>OODI01001288.1_pt1 | contig 11021 bp, 9 predicted proteins | sample 1671141 | NCBI WGS metagenome assembly OODI01 (sample SAMN06348126, study PRJEB24527) | human gut metagenome | biome: human gut; feature: ankylosing spondylitis patient; material: feces | host: Homo sapiens | place: China | collected 2015-10 | reverse complement strand
AATCGCTGGTGGTTTTCTGGTTCTCTTTTGCCACCAAAAGAGAACATCCCTCGGCTACCACCTCCTACCCCGCAGCGCTGTTCCACATGGAACAATTCACTTCTCCGCGGCGGCGGTGGGGATGCGCACGGTGTACTCGATGTAGCCGTCCTTCTCTTCCCGGTGGGCGGTGGCGGGCACGCCGTTGTCGGTCATCAGGCGGATAGCGTGGTCGATGGTGTTGACAAAGATGCGCACGTCCCGCACCATGGAGATGCGGTGCCCGGCCTTGGGCGGGCTGTTCAGCAACTGCTCGATGTAGCTGTCGGTCTGACGGGCGTTCAGGCGGCGCTTGGCGATGGTGATGAGCGCTTCGCTGCGGCGGTTCTCCGGCAGGCGCAGCACCGCGCGGGCGTGGCGCTCGGTAAGATTGTTGTCCAGCACAAACTGCCGCTGGTCTGCGGTCAGCTGCAACAGCCGCAGCTTGTTGGCAAAGGTGGGCTGCGCCATGCCCAAGCGCTTGGCGGCTTCGGCTTGGGTGCAGTCCCACAGCACCATCACATCCCGCAGCCCCTGCGCCTGCTCAAAGGGGTTCAGGTCGGCGCGCTGGATGTTTTCCAGCAGACCCAGCGCAGCGGTGCGGTCGTCGGCGTAGCTGCACAGGATGGCGGGGATGGTGGTCATCTTTGCCAGCTGGCAGGCGCGCAGCCGCCGCTCCCCTGCCACCAGCTCGTAGCCCTCTGCCACTTTGCGCACCGTGACCGGCTGGAGCAGACCGTTCTCCCGGATGCTCTGCGCCAGCGCTGTCAGCTCCTGCTCGTCAAAGCTTTTGCGCGCCTGAAAGGGCGATGGGTGGATCTGGTCGATGGGCAGAGAGAGTAATTTCCCGGACGGTTTCTTGCGTTCAAACATGATGCTGCCCCTTTCCTTGTGTGATGGGGTTTTCCACATTTCTCCGGGAAATCGTGGAAAACCTGCTCAGCTTCAGTGTAGCACACAAAGAAAGACCCCGCCAGAAATTTCGTTCGGCAGGGTCTTACAGGTTGCGTCAAGTTATGCGTTATTTCAGCGGGCTTTTTGCAATTTTACCGCCGTTTCTGGGGTATGCTGTCGGAGTTTGCGAAATCTTTTTGCACAAAATCAGCGTGCGGGTGTCGCCGCCGGGCAGGTGCAAAGTGCGGGTCTCGCGGTACTCGCCGCCCAGCTTTTTGATAGCGCCCCGGGCGGCGGTCAGCTCCTCTTCCCCGGATGCACCCTTCATGGCAAGGAAGTTGCCGCCCACCTTCACCAGCGGCAGGCAGTATTCTGCCAGCATGGGCAGGGCTGCCACGGCGCGGGCAGAGGCAAGGTCGAACTGCTCCCGCCACACCTTGCGGGCGGCTTCCTCGGCGCGCTCCTTGGCAAACTCCACCCCGGTCAGACCCAGCTGGGCGCAGGCGTACTTCAAAAACTCCACCCGCTTGCCGGTGGGCTCCATCAGGGTCAGTTCCAGCTCCGGCTTGAAAATTTTGGTCACGATGCCCGGAAAGCCTGCCCCGGCACCCACGTCCACCATGCGCCCGGCTACCTCCGGCTGGCTGGCAAACAGCAGGCTGTCGAGGAAGTGCTTATCCTCGATGCCCTCCGGGTCGGTAATGGCGGTCAGGTTGACCTTCTGGTTGTAGTCTACAAGGATCTGGGCAAAGGCATCCAGCTGATCCAGCTGGGTGCCGGTGAGGGCAATGTTCCATGTGGAACACTTTTCCTCCAACCGCTGTTTGTCGATCATAGTGTTTTCCTTTCTGTCAGGTGGTCGGGGTGGCGCAATCGTTTGTTTTATCGCAACTTCGTATTATTTTTGCTGTTTCCCTGCCAGTGCGATGCTCAGCTGCGCCACATCGGAGGGCGAAACGCCGGGGATGCGCCCCGCCTGCCCCAGATTGCGGGGACGGATGCGGGCAAGCTTTTCCCGGGCTTCCAGTGTCAGGCCGGTCAGGGCGGCATACTCGAAATCCTCCGGGATGAGGGTCTTTTCGTGGCGTGCCACCTCCCGGATCATCCTGTCCTGTCGGGCGATGTAACCGGCGTACTTGATCTCCGTTTCCAGCCGCTCCGCCAGCATGGGGGTGATCTCCTCTCCCCAGCCGATGATGCCCGCCACCAGCGGGTAGCTGATCTCGGGACGGCGTAGCAGCTCCTCGGCAACGCCGCCCTCGGCGGCAGGGGTAAGACCGGCGGCTTCCATGGCGGCGCGCAGGTCTGCAGTGCGCAGATGCGCTTCGTGCAGGCGGCGGCGCTCGGCTTCCAAAATGTTCTGGGTGTGCTGGTACTTTGCCCAGCGGTCATCCTGCACAAGGCCGTATTCCCTGCCGATGGGGGTCAGACGCTGGTCGGCGTTGTCCTGCCGCAGGGTCAGCCGGTACTCGCTGCGGCTGGTCATCATGCGGTAGGGGTCCATGACGCCTTTGGTCACAAGGTCGTCCACCAGCGTGCCCAGATAGCTGGTGTGCCGGGGCAGCACCAGCTGCTCTAAGCCCAGCGCGTTGCGGGCGGCGTTCAGACCCGCCAGCAGACCCTGCGCGGCGGCTTCCTCGTAGCCGGAGGTGCCGTTGAACTGCCCTGCCCCGTACAGACCCCGCACCACCTTGCTTTCCAGCGTGGCTTCCAGACTGGTGGGGTCTACACAGTCGTACTCGATAGCGTAAGCGGGGCGCATGATCTCCAGATGCTCAAAGCCCTTGATGCTGTGGTAAAAGGCGTTCTGCACGTCCTCCGGCAGGCTGCTGGACGCGCCCTGCAAATACATCTCCTCGGTGTTCTCGCCGCAGGGCTCTACGAACAGCGGGTGACGGTCTTTCCCAGAGAAGCGCACCACCTTATCCTCGATGGAGGGGCAGTAGCGCGGGCCGACACCCTCGATCATGCCGCCGTACAGCGGGCTGCGCTGGATGTTGTCCAGAATGATCTTGTGGGTCTCGGGGTTCGTGTAGGCGATCCAGCATTCCACCTTGTTGTGCATGGGTGCATCGGTCAGAAAGCTGAAGGGCTGCAATTCGCTGTCCGGGTCGCCGGGCTGGCATTCCAGCTTGGAAAAATCAATGCTGCGGCGGTGCACCCGGGCAGGGGTGCCGGTCTTGAACCGGCGCAGTGGCAGACCGGCGGCTTTCAGGCTGTCGGTCAGGGCGTTGGCGGCGTGCATCCCGTCCGGGCCGGAGGCGTACCACGCATCGCCCACAAAAATTTTGCCGCCAAGGTTCGTGCCGGTGGCAATGACCACGCATTTGGCGCTGTATTCCCCGTTCAGCTGGGTCACAACGCCCTTCACACGGCCGTTCTCGGTCTCGATGCTCACAACCTCAGCCTGATGGATGGCAAGGCCGGGTGTGAGTTCCAATGCATGCTTCATATATTCATGGTAGCGCTTGCGGTCGGTCTGCACACGCAGGGCGTGCACCGCCGGGCCTTTGCCCTTGTTGAGCATCCGGCTCTGCAGATAGGTGGCATCTGCAGCAAGGCCCATCACGCCGCCAAGCGCATCCAATTCACGTACCAGCGTGCCTTTTGCCGTGCCGCCAATGCTGGGGTTGCAGGGCATGTTGCCAATGGCATCCAGACTCATGGTAAACACGGCCGTTCTCGCGCCCAGCGTTGCGGCGGCGTGAGCTGCCTCGATGCCGGCATGACCGGCACCGATGACGATAACGTCATAATCTCCTAAGTGGTTCATATACTTTTCCTTGGTTTTCCTCTTATTTTCCCACGCAGAAACGTTCAAACACCTGTTCGATCACAGCTTCCGAGGCGTTCTCACCGGTCAGGTCGCACAGGGCGGCCAGTGCGTCGTCCACACAGACGGAAACGGCATCCAGCCCAAAGCCGCCTGCGGCAGCATCCAGTGCACCGGCCACAGCGTCCCGCGCACGCAGTGCGGCGGAAAGCTGACGCTGGCCGGACAGACTGGCGGCATGGGGGTCGATCTGGCTGGTACCCAGCAGGCGGGCCACCGCAGCGGAGATCACCTTGCGGCTCTCCTCTTCCTGACAGCACACCGGCAGCACCATGGCAAAGCAGGGTGCTATTAACTCTGCGTCAAACTGCGTTGGTTTATCCTCTTTGTTGATCAGTGCAATGGCTGGACGGCCTGTGCAACGCTGTGCAAGCTCCAGATCTTCCCGCGTGGGCGGCTCAGAGCCATCGAACACAGCCAGGATCAGGCCTGCCTCCTCCAGCTTTTTCCAGCTGCGGCGGATGCCCTCGGCTTCAATGGCATCTTCGGTCTCGCGCAGACCGGCGGTATCGAACAGATTCAGCTGGATATCCCCCAGCTGTACCGCCTGCTCCACCACGTCACGGGTGGTGCCAGCCACCGGCGTGACGATGGCCCTGTCGAACCCGGCCAGCAGATTGAGCAGTGTGGATTTGCCCGCATTTGGTCTGCCCACAATGGCGCAGTCCACACCTTCGCGCAGGACGGTATCCGCCTGATAATTATGGATCAACTCGTCCAGCTCTGCCTTTACCCCACTCAGTACGCAGTGGAGATGGTCACCGTCCAGCTCCGGCACATCCTCTTCGGGAAAATCCACCCATGCGGCAAGGTGAGCCTGAATGGCGGTAAGCGCTTCCTTCTGGGCACTGATCTTCTTTGCCAGCGCACCGCCCAGCGCGGCATTGGCCAGCGCGGCACCCTGACGGCCATCCGCCGAGATCAGATCCATCACCGCTTCGGCCTGCGTCAGACCCAGCTTGCCGTTCAGGAACGCGCGGCGGGTGTACTCGCCGGGCGCGGCAGGCTGAGCACCGGCAGCAAGACAGGCTTCCACCAGACGGCGGGCCACGGCGCTGCCGCCATGGCAGGAAAGCTCCACCACGTCCTCGCCGGTATAGCTGTGGGGCGCGCGGAAAAACAGGGCCACCCCCTCATCAAAGGCTTCGTCCCCTTCCCGGAATGTTCCGTACATAGCGGTGTAGCCTTTGGCATCCTCCACCTTTTTTGCGGCGTTGGCCGGGCGGAACACCCGGGCTGCTATGGGATAGCTCTCCGCACCGGAGAGCCGCACGACGGCAATGCCGCCTGCGCCCGGCGCTGTTGCAATGGCTGCAATGGTCGTTTCCTGCATGGTTTTTTCTGGCTTCCTTTCCGCGCCCGGTCTGGCCGCTTGCTCCCATCTGCCCACAGCAGCGAGACCAATACAGTTTCATTGTACCACGAAATGCTGCGGAATGGTACTGTTTTTTCAACCAATTCCCGGGAAACGGTTGAAAATCCGCCCGTTTCTCACACAAAAAAGGGGCTTTCCGTCCCAACACGGAAAGCCCCTTTTTACAGGAAACTGTTTTTTAGAACTTGGCGATATCCGCCGTGGTGATGGCCTTGCCAGGCAGCGTGCGTGCATCGGCATTCTCATTCAGGGCCAGCTTGCCCTCGCGCAGCAGCTGCACAGCCTTCTGGTGATCGGCAGCCTTCCAGTTGTTGCCCACGATCTTCCAGTTGTTGTTCACGTGAGGCTCAATGGTGCCGCCCTTCACGGTGCGGATGTACTCGCCCAGCAGCTCGCGGATGCCGCCCACGTCGCCGCGCACATCGATCTCCAGCAGCTTGGGCAGCTCTTCGCCCGGCAGGAAGATGTCCGCAGCCGTCAGCAGCTGGGTGGTGGCGCGGTAGTTGTTCACTGCCACCACAAAGGTGTCGGTGTCCTTCACGGCCTTGCCGTTCGGCCACTTGAGGTTCTTGATGCGGTGGCCCGGCTCCTTGGAGACGTCCAGCTCATAGTTGACGCCCTCAAAAGCATCGTACAGGTAGTAGCGCACCGAGGGGTCAAAGGCAATGGTCACTTCATCCGGCTTCCATGTCTTGAAGAAGGCTGCAGACCACTCCATGAAGCGGCGCAGCTGCTCGCCGGTCATCTGCAGCTTGTACAGGGTGTTCTGGTAGGTGTAGATGCTGGCCATATCGCACTTGCGGATGGTGCCCGCGCGCATCTGGGAGGTCATGGAGGTCAGGGCCGTTGCGGAGACCTGCGCACCGGTGTAGTACATCTGCACTTCGTTGATGAAGTCCAGCAGAGCGGTATCCTGCACCATGGCCTGCGGCAGGCAGTCGATCTCGTTTTCGGGGGCCAGATCGCCGCCCTTCAGCTCGCCAATGGGGGTAACAGCGTCTTCCTTGGCGCGGGTGTCGTAGGAGGCCAGCAGAGCGGTCAGCTCCGGATCGGGCTCGTACTCCTTGATCTGCAGGTTTTCAGAGGTGCGGTTCACGACCTTCCACTTACCGTCCAGCTGGCGCTCCAGATAGACGTGGATCTCGGACAGGGTGGCACCGGCGTTCTTGTTCTCCACCACCAGCACGTTGTTGATCATCATGTTGGGGATGCTCCTGTGGCCGTGGCCGCCCACGATCACATCAAACTCCGGGCAGGCATTTGCCAGATCGGTAACGCCGGAGCCGTACACACCGTACTCGTTCTCGGTATCCATGTGCATGACGCCGATCAGCACATCCACCTGATCCTTGATCTTATCAATGATCCTGCGGCTCTCGTCCACAGGGTTGGTGACCTTCCAGCCCTCCAGATTCTTGGCATCCCAGCGGATGATGTTGGGGGTGACCATGCCGATGACACCGATCTTGACGGTGCCCTTCTTGATGATGGTGTAGCCGTCGGCCAGCGGGGTGCCGTCCGGTGCGTAAACGTTGCCGGTGAGCACCTTGGCCTTCTGCTGTCCCATGACCTTTTTCAGCACATCCATGCCGTAGTTGTACTCATGGTTGCCGGTGGTCCAGATATCATAGCCGATGGCATTCATGGCAGCGATCATGGGATGCAGGTCATCGTTCAGGAACAGCTCTGCGGAGTTGGCCTGAATGGTATCGCCTGCATCCACCACCAGCGTGTTCCGGGTGCGGCACTGCTTGATGGCAGTCGCCTGCTGGGCCACACTGCCGGAAGCATCTGCCTTGTTGGCGGCGTAGTCCCAGGGATCGAACTTGCCGTGGGTATCGCTGGTAGCAAGGATCTGCAGATCCATGCTCCACAGGGACTTGATGTCACAGGCGGCTGCAGAGGGTGCCATGCAGCTGGCGGCTGCGATGGTTGCGGATGCCCCTGCACCACGCAGGAAGCTGCGGCGGGAGATCTTGTTCTGAGCCATAGTTGATTACCTCTCTTCTCATCATTCTGTCTGTTCTTCACGAACAGAACGCTCTTGACTACAGTATAAATCCTTGACCAATTGTTTTACAATTGCCATTTGAGAGAAAGATTTCGGCAAAAAACAGGCAGTTTCTCCAAATTTCGAGAAGAATGACTTTTGACAGGCTCAGTATACCACAACGGCTGCTCGACCCGAAACCACCTTGGCGTCAGTTTTTGGTAAAATCCTTTTTTGCGTGAAAAAGGTCTCCGGAAAATCCGCAGATTTTCCGGAGACCCTGATTTCAAAAGTAATTCCGCATTACAGCTCGATCTTGCCAAAGCTGAAATCGGCAAAATCGTCCACGCGCTCGGTGCGCTTGGGTGCTACCGGTGCTGCATTCTCTGCATCACGGGGTGCATAGGTGCGCTCCGGCACGCCGGAAGGCCGCGGGCCGCGGGGTGCACCATTGCGGCTGCCACGGTAACCGCCGCGGTTTCCATTGTGGTCGCCATGCTCAGAACGGTTCCCGCCGCGATAGCCGCCATTGCGGCTGCCGCCGGGACGACGGCCATTGCCGCGTCCGCCACGGGGACGGCGCTCGCCATAGGTGTTCTCGGTCTGTGCATCGGGTGCGGTGGAGTAGATGACCACACGGCGGTCACGGCCTTCGCCCTTGCTCTCGCTGCGCACGCCCTCCATCTTGCTGATGGCAGAGTGGATGATGCGGCGCTCGTAGGGGTTCATGGGCTCCATGGCAAAGCTGCGGCCAGTGCGGCGCACCTTGGCACCGATGCGCTGCGCCAGTGCGGTCAGGTCGCTCTCGCGCTTGTCGCGGTAGCCGGCCACGTCGAGGCCCAGCTTGATGTAGTCGCCCTCGAGGCGGTTTGCCACGAGGCTTGCCAGATAGGACAGGCTCTCCATCGTCTCGCCGCGGCGGCCGATGAGGGCGCCCATCTTCTCGCCGTCCAGACGGATGATGGTAGCCTCACCCTTCTGCACAGCGCTGAACTTGACGTCCTGTACGCCCATCTTCTCGATGACATCCTTCAGGTAGTCCACAGCGGCCTTGACCTTGGCGTTCTCCTCGATGTTGATGGGGACTTCCACCTCTTCGCCCTCTGCGGCGGGAGCAGCCTGCTCTTCGGCAGGGGCAGCTTCCTCAGCGGGAGCAGCAGGCTCTTCCACAGCAGCGGGAGCTTCAGGGGCAGTCTCTTCGACGACAGGCTCAGCCGCCACAGGAGCAGCCTTCTCCTCCACAACGGGAGTGGGCTCCTCAACGGGGGCAGCAGGAGCTGCCACAGGCTCGTCCGGCAGCTCGACGCTGACGCGGACCTTGGCGGGAGTGAGCTTCAGGCCCAGAAAACCGGTCTTCTGGGGCATTTCCAGCACTTCGTAGCTAACGTTGATGTCGTCCTTTTCCACGCCCAGCAGAGCGCAGGCGTTGGTGCGTGCTTCATCGACCGTCTTGCCGGTCGCTTCCTGCGTACGGATCATAACCGTCAATCCTCCTTTTTGTTCTGCAGCTCGCTCAGCGGGACAGTGCGCTCGTCCTTGTAGCGCTCAGCATCCTGCTGGCGGGCATACTCGAGGCGGCGCTTGTTCATCTCGCTGGCGGAGATGTTCTTTTCCACGACCTCACCGGTCTTCTCGTCCTGAACCTTGATGGTGGTGCTCTTCACGCCGCGCTTCTCTTCCTTCTTGCGGGAAGCGATCTCGGCCTTGACCTGCTCCTTCATCTTCTCGGGGTCATAGATCTTGCGCATGACCTGGGTCTGGACGGTCATCACGATGTTGGAAATGACGTAGTACAGAGAGAATGCGCAGGGAACGGTAAAGCAGAAGAAGACGTACATCAGAGGCATCATATACATGGTCAGCTTCATGCTGCCCTGCATCTCCTGGCCGGAGGCCTTCATGCTGATGTGGGTGGAGATGAACATGGTGACGACAGCCAGGATGGGGAAGATCAGCAGGGGCAGGTTGTCTGCTGCCAGGCTGTACTGCGGCACACGGGTCAGGTCGATGCCGAAGAAGTCCATGTGCTGGCCAAACTCCGTGATGGTGTTCAGCTGGTCTGCGGTGAACACAGAGGTGACGGTGGACTCACCGGCCAGCACCTGTGCGATGATATTGGTGTCGCGGGTCACCTGAGTGAAGCTGATGCCCAGAGCGGTCATGGCATCGCCTGCGGCGGTGATGGCGTCGGCGCCGATGTGGAAGATGCGCTGCAGCGGGCGGTACACGACCTCGATGACGCCGAACATGACGAGGAAGTTGACCAGCATGGGCATACAACCGGCGGTGGGCTTATAGCCGTACTCCTGCTGGAGCTTGAGCAGCTCTTCCTGCTGCTTTTCGGGCTTGTCCTTGTACTTTTTCTGGATGTCGGCGATCATCGGCTGGAAAGCGGACATCTTGGCCATGCTCTTCTGCTGGTTGAGCTGCAGAGGGATGCTGATCAGGCGGATGACGATGGTGAAGATGATGATGTCCCAGCCGTAGTTCGGGATGAGGTTGTAGATCCACTCCATCACATAGCCGAGAGGTACACCGAGGATGTACAAAATATTCATGTCTCTGTCCATTCTGCCCCGCCTGTGGTGCGGGACGGTTATTTTTATCGTAGGACACGCCGCCCACAGTTCAGCACGTCACAAGAAGCAATTATAATAGCTTTTCCTCTCAGCCTCTCCTATCAGGAGAGGTGTCACGCCGCAGGCGTGACGGAGAGGTTTTCCTCCCCTCTGCCGCCCTTTTTCAAAGGGCATTGACGGAGAGGTCTTCCCCGCTTCAGCGCTCTTCCAAAGAGCATCGACGAAGAGGTTTTCCACTTATTTTTCGTGTCTGGTGGAAAACAAAGCCGAGGCCGAGAGATGCCGGGCCGGATTTTTCCAGCGGCCCTTTTCCGGTACGGGGTCGTAGCCCCAGCGGCCCAGCGGATTGCACCGGGCGATGCGCCACGCCGTCAGCAGCAGCCCTTTGACGCAGCCGTGGGTGCGGATGGCCTCGATGCCGTACTGGCTGCAGGAGGGCGAAAAGCGGCAGTTCCGCCCCAGCCCCGGGCTGATGAACTTCTGGTAGAGCCGGATGAGCCCGCAAAGGGCTTTCTGAAAGATGCTCACGCCTCGGGCTTCCGGACCGGCGGCAGGGTGGCTGGGGGCTTTGCGCCCGGCTGTTTTGCCTTATCCGGCAGGCCTGCCTGGGCAAAGAGCTTTGCCACGATGGCGCTGAGCTGCCAGCTCTTGAGCCGGGGGGTCATGCCCCGGGCCACGAAAACGAGGTCGTAGCCGCCGATGTTGTAGTCGAGGTGTTCGTCGATGGCGGCCTTCATAACGCGGCGAGCGCGGTTGCGCTGCACGGCGTGGCCGATCTTTTTGGTGGCCGTCAGGCCCACCCGGGTGCGCTTGCTCCGCGTTTTGAGCACGTAGAGCACCAGCGCCTGGTTGACATAGGACTTGCCGCGGGCATACACGCGGCCAAACTCGCCGTTGCGGCGGATGGGACGATAGCGCATCCTGTGCGCCTCCCTTCAGGTGATGTGGGAGCACCGCCCGGAAAAAAGCAATGCTCAGTGTTCAGTATAGCAAAAAAACGCCGACATGAAAAGCTCATCCGGGCGTTTTTTCTGCCAAATCTTTGACAGTTTTTTTAGGCAATGCGACTATTCACCGCAGCTTTCCGGCCTGTTTTCCCGAATGCCGGGTAAAAAAATAAGACCGCCAATCCAATATCAGCGGCCTTTTTGCGCATATTCCATTCTGCGCCGGACCTGATGCATACTGCTCAGGATCAGACGGTCAGGCTCTTGCGGCCCTTAGCACGGCGTGCGTTGATGACCTTGCGGCCGTTCTTGGTGCTCATGCGGGTCAGGAAGCCATGAACTTCCTTGCGCTGACGCTTCTTGGGCTGAAAAGTTCTCTTCATGG
>OODI01001285.1_pt1 | contig 11038 bp, 11 predicted proteins | sample 1671141 | NCBI WGS metagenome assembly OODI01 (sample SAMN06348126, study PRJEB24527) | human gut metagenome | biome: human gut; feature: ankylosing spondylitis patient; material: feces | host: Homo sapiens | place: China | collected 2015-10 | reverse complement strand
CTCGGAACGCAGGAACCCTTCTTTGTCCGCGTCCAGAATCGCCACCAGGGTAATTTCCGGAATATCCAGACCCTCACGCAACAGGTTAATACCAACTAACACATCAAAGACATCCAGACGCATATCCCGGATAATCTGGGTTCGCTCCAGGGTGTCGATATCCGAATGCAGGTATTTGACCCGGATACCCAGCTCCCGCATGTAGTCGGTCAGATCCTCAGCCATGCGTTTCGTCAGGGTAGTGATCAGGATCTTGTGGCCTGCTGCCACCTCCTTATTCACCTCGCCCACCAGGTCGTCGATCTGGCCCTCCACAGGCCGGATTTCCACCTTGGGATCCAGAAGTCCCGTAGGCCGGATAATCTGCTCCGCCCGCAGCATCTCATGATCAGCCTCGTACTCGCCCGGCGTGGCGGAGCCCTGCCGCGAGATCGCGCGCGACCCGGCCGCCGTCTGGGAGCTCACCGCGCGCGGGAACTTCGTCGCCGTCGTCTCGGACGGCTCCGCCGTGCTCGGGCTCGGGAACATCGGCCCGCTGGCCGCCAAACCGGTCATGGAGGGCAAATGCATGCTTTTCAAGCACTTCTCCGGAATCAACGCCTTCGACATCGAGATCGATACGATCGATCCGGAGGAGTTCATCGCCGCCGTCAAGCGAATCGCCCCCACCTTCGGCGGGATCAATCTCGAAGACATAAAAGCTCCCGAATGTTTCGAGATCGAACGGCGGCTCGTCGAGGAGCTGGACATTCCGGTCATGCACGACGACCAGCACGGAACGGCGATCATCGCCTCGGCAGCGCTCATCAACGCGATGCACCTGAGCGGGAAACGCATCGACGAGGCGCAGATCGTCGTCAACGGCGCCGGTGCGGCCGCCATCGCCTGTGCAAGGATGTTCCTCGCGCTCGGCGCGCGCCGCGACCAGATCACGATGTGCGACAGCCGGGGCGTAGTCACGACCCGCCGCACCGACCTCAACTCCGTCAAGCGCGAATTCGCGACCGACCGGCCGGTCACGACGCTGCGCGAAGCGCTCGTCGGCGCCGACGTCTTCCTGGGCGTTTCGACGGCCGGCGTGCTCGACGCCGACATGGTGCGGTCGATGGCCGGCAACCCGCTGGTCATGGCGCTGGCGAATCCCGATCCCGAAATCTCCTACGACGAGGCCAAGGCGGCACGCCCCGACGTGATCGTCGCAACGGGCCGTACAGACTACCCCAATCAGGTGAACAACGTGCTGGGATTCCCCTACATCTTCCGCGGCGCACTCGACGTCCGCGCCCGCAAGATCAACGAAGCGATGAAACTCGCCGCTGCGCACGCACTCGCGGAGCTGGCACGCGAGGAGGTTCCTGCGGAGCTGGCTGCCGCCTTCGGCGTCGACCGGCTCGAATTCGGCCCCGACTACCTGATCCCGAAACTGACGGACCCGCGCCTGCTCGGCCGCGTCGCCCCCGCCGTAGCCCGCGCGGCAGTCGAATCGGGCGTGGCGCAGCGCCGTCCCGACATCGAATAAACGCAAAGACGGGAAGTCTTCCTTCCGGAGAACTTCCCGTCTTTGTTTTCTTAATTCCTACTCGGCCGACAACCGCTGCCAGACCAGCCGTGAAATCTCGGCGATCAGCGCCGCGGTCTCCCCGTCCGAAAGCGCCGTTTCGGCGACATAGACGCAGATCGCATACCCGCTGCCGTCGGGCAACTCGACATACCCCAGATCGTTGTCGGCGATCTTCACTCCCTGCATATCCCGATCCGACGAACCGGTCTTGTGCCCGATCGTCGTCCCGTCGGGAAGTCCTGCCCGCAGTTTATTCATCCCCGTGGTCGTCGTGCACAACGTCTGCCAGAGAAAATCGCGGTATTCGGATGCGAACAGACTGTCGTGCCGAAACCGATCCAACAGCAGCGCCATCGCCTCCGGCGTCGCCCGGTTGCGGCGCTGGGCATCCGGCGCCCCGCTCATCTCCCGCTCCGTCATCCGGAAATCGAGTCCTTCGGCGGGCAGCCCCTCCACGTAACGCTGCAACGCCCCGATGCCGCCGATCTCGCGGATCAGACGGTCGCAGGCGCAGTTGTCGCTTTCGGCCACCGTGTAACGCAGCAGCTCCCCGAACGAGAAACGTCCGCCCGCCGGATGCGCCTCGCGCAACGGCGACCACGTATCGGGCCACAGATCGTCGCCCGTCACTTCCAACTGCGCCGAAAGCGGCAGCCCCAGCGAGTCCAACCGCGCCGCTGCGGCCAGCGCCAGCGGAAATTTGAAGGTGCTCATCGCCGGCATCGGATGGTCGCCGCCGACCGAGGCGATCACCCTGCCCTCGCGCACGACGGCGATGCCCACCTCGGCGTCGACACCGCGCACGGCCCGGCACAGATCGCGTTCCAACCCGTGCGGCGTAACGAACCACAGCGTCCCCGCCGCACCGGCGAAAAGCAAAAGAAGAAGAAATCGTTTCATCGAGCCGTCGCGGGATCAAACCGACCGGACGAGCCGCGACAATTCGTCGAAGGTCATCGTCCGCACCTCGCAGGCGCCGACTGCGGTCGGCAGCACCAGACGGATCGTATCGCCCTCGCTCTTTTTGTCCTTGGTCACGGCCGCGAGCAGCCGTTCGGCCGGCACCGGCGGTTCGGTCGCGAAGCCCAGCGCCGCAAGCAGCCGCACGATGCGGTCGCACGCGGCCGGGGCCAGCAGCCCCAGCTTCACGGCCAGCCGTGCGGCGATCGCCATGCCGACGGCCACCGCCTCGCCGTGGATCATCTCGCGCGAGCATTTCTCGACGGCATGGCCGAACGTATGGCCCAGATTGAGTTTTCGCCGCTCGCCGTGTTCGCGTTCGTCGCGGCTCACGACCGCGGCTTTGAGCCGCACGGAGTGCACCACGACCTTATCCATGGCCTCCGGATCGGCGCACAGGCCGTCGAGTCCCGCCCGCTCGATCAGCCCGAAGAGCGGTTCGTCGCCGATGATCCCCGCCTTGACCGCCTCGGCCAGTCCTGCGCGAATCTCCCGCAGGGGAAGCGTCGCGAAGAGCGACGTGTCGCAGACGACGAACTGCGGCTGGGCGAAAACGCCCGCCATGTTCTTGTACCCGTCCAGATTGACGCCGTTCTTGCCGCCGACGCTCGCATCGACACACCCCAGCAGCGTCGTCGAGACGAACCCGAACGGAACGCCGCGCATGTAGACCGATGCCACGAAGCCCGTGACGTCGGTCACGATGCCCCCACCGACCCCCAGCAGGAAGGTCGTGCGGTCGGCGCCGCGGCGGATCAACTCGCGGCAGACCTCCTCGACGGTCTGCAACGTCTTGTGCTCCTCGCCCGGCTCCATGCAGATCGGGTCGCAGCCCTCGAACAGTTCGGGACGGCAACGGGCGACATTGCGGTCCGTCAGCACGATCACCCGCCCCTGCGGCAGCAGGCGCGACAGCTCCTCGACAGTGCGCCCCACCACGACGCGGCTGCGTCCGGCCACTTGCAACGAATAACTCATCATTGAACAGATTTACCTGAATGAATACCTGAGCAAATGTAACACATTTTCCTGAGATTTTATTACCTTTGCCCCCGTAAATATCCCGAGTAACATATGCAAAAACTACGCAATATTGCGATTATCGCCCATGTAGACCACGGAAAGACTACATTGGTCGATAAGATGATCCTTGCAGGAAATCTCCTGCGCGACAACGCCCAGCAGAACGGCGAACTGATTATGGACAACAACGACCTGGAACGCGAGCGCGGCATCACGATCCTCTCGAAAAACGTTTCGGTCATCTATAAGGACTACAAGATCAACATCATCGACACGCCGGGACACGCCGACTTCGGCGGCGAGGTCGAGCGCGTGCTCAACATGTGCGACGGCGTGCTGCTGCTCGTCGACGCTTTCGAAGGCACCATGCCCCAGACCCGCTTCGTGTTGCAGAAGGCCCTCGCGCTGGGCAAGAAACCCATCGTGGTCATCAACAAGGTCGACAAACCCAACTGCCGCCCCGAAGTGGTCAACGAGCAGGTTTTCGATCTGATGTTCACGCTCGACGCCACCGAGGAGCAGCTCGACTACAAGACGATCTACGGCTCGGCCAAACAGGGCTGGATGTCGCACGTATGGACAGAACGCACCGACTCGATCGCCCCGCTGCTCGACGCCATTATCGACGAGATTCCGGCACCCGCAACCGTCGAAGGGACGCCCCAGATGCTCATCACCTCGCTCGAATATTCGCCCTACGTGGGACGGATCGCCGTGGGCAAGGTGACGCGCGGCTCGCTCCGCACCGGCCAGAACGTCACGCTGGCCAAGCGCGACGGCGTGACGATGCAGAAGACCCGCATCCGCGATCTGATGGTCTTCGAAGGGTTGGGCAAAAAGAAGGTCGAGGAGGTTGCCTGCGGCGAGATCTGCGCACTGGTGGGCATCGAAGGCTTCGAGATCGGCGACACGATCTGCGACTACGAGAACCCCGAACCGCTGCCGCCCATCCAGATCGACGAACCCACGATGTCGATGCTCTTCACGATCAACAACTCGCCCTTCTTCGGCAAGGACGGCAAATACGTCACCTCGCGCCACATCAAAGAGCGTCTCGACCGCGAACTGGAGAAGAACCTCGCCCTGCGCGTGACTCCCGGCCCCTCGGCCGACAGCTTCAACGTCTTCGGCCGCGGCGTGCTGCACCTCTCGGTGCTGATCGAAACCATGCGCCGCGAGGGTTACGAGCTGCAGGTGGGCCAGCCCCGCGTAATCGTCAAGGAGATCGACGGCAAAAAATGCGAACCGATCGAGGAGCTGACCGTGGACTGCCCCGAAGAGTATTCGGGAACGGTCATCGAGCTGGCGACCAAACGCAAAGGCACGCTGACGAACATGGCGTCGAACGGCGACCGCACGCGGCTGGAATTCAGCATCCCCTCGCGCGGCATCATCGGCCTGCGGTCGAACATGCTGACGGCGACGGCCGGCGAAGCCATCATGACCCACCGGCTGAAAGGCTTCGAACCGTGGGTCGGCGATATCGAAATGCGCGTCAACGGCTCGATCATTTCGGGCGAGACCGGCACGGCCTACGCCTACTCGATCGACAAGCTGCAGGACCGCGGACGCTTCTTCATCAGCCCGATGGAGCAGGTGTACGAAGGTCAGGTGATCGGCGAGCACACGCGCCAGAACGACATCACGGTAAACGTCACCAAAGCCAAGCAGCTGACCAACATGCGCGCGTCGGGTTCGGACGAGAAAACCTCGATCGCCCCGCCCAAGATCTTCTCGCTCGAAGAGGCGCTCGAATACATTCAGGCCGACGAATACGTCGAAGTGACGCCCCATTCGATGCGTCTGCGCAAGATCCTGCTGCACGAGGTGGACCGCAAACGGGCATCGAAATAAACTCCGGGATATGGACCACTTCACCCTTTCGCTGGCGGTAGGCGCCGTGGCCGGAGCGCTCGACGTGATTCCGATGATTTTCCAGAATCTGTCGGCACGGTCGTGTTTCTCGGCGTTCTTCATCTACTTCTTCGCCGCGGTCATCGTCTTCTACAGCGACCTGCCCTACCTGCCGTGGTGGGCCGACGGCATGGCCGTCACGCTGATGCTGATGATTCCGGTGCTGTTCACCTTTTCGGGCAAGGACCGCAAGGCGATCCCGGTCGTGGTGTTCAACGGCCTGCTGTTCGGGTTCCTGATCGGCGTGGCGGAACGCTATTTGGGGTAAAAGATGCAAAAAACGGACACTTGTCCGTTTTTTGCATATATCCCATGCAGTATCAGGCGGTTGTCTCCGTTTATACAGATGAAACGACACGGAAAACCATGAGAAAATACATCATACTGCTCTTCATCTCCGCCTTTGCGCTCGGCGCATGCGACAAGCACGACGATTATACGGTTCGGGAGTGGACCGTCGCATCCCAGCTGGGCATCTCCCACGGGTTCCACACGCTGCAGCCCGTGCTGCTCGTCAAAGCCAACGACGACACCTCGTGGCGCGCCGTATACGAGGGCATCGAGGGATTCGACTACGAACAGGGCTACAGCTACAAGCTGAAAGTCGGCACCTCGGTCGTCGGAGTGGACGAAGGATACTACACGGTACAGTATTCGGTGCTCGAAATGCTGGACAAACAGCCGGCGCAGGAGTAAACCGGCAGAGATACCTAAGAACCGGCCCTTCTTACGAGGGGCCGGTTTTTACTATCCGGACGCCGGGCGGTTTTCATCCGCGCCATTCGTCCGGCGTTATTCATCCGACGCTTATTGCCCGGCGCCATCCGTCCGGCGCCATTCATCCGACATTATCCGTCCGACATTCCCTTCAAGCCTCATTTCTTCAGCGTCGCAAACGAAAGAATATGCCAAGTAACGCCCACGGCGACGGCGAGCAGCGCGGCCTGCGCCCACCACCATCCGGAGAGCGGCGCAAAAACGCAGTAGAGCATCGTTCCCCACATCAGCGTGAGCGAAACGATCTTGGCGCGAAGCGGTATGGCGCGATTTTCGCGGAAGTTGCGGACATACCCGCCCAGACAGGGGTGCGCCAACAGCCAATCGTAAAGCCGGGGCGAAGAGCGGACCCACAATGCGGCGGAGAGCAGCAGAAACGGCGTGGTCGGGAGCAGCGGCACGAAAATACCGACGACACCCAGCACGAACGACAGACACCCCAAGGCGGCGAGGAAAAATTTCATGGAGCAAAAATAGCATAAATTCGGAACCCGGAAGAGCGGCGACCGTTATTTTTGCCTATCTTTGTATGACAGAACCTAAAAACAACACAAAAACAAAAATACGATGACTAAAATAGGTATCGCCAGCGATCACGCCGGCTACGAAATGAAAGAATTTCTGGTGGGCTACCTCTCGGCCATGGGTTACGACGTCCACGACTTCGGCCCCGGCTCCCCCGAAAGCGTCGATTATGCCGACTACGCACACCCGCTGGCCGAAGCGGTCGAGAAAGGCGAATTCGAATGCGGCATCGCCCTCTGCGGTTCGGGCGAAGGGATGACCATGACCCTCAACAAGCATCAGGGCATCCGCGCCGGACTGGCGTGGGAACCGGAGATCGCATCGCTCATCCGCCGGCACAACAACGCCAACATCATCGTCTTCCCGGCCCGCTTCATCACCAACGACGAGGCCGTGGCGATGCTCGACGCCTACTTCGGGGCGCAGTTCGAAGGCGGACGCCACCAGCACCGCATCGAGAAGATGGCCGTACCCTGCGGCGTTGCGGCTGAAAAATAGCCGATCGGGAGACGCCTGCGGACCAGAAACGAATGCGGGCAGAACAGATGCGATGCGGACAAGTGCCATGCGCGCAGCACAGATGCAATCCGGACAGGCGCGCTGGACAGCGGATGCGATAGGGGCAAAGGCCACGCGGACAGAACAGATGCGATGCGCGGACAGCGAATGCGGCAGGTACGGATCGACGGATACGACGATCCGCAAATGCAGCAAACGTTCCGGCAAAAGCAGGGAAAACCGGACGCCGCCTGCGCGCACGGCCAGCCGGGCAACGCACCGGCAAGCGCCGGAATCACATCCGCCCAAGACCGGGCAACGCCTACAACAAAAAGATGAAGGGAGTCTGCGACCGCAGGCTCTCTGCTTTTTCGGGACGGTCGAACAGCCCGAAAACTGCAGAGCCGCTGCCCGACATCGAAGCGTAAAGGGCACCAGCATCGAGTAAGTTCCGCTTGGATGCGCGGATGGCGGGATGCGCGGCGAAGATATGCGGTTCGAAATCGTTGGTCACGACCTCCTGCCACTCCGCGACGGGACGCCGCAGGCGCTCGGCAAGCGGCACTGAGGGCACCCGGGGCCGCACGCCGGCATAGGCTTCGCGCGTAGAGACCCCCTCGTCCGGCTTCACGATCACGAGGGTCAGCCCCCCAAGGCTGAGCGGAAAGGGCGACATGATCTCGCCCCGTCCGGTGCAGAACTGCGGGGTGTTGCGCACGAAGAACGGCGTATCACTGCCCAGCTCGGCGGCGCGGGCGATCAGCTCCGCTTCGGACAGGTGCAGGTCGAAAAGCCGGTCGAGAGCCAGCAGAACCGCCGTGCCGTCGGACGAACCGCCGCCCAGCCCGGCGCCGAACGGCACCCGCTTGTCGAGCCGGATCGAGACGCCGTCCACGCCGTAACGGTCGTGCATCAGCCGGAAAGCCTTGATACAGATATTCTGTTCGGGTTCGCAGTCCACCGCCAGCCCTTCGGCACGGAAATCCACGCCCGCCCCGGCCATGCGCACGACCTCGACTTCGTCGTAAAGTCCGCGCACGGGCAACATCACCGTTTCGAGGTCGTGATAACCGTCCGCACGGCGGCGCAGGATATCCAGCCCCAGATTTATTTTGCAGTTTGCCCGTAAGATCATACGGCAAAGATATAAAATTTGTACTTTTGCAGTATGAAATTCCGCACCGAAATCGAAATTGCACCCCTTGGAACGAAGATCGGCTACGAGAACCGCATACTGGCCCTCGGCTCCTGTTTCGCGGAACACATCGCCGGGCGGCTGGCACAGGCAAAATTCCGCGTCACGGCCAATCCTTCGGGCATTCTGTTCAACCCGCTCTCCATCGCCGCCGCGCTGCGCAGCTACGCAGGGGAGAAGCCCGTACGACATTCGGAATTGGGATTCGACGGCGAATTGTGGTTCCATTACGGGTTCCACGGCTCTTTTTCCGCCCCGGAAGCGGACCAAGCCCTCGCGGCGATGAACGCCGCCCGGAAGAGCGGAGCCGAAGCGCTGCGCGCGGCCGACCGGATCGTGCTGACCTTCGGCACGGCGTGGGTCTACGAACACGACGGCGCGGTGGTCGCCAACTGCCACCGCCGGCCCGCCGCGGAGTTCACGCGGCGCAGGCTGGGCGTGGACGAAATCGTCACCGCTTTCGCAGACCTCATGGCAGGTCCGCTCGGCGGCAGGGAGGTGATCCTTACGGTCAGCCCCGTGCGGCATCTCGGCGACTCACTGGCGGGCAACGCCGTGAGCAAAGCCGCGCTCCGTCTGGCCGCTGAAGAGCTGGCGGAACGTTTTCCCGACGTTCACTATTTCCCCGCATACGAAATCCTCAACGACGACCTGCGCGACTACCGGTTCTACGCCGACGATCTGGTGCATCCGTCTCCGCAGGCCGTGGAATACGTCTGGGAGAAGTTCTCGGCGACGGTTCTCTCGGAGCAGGCCCGGCGTCTGCTGCCCGACGTCCGCCATATCGTCGTGGCCGCGGCGCACCGGCCCCGCAACCCGCAGAGCGCAACCTACCGCGAGTTCTGCCGCCGCAGGCTCGAAGAGATCGCGGCGCTGCCGCAGATCGATTTTCGGACCGAAGCGGAATATTTCCGCCGATGTATCGAAATAAATTCGTAAATTTGCGGTCTATCATTCGCACACCATGAAGCACAAAATCATTTTACTCGCCATAGCCGCCTTCGCGGCCCTCGAAGTCTCGGCCGCACGGCCCCGGCTGGTCGTTAATATCGTCGTCGGCTCGATGCGCGCCGAGGATCTCTCGCGTTACGCCGACAATTACGGCGAAGGAGGACTCCGGCGCCTGATCGACGGCGGCACGGTCTTCGCCGACAGCCGCTACGACTACCAGCAGACCACCACGCCCGTGTCGCTGGCCACGTTATCGACGGGCGCGATGCCCTCGACGCACGGGGTCATCGGCTCGCGCTGGCGCGACTACGTCGCCAACGAGGCCGTGGAACTGATCGCCGGACGCAACGGCGCAGGCCCCTACAACCTGATCGCCCCGACGCTCTCCGAAGCGCTCCTGCAGCACGAACCCGGCAGCAAGGCCGTCACCGTGGCGGCCGAAGCCACGTCGGCGATCGTCTTGGGCGGACGCGGCGGCGAGGTCTTCTGGCTCGACTCGGCGCGCTGCGGCTGGACCACCTCGCCCTACTACGCCGCCGACGTTCCCGAATGGGTGGCGCGCAGCAACCGCGAACGCTACAACCTCTCGTACATCGCCCCCGAATGGCGGACGCTCTACGAAAAGGGCCGCTACGTCAACTCCCGCAACTGGGACGTAATCCTCACGGGCAAGAACAAAAAGGAGAAGGACGAGACGGGCAGCGGCCGCCTGAAGCTCACCACCGATTTCGACCGGATGCTCTACACCCCGGCGGGCAACACCGCCGTATTCGGCTTCGCCAAGCAGGCCATCGCCCAGTTCAAGCTCGGCACCGACGGCACGCCCGACCTGCTGAACATCTGTCTCGATTCGTCGCGCCGCATCAGCGAAGCCTACGGTCCCGAATCGGTCGAGTCGGAGGACATGTATTACCGGCTCGACCGCGATCTGGCCGACTTTTTGACGTTCGTATTCGCGCAGGTCAAGAACGGCGAAGTGCTCGTCGTATTCACGTCGGACCACGGAACCAGCCCCTCGTACGACGCGGGCCGCGAAGAGGCCGACCGGTTCAACGCCCGGCAGTTCGAGGTGATCGTAAACGGGTTCCTGAACGTCCGCTACGGCATGGGCAACTGGGTGCTGGAGTACGAAGACAAATGCCTCTACCTGAACCACAACCTCATCTACGAGCGGGGACTCAATCTGGCCGACGTGCAGAACGAGGTGGCGATCTTCGCCATGCAGTTCCGCGGCGTCTCGCACGCCCTCTCGGCCACGGCCATGCGCACGAGCTACTTCGGCAGCGGCTACGCCCGCAAGATGCAGAACAGCTTCTATCCCCGGCGTTCGGGCGACGTGATCATGAACCTGATGCCCGGCTGGATCGAGGAGAACGACCGCTGCGCATCGTCGTCGGGTTCGATGTACGGCTACGACACGCAGGTGCCGCTGGTATTTTACGGCTTCGGAGCCGGTCCCCTGCGCGTGAAGCGCCGCGTGGACATGACGGCCGTGGCGCCGACCGTGGCGCGGGTGCTGGAGATCACCGAACCTGCGGCGTCGGAGGGCGAAGTGCTCCCGGAAATCATCGATTTTTAAGGATTAAAAAATATACGGACATGGATAAGATACAGGAGGAGATCATCGAGGAGTT
>OODI01001267.1_pt1 | contig 11105 bp, 7 predicted proteins | sample 1671141 | NCBI WGS metagenome assembly OODI01 (sample SAMN06348126, study PRJEB24527) | human gut metagenome | biome: human gut; feature: ankylosing spondylitis patient; material: feces | host: Homo sapiens | place: China | collected 2015-10 | reverse complement strand
CCTGGCTGCCCATCATGTACGGCTGCGACAACTTCTGCACCTACTGCATCGTGCCCTATGTCCGCGGCCGTGAAAAGAGCCGCAAGCCCGGCGATATCCTGGCCGAATTCCGGGGCCTTGTGGAAGCGGGCTACAAGGAGATCACCCTGCTGGGCCAGAATGTCAACAGCTACGGCAAGGGCCTGGAAGAGAAGGTGGATTTTTCCGACCTGCTCAACCTGCTCTGCTCGGTGCCCGGCGATTATCAGATCCGCTTCATGACCAGCCACCCGAAGGACGCCAGCCACAAGCTCATTGACACCATCGCCGCGCAGCCGCACCTGTGCAAGCACCTGCATCTGCCGGTGCAGTGCGGCTCGGACCGGATACTGGCCCAGATGAACCGCCATTACACCGTTGCGCAGTACCTCGAACTCATCGAGTACGCCCGCCGGACCGTGCCCGGCATCACCTTCTCCAGCGACATCATCATCGGCTTCCCCGGTGAGACGGAGGAGGATTTCCAGGGCACCCTCGACCTGATCCGGAAGGTTGGTTACATGCAGCTGTTCACCTTCATCTACTCCAAGCGCACCGGGACCAAGGCGGCAGAAATGCCTGACCCCACCCCCCGCAAGGAGAAGACCGACCGGATGAGCCGCCTGCTGAAGATCCAGGACGAGATCGCCATGGGCCTCGTCAAAGCACAGGTGGGCCAGACCGTCCGCGTCCTCGTGGAGAGCTTTGGCCGCAGCGAGGGCACCCTCTCCGGCCGGTTGGACAACAACCTGACCGTCGAGTTCGCCGCCGACCCCGGCTGGATGGGCCGGTATGCCAATGTGCACCTCACCGGTGCCCGCGCCACCGTCCTGCTGGGCGAGCTGGCAGATTGACCAGGATTTCCCGGAGCGGAACGGCTCCATCAAACGAAAAGAACACTAAAGGAGACTATTCTTATGGATTGCATCGACCTCTTTAAGCGTGCCGCCATGGCACTGCAGACCGACCCCCGCTATCTGGCCCTCGACCAGGCCCGCAAGCTCAACGACAACGATGAGGAGCTGCAGAACATGATCGGCGAGTTCAACCTTGCCCGCATGGACCTGAACAACGAGATCGGCAAGAGCGAGCGCAGCGATGCGCGCATCTCCGAGCTGAACGAGAAGGTCAACGACCTGTACGGCAAGATCATGGCCGATGAGGGCATGGTGGCCTACAACGAGGCCAAGAAGGACTGCGAGAACCTCGTCAACTACATCGACGCCATCATCAACACCGCGATGAACGGCGGCGACCCCATGACCGTGCAGGAACCCAGCGCGTCCTGCACCGGCAGCTGCTCCACCTGCGGCGGCTGCCACTGAGCACATGTGAAACGGAAAACGCGGCTGCGCTTTGCAGGCCGCGTTTTCCTTGCAAAAGCGGTTACTCCCTGCAAACCAGAGCAGAAGGCCTCTCGCACACAGGCCGGTCTGCCCGGCATGATGTTTCAAAACTGCGCTAAAACAGGGATTCAATGCAAGAAAGGTGGACTACCATGGCGGAACTGTCGCCCATGATGCAGCAATATCTGGAAATCAAAAAACAACACAAGGACGAGATTCTGTTCTACCGCATCGGCGACTTTTACGAGATGTTCTTCGACGATGCCCGGACGGCCTCGCGGGAGCTGGACCTGACGCTGACCGGAAAGCAGTGCGGTCAGGAGGAGCGCGCCCCCATGTGCGGGGTGCCCTTCCACAGCTACGAAGGCTATGTGGCCCGGCTCATCGCCAAAGGCTACAAGGTCGCCATCTGTGAGCAGGTGGAAGACCCCGCCAAGGCCAAAGGCCTCGTCAAGCGGGATATCATCCGTGTGGTCACGCCCGGCACCATCATCGAGAGCAGCATGCTCCAAGATGATAAAAACAACTACATCGCGAGTATTTTCATCAAGGGGAACACGGCGGGCCTCTGCTTTGCCGACGTTTCCACCGGCACGGCCCACATCACGGAACTCCGGCAGGAAAAGGTCGTCCCGGCTGTCATCACCGAGCTGTGCCGCTACCACCCCAGCGAGGTGCTGATGAACCCCAACACCCTCGACTGCCGGGAGCTGACCACCTACCTGAAGAAAAATATGCAGTGCTCCGTCGAACTTGTCGAAGAGGAGCGCTATGCGCCGGGCCTTGTGGCCATCGCGCTGGAAAATCAGTTCGGCCGCGACTGGCCCGCGAAGACCGGCATCGACGAAAAGGGCAATGTCCGCTTTGCCATGGCGGCGTTGCTGGAATATCTGCACGATACCCAGATCAAGGGCGTCGAACGCCTGAAGACTGTCATCAGCTACAACAAGGCGCAGTTCATGCGGCTGTCGCCGGTCACGCGGGCCAATCTGGAACTGACCGAGACGCTGCGCGGCCGCGAGAAGCGGGGCACCCTGCTCTGGGTGCTGGACAAGACCAGCACCGCCATGGGCAAGCGGATGCTCCGCAGCTGGATCGAACAGCCGCTCGTTTCCAGCGGCATCATCAACCGCCGCCTGAACGAGGTGGAAAGTCTGGTCAACCAGACCGTCCAGCGCGGCGACCTCATGGAAGAGCTGCACTACATCTCCGATCTGGAGCGGATGATGACCCGCACCGTCTACGGCTCGGCCACGCCGAAGGAGATCTACGCCATGGCCCAGACCTGCGACCGCCTGCCGGGGCTGCGCCGACAGGCCGAAAGCTGCAATTGCCCGGAGCTGGCCGAGCTGGCAGCGCAGATCGACCCGCTGACCGACATCAAGGAAAAGATCTACGCGGCGGTCAGCCCGGACGCACCGTCTACCTTAAAGGACGGCGGTGTCATCGCCAAGGGCTACCACACCGAGGTGGACGAGCTGCGTTCCATCCGCGATAACACCAAGGGCATCCTGGCCCAGCTGGAGACCCGCCTGCGGCAGGAGACCGGCATCCCCAAACTGAAGATCGGCTACAACCACGTCTTCGGCTACTTTATCGAGGTCAGCAACAGCTACAAAAATCTGGTGCCGGAGACCTACATCCGCAAGCAGACGCTCACCAGCGGCGAGCGCTACATCACCCAGGAACTCAAAGAGCTGGAAAGCAAGATCCTCGGTGCGCATGAGCGCCTCATCGCGCTGGAACACCGCCTTTTTGCCGAGCTGCTGGAGACCATCAGCGCCCAGCTGGACCGCATCCAGCGGACGGCCAATGCCGTCGCTGAGCTGGATGTGCTGGCAGCGCTGGCGCAGGTGGCGGCCGAGAACAACTACTGCCGCCCCGTTGTGGACGACGGCGACGAGCTGACCATTGTGGAGGGCCGTCATCCGGTGGTCGAGCAGATGCTCAAGGGCAGCCTGTTCGTGCCCAACGATACCACCCTCAACTGCTCCACCGACCGCTGCCTCATCATCACCGGCCCCAATATGGCCGGCAAATCGACCTACATGCGTCAAAATGCCCTCATTGCGCTGATGGCGCAGATCGGCTCCTTCGTCCCGGCCAAAGAATGCCATGTGGGCGTTGTGGACGCCATCTTCACCCGCATCGGTGCATCGGACGATCTGTCGGCCGGGCAGTCCACCTTCATGGTGGAGATGACCGAGGTGGCCGAGATCCTGAAGAATGCCACCGCAAAGAGTCTGGTCATTCTGGATGAGATCGGCCGCGGCACGTCCACATTTGACGGCATGAGCATTGCCCGCGCCGTGGTCGAGCACATCTCCGACCCGGCCAAAGGGCTTGGCTGCAAGACGCTGTTCGCCACCCACTACCACGAGCTGACCGACCTCGAAGGCATTCTGGAGGGCGTGAAGAACTACAACATCGCGGTCAAAAAGCGCGGCGAAGATATCACGTTTCTGCGCCGGATCGTCCGCGGCCCGGCCGATGACAGCTACGGTATCGAGGTGGCAAAGCTGGCCGGTCTGCCCGGCACCGTGACCCGCCGTGCCCACGAGGTGCTGCGGGCACTGGAAGCCAGCGCCCCCAAGAACAACGTCGAACAGATGGATTTCGACGCCCTGCAGGAGTACAATTCTCCGGCCGTGCCCAGCGAAGTGCTGGAAAAGCTGGAAGCCCTCGATGTGGAGACGCTGACCCCCATCGAAGCGCTGAACTTCCTGTACGAGCTCAAAAAGACCCTGAAGGGCAGCCTGAACGGCTGACCGTAAAAATCAACCACAGGGGAGGGAAAAGACCATGGCAGTCATCCATGTTCTGGATAAGCATACTGCGGAGCTGATCGCCGCCGGTGAGGTGGTGGAGCGCCCTGCATCGGTGGTCAAGGAGCTTTTGGAAAATTCCATCGACGCCGGTGCGACGCAGGTTACCGTCAGCATTGAATCCGGCGGTGTAAAGCTGATTGAGATCAGCGACAACGGCACCGGCATTGATGCCGAGTATATCCCGACAGCCTTCATCCGCCACGCCACCAGCAAAATTGAAAAGCCGGATGACCTGAACAGCATCCATACACTGGGCTTCCGCGGCGAGGCACTGGCCTCTATTGCCAGCGTAGCGCGGGTAGAGCTGCTCACCCGCACCGAGATGGACGAGTTTGCCACCTGCTACCGCATCGCCGGCGGCGAGGAGCAGGGCAGGGAGCCTGCCGCCCGTGCTGTGGGCACCACCATCCGGGTGCAGGACCTGTTCTACAATACCCCCGCCCGCATGAAGTTCCTCAAAAAGGACTCCAGCGAGGGCACCTTTGTGGCAGATAACGTGGGTCATGTGGCGCTCAGCCACCCGGAGGTCAGTGTCAAGTTCATCCGGGAGGGCAAGCTGCAATATGTCACCCCCGGCGATGGTCAGCTGCGCAGCGCCGCCTACGCGGTGCTGGGGCGGGAGTTCAGCCGCGACCTCATCGAGGTGCACTCGGAGGAAGGGCTGTACCGGGTCACCGGTCTGATCACCCCGCCCAAGAGCTGCCGCGCCAGCCGCAGTATGCAGCATTTCTACATCAATGGCCGCTATGTGCGCAACCGCACCATCATGGCGGGCATGGAAATGGCCTTTAAGGGCACGACCATGCAGGGCAAGTTCCCGGGCGGCATCCTGCTGCTGGAAATGCCCACCGACCTTGTGGACGTCAATGTCCACCCTGCCAAGATCGAAGCTCGCTTTGCCCGGGAAAACGACGTGTTCGATGTCATCTATCATGCGGTCAAGCTGGCGCTGGCACAGCCCGGCACCGGGGAACGGCGTTTCACCTTTGAAGCAGACGAAAAAGAGAAAAATGAAAAAGAAAACGATACTCAGAGTGAAAATACTGTAAAGAATAATCACTTTACAGGACTTTCTGCCGTCATTCCGGGTCAAGCAGCCCCCGGCACACTGCCCGCGCAGCGCTGGGAAGCGTCGCAGCCGCAGCGCTCCGCCGATGCACCGGTGAAAACCCCTGCTTTTACGGCAGATAACCCGCCGGTACAGCCCGCACAGCCTGCCCGCGCGGCGGCTGCCGTGCCCTTGTGGCGGCAGTCTGGCCCCGCTGAGGACATTCTGGATCCAGTGGTCACCCTCCACAGCCCGGAAAAACTGGATGCAACCGAAGTCCAGCCCGCACCGCAGCCCTTCCGGGCAGCCGCTGCTGAGACACAGCTGGATGTGCACCCGGAGACGGACGCCGCAGCCGACCCGCCGCTGGATCACATGGCGGCATGGAACACCATGCCCGCCGCCCCGGAGATCGAAGCCGCAACAGCGCCTTATCAGCCGGAGGAACCCGCGCAGCCGGAACAGCTGGGCTTTGATGTGCCGCAGGGGGAAGAACCGCTGCGCTATGTGGGCGAAGTATTCCGCACCTATATTCTTGCCGAGCGGGGAGACGAGCTGTGTCTGATCGATAAGCACGCTGCCCACGAGCGTCAGCTGTACGAAAAGCTTGCTGCGAACTACGGCAACGTGCCCAGCCAGCTGCTGCTGCAGCCCGCCGCCATCGACCTTTCCGCAGAGGAAAAGCAGGCGCTGCTGGAAAACCAGCCCCTGCTGGAAAACGCCGGGCTGGACGTGGCCGACTTTGGCGGCAGTACCGTGCTGCTGCGCGCCGTGCCTGCGGACGTAGAGCCGCAAAATGCCGAGGATCTATTGGTAGAGATCGCCGACCGCTTGCTCAAGGGCAGCCGGGACGCGCTGAACGAGCACACCGAATGGGTACTGCACTCCATCTCCTGTCGCGCCGCCATCAAGGCAGGGGACAAGTCCTCTCCGCAGGAGTTGATGGCACTGGCCGAGAAGATCCTCTCCGGCGAGGTGCCGCCCTTCTGCCCCCATGGCCGTCCCTGCGTGCTCAAGCTTACCCGAAAGGAGTTGGAAAAGCAGTTTGGACGCATCGTGTAATGCAAAAGCTGCCGTGGTGGCTGTGGTAGGCCCCACCGCCACCGGCAAGACCGCGCTGGGCGTTGCGCTGGCGCAGCAGTTTTCCGGCGAGGTCATCAGCGCCGACTCTATGCAGATCTACAAAGGTCTGGATGTGGGCACTGCCAAGGTCACCCCGCAGGAGACCTGTGGCATCCCGCACCACGGCGTGGATATCCTCACCCCGGAAAAGACCTTCAGCGTGGCGGATTTTACCGCGCTGGCAGGGGAGTATATTCAGGATATCACCGGCCGGGGGCATTTGCCGCTGCTGGTAGGCGGCACCGGGCTGTATGTGCAGAGCCTTTTATATGGTGTGCGATTCACCGCCGAAAAAGCCCCGGACGGCCTGCGCGAGCAGCTGACCGCCGAACTGGAAGCCATCGGCCCGGAAGCCATGTACGCAAAACTGCAAGCCGTGGACCCGGAAGCCGCCGCTGCCATCCACCCCAATAATAAGGTGCGGGTGCTGCGGGCGCTGGAGCACTACCGCGCCACTGGCAAGCGTCTCAGCGAACAAAAGGCCGATTCGCTGCCGCCGGAGCGCCCCTACCGCAGCCTTGTGCTGGGGCTGGATTTCCCGGAGCGTGCAGCGCTGTACCGCCGCATCGACCTGCGGGTGGATAAAATGCTGGAGGCCGGGCTTTTAGCCGAAGCGGAATACGTCTGGCGCAACCGCGAAGCCTTTCGCACCGCCGCACAGGCCATCGGCTATAAAGAATTTTTTCCGTATTTCGAACAGACCGCAGCGCTGGATGCCTGTACTGAAAAACTCAAACAGGCCTCCCGCAACTACGCCAAGCGCCAGCTGACCTGGTTCCGCCACATGGACGGGGTCACATGGCTGGACGCCGGGGCAGCGGACGTGCGGCAGACTGCCCTGCGTCTGACCCAAGACTTTTTATCGAAAGGATGATCCTTATGCCGGAAACCCCTCAGGAACCGCGCCACAAGCTCTCTGCGCTTACCACGCTGGCAGTGGTGCTGGCCACATTTTTGCTGGCGGCGGCAGCGTATGTCTGCTGGCAGGCGGCGCACATCCTTTTCCCCCAGAACGTCTACGAAACGGCGCTGCCTATCACCATCTCCGATACCATTGAAGCGGACGGCGTGCTGCTGTTTGACGAAACCTGCATTTCCGGCAGCGGCAATCTGGGCTACCTTGTCTCGGACGGCAAGCGGGTGTCGGCAGGCACTGCCGTTGCAGAGCTGTACACCGATGCCAATCAGGCAGTGCTGCGCCAGCAGCTGACCCAGCTCACCAGCCAGATCGACCTGTTGCAGCGCTCCCAGAACACCGCAGCCACCCAGCTGGACGGCTTGCTCAAGGAGCGCTCCGGCGCACTGTACGATCTGCTGGATGCGCTGGACACCGACCGCTACAGCGATGTGGATGGCAGCGCCGATGCTTACCTGTTGGCGCAGAACAAGCTGTGGATCACCACCGGCGATACCGCCGGCTTTGCGGATCAGATCGCACTGCTTGCTCAGCAGGCACAGACCGTGCAGGCCCAGCTGGGCAACCCCACTCAGATCACCGCCCCCACCACCGGCTACTTTGTCCGGGCTGCCAGCAGCGGACGGCTGAATGCCGGTGCTGCGGACATTCTGGCACAGAGCCCGGAACAGCTCAAGGCTTATCTGGACTCTGACCCCGAGATGCCGCTGGACGGCTGCGTGGGCAAGCTGGTAGCCGGGTTCAGCTGGCAGTACGCCGGGGTGTGCTCCGCAAAGCAGGCCGAAAAACTGCTGGGCTCGGACGGTAAGCCCCTGCGCACGGCAGTGGAGATCAGCTTTCCCGGCCAGAGCGATGCCGCTCTGCGCGCCACCGTCACCGAGGTGACCATTGACGCAGAAAAGGATATTGCCCGCTTTGTGCTGCGCTGCAACTCCATCAACGGCGATGTGCTGTGCCTCAACCACGCCCGCGCCCGTATCAGCACCAGCGAGAGCACCGGTCTGCGGGTGCCTGCCGCAGCAGTGCACTACCTGAAAGAGGACGGCACCGAGGCTGAGACGCAGGGCGAAAACTATATCCCCGGCGTGTATGTCAAGTACGGCAACATCGCCCGCTTCTGCAAGATCGATCCCGTGGACGCCGACCATCCGCTGGTCACGGAAGGGGATTACATCCTTGTTTTGCCCAAGGGAACGGACGGTTCCGTCAGTCAGGTAAGGCTTTATGACGAAATAATCGTCTCGGGACAAAATTTATATGACGGAAAACTTTTGTAGTTATTGACATCTGCTGAAAAAAATCAGATAATAGTAAAAGCTATTTGCATTCTTTTTGCAAAGAACGCCAGGCAGCCGGGCGCTGCCCGAATGAAAGGAGCAGATAATTATGTCTTTGCTGGATAGCATTAAAAAGGGCCTGATGGGTGAAGGGGACGAGTACGAGGATCAGTACATCGATGACGGCCCCCAGATGGTGAACAACAACAACAGCGGCGTTGGCATCGGGATGGATGAAGAGACCGAAGAGCCTGCCGAGGGCACCAGCAAAAAGAACAAGGTGGTCAACATCCATGCTACCACCCAGCTCAAGGTGGTTCTGGTCAAGCCCGAGCGGTTCGAGGATGCCAGTACCATTGCCGACCATCTGAACAACAAGCGTACCGTGGTGCTGAATCTGGAGTCCACCAATAAGGAGGTCTCCCGCCGTCTGGTAGACTTTTTGTCCGGCGTGGCCTATGCCAACAACGGCCAGATCAAGCGCGTAGCCAACAGCACCTTTATTATTACCCCGTACAACGTGGATATCATGGGCGATCTGCTGGACGAGCTGGAGAACAATGGCGCATTCTATTGATCCGGCAGCCGGTGCGGTGCGCGGCTTTGTGCCCGCCCGCAACGATGAGGAACGCTACCTCATGCGGCATATCGAGAATCTTGCCGACGCGGCTTTTTCCCGCGGCATAGCCCGGTACTCTGCGTTCCTCAGCGACCGCGAGCAGGATCTTGCCCGGGCGGCACTGGGACGTGCCGGTGTGCGGGACGGCTGGCGTTTTGACGGCGGCTGGCCCGAGGCTGAGCGCCGGGTGCTCTGTCTGGAGCCAGAGTACAGCTACGGCGAGTGTCCGGTGCGCTGCGTACAGCTGCAATGCCGGGCACTGCCCGGTGCGGCGCTTCCGGCGCACAAGGACTATCTGGGCAGCCTGATGGGGCTTGCCCTCAAGCGCGAGGCGCTGGGGGATATCCTGCTGCCTGCCGATGCGCCGGGCACAGCCTATGTGTTCGCGCTGGAACCGGCGGCAAAGCTCATCTGCCGGGAGCTGTGTCAGGCGGGACGCACCGAGGTGTCCACCCGCCTGCTGGAACCGGACGAGATCCCGGCTTTCCCGGCACCGGAGCGGCAGCTGCTCACCGCTACTGTGTCCTCCCTGCGGCTGGACGCGGTGCTTTCTGCTATGCTGCACGTCAGCCGCGGCACCGCTGCGGAGCTGATCGAGGCGGGCAGGGTAGAGATCAACCATCTGCCGGTAGAAAAGCCCCACGCCCCCGTATACGAGCAGGATGTGTTCACCGTGCGCGGCAAAGGCCGCTTCCGGCTGACTGCATTGCCCGGGAAAAGTAAAAAAGATCGTTCGATCATTGAGTTCTTTCAATATTAAAAGCTATGGGAGGAAATGACTATGCTGACTCCGCAGGATGTCCGCTCTGTACAATTTGAAAAAAACCTCCGCGGCTACCGTACAGAAGACGTGGATCGTTTTCTGGACAAGGTCGAGGAGCAGCTGCAGCAGAACGATGCGCAGGCAGAGCAGCTGCGCAAGCAGATCGCTGATCTGACCGCAGAGAATCAGAAGCTCAAGGGTGAGCTGCAAAGCTTTGAGGCTGACGGCGATATGCTCAAGAGCGCACTGATCAACGCCCAGCGCATGGGCGAAAACGTGATCCGCGAAGCAAACCAGAAGGCTGAGGAGATCATCCACCGCGCAAACCTGCGGGGCGATGATATCATCCGCGACGCCAACGAGCTGCTGCAAAAGGCAAGCGACCGCGCAGACGAGATCGAGAACGAGGCCAACGAGAAGCGTCTGGCTGAGGAGCGGGAGTACGACCGCGTCCGTCTGGAGGTCACCCGCTTCAAGGCAGATGTGCTCAATTTGTACCGCAGCCATGTGGAGTCTTTGAGCCGTCTGCCGGAGTTCCAGAAGGAAACCAAGGACGCTGAAAAGGACGCCCCCGCACAGGACGCAGAGCCTGCGCAGGAAGCTGCCGAAGAGCAGCCCGCCGCACAGCCCGAGACTGCCCCCGCAGCCGATGCCGCAGCAGCCCCGGCACAGCAGCCTGCCGAGCCGACCGAAACCACCGAACCTGCCGCCCCTGCCGATGACGACAAGGCGGCTGACAGCAGCGAGGATTTCTGGGCAAAAGACGAAAGCCAGCTCAAGCTGGACCCGCCTCCTGCTGATATGAAGCCGGACGAGCCGGACTACGACGCTTTTCAGGGCGTAAAGTTCAGCGAGTAAGGCACCCAACGCAAAAATAGAGGAGAGTGTAAACCATTGGCTAAGAACAAATCGCAGTACGACAGCACGTTGAATCTGCCCAAGACCCTGTTTGAGATGCGCGCCGGTCTGCCCAAAAAGGAACCGGTCATGCTCAAGGACTGGGACGACAACGACCTGTACAACCAGCTCATGAAGCACAACGAGGGCAAGCCCCAGTTTATTCTGCACGACGGCCCTCCGTATGCAAACGGCAACATCCACATGGGCACCGCCCTGAACAAGATCATCAAGGATATCATCATCCGCGACAAGAACATGGAGGGCTTCC
>OODI01001264.1_pt1 | contig 11111 bp, 10 predicted proteins | sample 1671141 | NCBI WGS metagenome assembly OODI01 (sample SAMN06348126, study PRJEB24527) | human gut metagenome | biome: human gut; feature: ankylosing spondylitis patient; material: feces | host: Homo sapiens | place: China | collected 2015-10 | reverse complement strand
GCGACCACCGAGATCTACACTCTTTCCCTACACGACGCTCTTCCGATCTCGATTACTATTTCCTGCGGGCGAAGGGCGAACTCAGCCCCGAAAGCGGCAGTTTCGTGCTGGACGAGGAAGCGGAGTTCTCCACGGGCTACGACATACTGGCGGCACGCCTGATCTCGGTGGAGATGCTGCTGGTCTATCTGAGCCGCCGGATAGAGCGTGCGGCACGAGGGGACGGTGCGGAAGCCGTGCCGGGGAAGGAACACCGCTGGACGGATACGAAAATCGCCGCCATACAGCTTGTTTACGGCATCCATGCCGCCGGGAGCGTGGACAACGGCAACGCCGAGATCGGCGAGCTGGCTGCGCTGTTCGAGAAGACCTTCCATGTGGATCTGGGTAACGTGTACCATGCTTTCGGCAGGCTGCGGGGACAGCAGAACCCGACGGCGTTCTTGGACGAGATGAAGGAGAAGCTGCTGAAGAAGATGCGGGACATGGACAGCAGGTGATCGGCAAGTCGGCAGCAAGTCGATAGCAAGTTGGCAACGGAACGGCAGAGGCGGCAGGAGATGAAAAGAGAGCGTCCGGAGGGCAGAAAAGAGCCTTTCAGACGCTCTTTTTTGCTCTTTTTGCTTCGATGTCAGTTCCTTTCCGCCTTGTTTTTACGTTGTTCCTACTCTTTCCTTGCCTTTTTCAGTCTTTTCAGCCTTTTTGTTGCCCGGAAAGGCGGACGGAAGGGCGGCGAGGGTGAAAAAGAGGATGAAAAAATGCGCATCAGAAAAAAATCTTTGCCAAGGTGCCGGTATGGTGGCAGGAAAAACCGGCGAATCGGGCGACATTTGCGGCAGAAACCTAAAAAAGAGTACGACAATGGAAATAATGACCATCGAGAGCAACGCCTACCGCCTGCTCGTGGAGAAGATCGAGAAGATAACCGCCTACGTGGAGGAATCCCGGAACCGGGAGGAAACGGAGCGCAAACGGAAAGAGGAAGCGGAAAGCCCTGCTGCCAAGGGACGGAAAGCCGACCCGAAGTGGATGACGCACAAGGAGGTGTGCGAGATGCTGGACATCAGCCACCGCACCCTGCAACGCTACCGGCAGAAGCATATCATTCCCTATTCCATGATCGGGCGGCAGATACGCTATCCCCGGCAGGCGGTCGAGAGCCTGCGTGAGCGGTGGATGGTGGAGACACCCGCCGCCAAGATCGACCGGATGATAGCGGAACATCCCCTGCATAACCGAAAAAACGGCAGCTATGGTAAAAAAGGAAGAGATACTGGCAAGAACCAGTAACGGGCTGGACGTGTTCCGCCACTACCTGCCCGTGAAGTGGCGGGTGGGCAGGAACTTCCTGAACCCGCTGTACGCCGACAGCAAGGCTTCGTGCAACGTGTATTACGACCGCCGGAGCGGTACGTACCGGATGAAGGACTTCGGCAACGGGGACTATTCGGGCGACTGTTTCTTCCTCGTGGCGAAACTGAAAGGGCTGGACTGCCGGAACGCCGCCGACTTCGTGGAGGTGCTGCACACCATCGACCGGGAGCTGTGCCTCGGTCTGGAGGATGACAGCTCGGAAGATACTGCCGTTCCGGACGGCGGCTGCCGTACCCTGCGGCTCGTGCCGGGCGCAAGGGAGAATGGGACAAGGGAGAACCGGAGCGGTGAAGGAATATCCGTCAGGGCAAACGGGAACGGTACGGGAAAGCCGGACGGGTACACGGAAGAGGCGGTTGCGCCCTTTGACCGTCCCGAACCGAAGCCCTACCGGACGACGGAAAAGCCGTTTACGGATGCGGAGCTTGCCTACTGGGGCGCATCGGGCATCACGGAGGAGCTGTTGCACCGTTACGGGGCGGTATCGCTCGCCGAGTACCGGGGCGAGACGAGGGAAGGCAAGTCGTTCGGCTTCAGTTCCACCCCGGCGGAACCGATGTTCGGCTACAAGGGGAAATGGGGAGTGAAGGTCTATCGCCCGATGTCGGAAGTGCGCTTCGTCTATGGCGGACACACGGGCGACAACTATTGTTTCGGACTGGAACAACTGCCCTCGAAGGGCGACCTGCTCTTCCTCACGGGTGGCGAGAAGGACGTGCTGACGCTGGCGGCGCACGGCTTCCATGCCATCTGCTTCAACTCGGAGACCTCGGTCATCCCGGCGAGGACCGTGCGCAGGTTGGTCTATCGCTTCAAGCACATCGTGTTGCTGTACGACACGGACAAGACGGGTCTGGAGTGCTCGGAGAAGCACCGTGCGCAACTGTCGGAGTACGGGGTGAAACGGCTGGTGCTGCCGCTGCCGGGGACGAAGGCGGAGAAGGACGTGACGGACTACTTCAAAGCCGGGCACACGAGGGAGGAGCTGATGGGACTGTTCCTGAAACTGCTCGACACGCTGTACGGGGACACGATGGCGGTGCTGAAATCGTGCGAGATCGACTACGACCACCCGCCCGAACAGGCTGTCGCCATCGTTACCGCCGGGGAGGTGCCGTTAGGCTCGGAGGAGAACATCCTCTGCATCACGGGCGGCGAAGGGACGGGCAAGAGCAACTACACCGCCGCACTGGTCGCCGGGGCGATCATGGAACGGGAGACGGACGCCGACCTCTTGGGGGTGCGGGTGGAGCCGAACCGCAAGGGGCGTGCGGTACTGCTGTACGACACGGAACAGAGCGAGCAACAGCTCTACAAGAACACGGGGCGGCTGCTGCGCCGTGCCGGGCGTGAGCGGATGCCGGAGTACCTGCACGTATATTGCCTGACAGGAATGTCGAGAAGCGAGCGGCTGACCGCCATCGTGCAGAGCATGGACAAGTACCACTACCTGCACGGGGGCATCCATTTAGTCGTCATCGACGGGGTGGCTGACCTGATCCGCTGCGCCAACGACGAGGCGGAGAGCGTGGCGCTGATTGACGAGATCTACCGGCTGGCGGGAATCTACCGCACGTGCATAGCCGCCGTGGTGCATTTCGTACCGAACGGTCTGAAACTGAGGGGGCACCTCGGCAGCGAGCTGCAACGCAAGTCCGCCGCCATCCTCTCCATCGAGAAGGACGAGAACCCGGAGGTGTCGGTGGTGAAGGCGTTGAAGGTCAGGGACGGCAGCCCGCTGGACATCCCCCTGATGCAGTTCAGATGGGACAAGCAAGCCGGGATGCCCGTCTATGTGGGCGAGAAGCCGAGGGCGGAGAAAGAGAAGCGCAAGGAAAAGGAGCTGGCGGAGATGGCACGGGAGGCGTTCGCCCGGCAGGAGAAGTACGGCTACATCGAACTGTGCGAGCTGATACAGGAGATGCTGGAAGTGAAGGAACGGACGGCGAAAGGCTACATCCGCTATATGCGGGAAAAGGAAATCATCGAAAAGGAGGGCGACTGCTATGTACACGGACAGGGAAGAGTTTGAGGGCTGGATGGAGCGCATCATGGAACGCTTCGACCGGACGGAGAAATTGCTGGAAAGGGTGCTGAAGAAGAACAACACGCTCGACGGCGAGGAGGTGCTGGACAACCAAGATCTGTGCCTGCTGCTGAAGGTGGGCATCCGCACGCTGCAACGTTACCGTGCTATCGGGGTGCTGCCGTACTTCACCATCAGCGGCAAGGTGTTCTACCGCACGAAGGACGTGCACGAGTTCATCCGCACCCGCTTCGCCGAAGTGGAGGAACGGGCTGCGAAACGCAAGGAGAAGGAAGCCCGGAAAGCGGAAAGGCGCAGGAAAAGGGGGCTGTTTCCGTGAGAATGACATTTTTCTGACGGTGCTTTAGGTGGATGAAGCCCTGCCGGATCGTGAGATTAGGCGGGGCTATTGTTTTGTTATTCGGGAAGTTTCACTATCTTTGCGATGCAAAGGCAGAGGACGGTGCTTTCGGGCACGGTCGCTGTCGTAACATAGAAGATTCATACCCGGCTTGGAAGCAGGCGGGGTTGATATACATATTGTACGTTCGCTGAACGTCTTATACGAAAAACTGGCACTTTTTTGACAAACAAGACGGATGGCGCAATGCGCATGCTGTATGCTTATACGGCGTGGGCTTGCCTATTCTTGTTTGTCGGGTATGCCAGTACCTTCGTATTAGGAATAGCGTGAGTTCACGCTGTTCTTTTGGGTGCAAGGCGGACATAATCCTTAAAAACTCATTGACATGAAACAGATTACCTTGCACGTGTACCAGTCCCTTGACGGTTGTACGGTCGGAGCGGACAAGCATTTCGATGCGGCGACGGATGCCTCCTGCTGCGTGCTGATCGACGAAGAAACCTACCTGCGCATTTACCTGAACCATCTGGGCTGGCCGCTCACGGCAAAAGAGACTTTGGTCGTGACGGGCGGCTGTATTGACCTGACGGAGAAGGAACGGGTGCAGTTTGTTACAGGGGATGCGGCAGTGGAACTGCGGAGAATAAAAGCGGACGGCGAAGGTACGGTAACGGCTTACGGAGCGGAAACCGGGGCTTTGCTCTTGGATAACGGGCTGGCGGACGAAATCGTGGTGACAACCGTGCCGGTACTGGTCGGCGGCGGTGAGAAGGCACTGGAGTGCGGGCTGAATGACGGCAGGATATGGGTCGTGCGATCGAGCAAGGTATTGGAAGACGGGAAAATCCGGACGGTGTACGGAAGGGTGTGCCCATGAAATGTAAAAAGCCGCTGAAAAGCGGCTCAGGTCATTCAGGAAGGATGACGGGCTATAAAAAAACGACCCGCCGATTTGAGCATTATTCACTGTTGTTCAACAACTCGTGTCAAGAGGCTTGGCAGGTTCTGTTGGTGCAAAGATAACGAAAATATCCTGAATGGCAAAGAAATATTAAATTTAGGCAACGGTATTGCCTATTTCCAAATATCCTCGCTTTCCCAATCGGACGGAAAGCCCATCGCTGCCGTATCTATATTGGGATAGGCTGCCAACAGGGTTTTCAGCTTGTCCTTGAAGTTGTTATCAGGTGATACGGTATAAAGGAAATAACGTATCATGCAGATACGGTAATACATCCTGCGCTTGTCTGTCCGGGAAGAGTCAATCCAACCGAATTTCATGTGCTTGGGTTCTGTCGGGCTGATGGGTAATTCACGGTTCCACATCCGGGCATGGTGGCAGCATAAATTCCGCAATCCACCCAGCACGATAAGCCATGACACAAAGGCAGGAGCCTGCAAACCAAAATGCTGGGCTATTTTCTTTTTTAGCCCATTATCTTTCAGGTTCATAAAAATATGAGCCAAACTGCCGAAAGGAATGATTTCAGCGATCATCCATGCGGGCGGGTAAGCCTCCAGATACGTTTCGTTGAAATGAGTGATAAAATCCTCTTTGGAGTTTTGTATCTCTTTGTCGATTACGGCTAAAGTCGCTTGGTATTTATCTTCATTGCTGAAAAAAGACTTGTCAGTCAGCCAAAACAGATTGCCGAAATTCAAACTGGCATAATTTGTGATACAACTGCGAATAGCCACTTCTATCTTCTCTATCTCGTTAAACAACAGCAATCTTAATTTGCGGTCGAAACGATACATATCCATTACTTTTTTAAAAGTTGCATCCGGTTTGTAACGGTGTTGTTCCTTGGGAAATTCCAATAAAGGATAAAAATAAGCACTTAAACGAAAGTAACCGATATTGGTCAGGTAACTGACGGCTTTCGTTTCATCCGAGATAGATAATCCTCTGTCTTTTAGTAAGGTTATATGTTGTTGGGGAGTAAAGCAGGTTTTGCTAAAATGTACTTTCATAAGGTATATAAAAAAAACGACCCGCCGATTTGAGCATTGTTAAGAGGCTTGGCAGGTTCTACTGGTTGCAAATATAGAACTTATCTCTTAAACTACAAAACATACCCGGAAATAATTTTGTGATAAGTGCGACATTGCCGCACTTATTTATCTGTATTGCCGGGATTACGGGTACAAGACCTTGAAATCCCGTGGGCTGCCGCCGTCTGTCAAGCCGTCCTGCCGGAGCCGCCGGAGGGTCTCGGCTGCCGATCCGCTGCCGAAGTTGCGGACACAGTACAGGCGGGAGAAGCGGAAGCGGCGGAGGTGGACGAGCAGGTGCTCCACGGTGAAGACACCCAGCTCCCGGCACGCCCGGACGATGCGCTGCGACAAGCCGAAGGCGTCGAGCGGGGTGTCGAGCAGGCGGCGGAGCCTGCCCGGTCTGCCGGGCTTGCCCCGCTGCTGTGCCACGTCCTCGTAGATGGTGGCGACCCGGTTGCGGCTGAACAGGGCGGCAAGGGATGCGCCGTCGATCATCAGGATGCCGTCGAAACGGGCGTAGGCGATGTGGTTGCCGTTCATCCAGAGGGTGATGCGCAGCTCGTCCGTACCGCAGAGCCGGGCGGCTTCCGCCACGGTGATCCAACCGATGCCGTTCATCGCCTGCGCTCCTTTCCTTTGGGCTTGTCCGTGCGGGGCGGGAACCCGTACACGGTGCGGAAGTCCTTGTCGAAGGTGAGGTAGGCATCGAAGGGCTTGCCCTCCCTGCTCCTGAAGCCTTTGATAAGGGATGTTTTGCCTTTGGTTACAAGGTCGGCAATCTGGCTGTCGGTGAGCTGCTTCTCCCCCTTGCCACGGAAGACGGTAAGCCCACAATCGACGTTGCTGCACTTGGCGACCTTCGGGTAAAGGAGGATGCGACCGGAACGGCACTTGGGGCACGGGATATGTCCGCCGTCCGCCACCGATACCTGCACTTGCAGGAGTTCTTCGGTAATCTGGGCGGCATAGATCTCGATGCCCTTGCGGAAGGTGTCGGGATTCATCTCCCCGCTCTCGATCTTGGCGAGGGCGGTCTCCCACTGCCCGGTCATCTCGACATCGGCGATACGCTTGTCCTTCACTATCTGATACACGGCAAGCCCCTTGTCGGTCGGCACGAGGCTCTTCTTCTCCCGGCGCACGTAGTTACGGGCAAAGAGGGTCTCGATGATGGAGGCACGGGTGGCGGGCGTGCCGATGCCGTTCCCTTTCAGGCTGTCCCGCAGCTCGTCGTCCTGCAACTCCCTGCCGCAATGCTCCATCGCCGAAAGGAGGCTGCTCTCGGTGTGCAGGGGACGGGGCTTGGTCTGTTTCTCCACGCACTCCGCCGATTGCAGGGGGAAAGCCTCGCCGGGCTGCAAGGGCGGCAAAGCGGCTGTACCCTCGTCGTCCTCGTCCCGCTCGCCACGCACGGCACGCCATCCGGCAGACCTGACGACCGTTCCCTTGGCGGTGAACACGCTGTTCCCCGCCGTGAAGGAGACGGTGGTAACATCTTTGAGGCAACGGGCGGAGAAGGCTTCGAGCAGGCGGGCGGCTACCATGTCGTACACCGTGCGCTCGTCGGCGGACAGATCGCCGGGCAGACACTCGGTGATGATGAGCGCATGGTGGTCGGTAACTTTCCCCGCATCCACGCTGCGGCGGTTGAGCGAAGCCCCTTTCAGGGCGGCGGCATGGGCGGCGAAAGCCGGGTACCGCTCCAGCAGGGCAATGCGGTCGGGTATCTCGTCGAACACATCGTCCGAGAGGTAGCGGGAGCCGGTACGGGGGTAGCTCAGCACCTTCTTCTCGTAAAGCGACTGGGCGACGGAGAGGGTCTTGTCCGCCGAGAAGCCGTACCTGCCGTTCGCCTCTTTCTGCAAGGCGGTCAGATCGTAGAGCAAGGGAGGCTCTTGGCTCACCTCCCTGCGCTGTACGTCGGCAACCTGCACCGTCCCCGTTGCGGTAACAGCGGCGAGGGCGGCGTTTGCCGCCGGAAGGGTCTCGTAACGCAATTCAGAGATGGCGGCGAAGGGCGTGCCGTCCTTTTCCGCCGTAACCTTCAGCCGGAAATAGGTCTGCGGGGTGAAATCCCTGTTCTCCAGATAACGGGAGCAAATCATCATCAAGGTGGGCGTCTGCACCCGTCCGAGGGAGTAGATGCCCTGCCCGGCGGCGATGCTGAGAGCTTGGGTGGCGTTCAGCCCAATCTCCCAGTCGGCGATGGCACGGGCTTCGGCGGCACGGTAGAGGTTGTCGTAGTCGCTGCCGGGTCTGAGGTTGTCCAGCCCTTCCCGGATGGCACGGTCGGTCAGCGAGGAGATCCAGAGGCGCAGGCAGGGTTTGCGGCAGCCAAGGTAATTGTAGATGTACCGATGAATGGCTTCGCCCTCACGCCCGGCATCGGTCGCCACGACGATACGGTCGGAACGGTCGAAAACCTCTTTGATGACCTTCAACTGTTTGAGCACGCCGGGGTCGGGCTTGTACTCCTTGCCCTCCCGTATCTGGCGGGGGATGTACTTGAACTCCTGCGGCAGAATGGGCAGGTTCTCACGCCGGAAGCCCGCATAGCCGTATGCTTCGGGCATGGCGAGCTGGACGAGATGGCCGAACGCCCAGGTAACGAGGTAGCCGTTACCTGAGAGGTAGCCATCGTGCCGCTCCCGGACATTCAACACGTTTGCTATATCCTTCGCTACGGAAGGCTTTTCAGCGATGACTGCTGTAATCATATTTCTTTAATTTTTAACGGTTTGACAAAAGTTATCCCGCCGATCGGACGGGATAACCGGTAATTCATTTACAGAATGGCGGGGGAAATCAGCGGCGGACACCCCGGCTGCGCTTGGGCTTGTCGGGCTGCTCCTGCTTCTGTGCCTGTTTCCGGTCCTCTTTCTGCTCCTGCCTGCGCTCCTGCTGCTGTTTCTGCTCCCCGGTGGGGCGCTGCTGTGCGGATTGCAGGGCTTCTTTCAGGTTGCGGGTCGCCTCTACGGTCTTGCCCTCGGAATTGACCGCCACCTGCACCTCGTTCTCCACGGCGGGCTTGACACGCCCCTCTTCGAGCGCCGCATTGTAGTCCTTGGGGAACATGAAGGCGGGCTTCTCGCCGGGCTTCCATGTGATGTAGCCTTGGTAGGCTTTTCCTTTCTTGTCCACCAAGCCGGAAACCTTGACCGTTCCCCCGGCTTCGAGTTCGAGGCGAGACTTCTCGGTAAGCTCCTGCTTGCGGAAAGTCTTCGGCACCTCCTGATTGGCGGTCTGTTTCAGGTTCGCCTTGTACGCATCCATCGCCAGCCTACCCCGGTCGCCGAAGAGAAATTCGAGCTGCATCTTGGCTGCGCTGAATTGCACGGGAGCCGGATAGATCTTGGGCTGCTCCCCCTCCTTGGCTCTGGAAAGGAACCGGCAGACCACCGCCTCGCCCTGTTTGAGCCGGGCTATCTCGTCCGGGGTGAAGGTATGCCCGTTCTTCTCCGCCGGGATATTGACCTTGGAGAGCGGGAAGGCGACCAGCTCGTTGGTCTTGAGGTTGCGGCTGACAAGGGCTTCGACCTGCTCGCCCGCCCGGTTGGTGACGGTCGCCGGGTGTCCCATGTTGCCCGTCTGCCGGAGCACCTGCTTGTCGGAGTCGGTGATGTCGTAGCCGAAGAACTGCTTCTGCATCTTCTCCGGGTCGAGGATGCCGTGGCTGCACACGGTCAGCCTGCCGTCCGTGCCGGGCTTGAGCGAGAGCTGGCTGTCGTTGCTGTGCGAGATGCCGTCGAAGTGGAAATGCACCCGGACGGTCTTGTCGGTCTGGAAGCCCCGTAGCATCTGATCAAGCATCCCGTTGCCCTCGATCTGCTCCCGCTGCACGCCGAGTGCGGCGAGGCTGTTCCAGTCGATGTCCTCCGGACGATACTTGTACTGCGGGTTCTGTTCGGTCTGCCCGGCGGACTGCTGCGGCGCACCTTCGGGCTGTTGCTGCTGCCCGGCTTGGGTTTGCTGCTGTGCCTGCACAGGCGGCTGCACCTCGTACTGCGCAACGAGCGGCTCGCCCGTCTTGACGGACTGGCTCTCCCGTTGCCGGAAATCGGCGGCTACCCGCTGCACCTCCTCTTCCGGCACACGGAAGAAGTGGAAGCGGGTCGGGTCTTTCAACTGGCTCCAGAGATTGGAAAAGAAATTTGAAAACATATCGCCGTGGCGATCCACCCGCAGGAGGTCGTTGTTGTCCTCCAGTGGGTTCTTGGTCTGTAACTCGCCGTCCTTTACTCCGCTGACGGCTTGGAGCGTGCCTTTCTCGTCCATGACGAGCAGGATGTCCATTAATTGCTGGCTGCTGTCCGGTCGTTCGTCCATAATCTGAAAAATTTAAATGGTGAATACTATTGGTTCTCAAACGAAACCGGGCGTAAATATAGAGGGAGAAACACGGGAAACCTGCAAGTCCGGTGCGGGCTGTCCGCACTTGTCGTCCGGTTCGCAGGTTTGTCGCACAAGAATTTTTCACTATCTTTGCGTATTGATAATTAAACAAATAATATAATGGAGTGCAGCCACAAAACCTATAACATATATTGCGACGAGAGTACGCATCTGGAAAATGACGGACAACCTTACATGATATACGGTTATGTAAGCATACCGTACAACGAAATGGCTCTCGCCAAAAAGCAGATACGGGAAATCAAGCAAAAGCACGGATATGAGGGGGAATTGAAATGGACGAACATCTCGGACAAGACCTTTGCCCTTTATAACGAAATAGTGGATTATTTCTTTATGACCAACATGAAATTCAGGGCGGTCATCGTGGATAAGTCGGAGATAGACAACACACGGGCAGAATACAGCTACAATGATTTTTATTTTCGGATGTATTACCAGCTATTGCATCATCAAATGGACATGGACAGCACCTATAATGTCTATTTCGACATCAAGGACACGTGCAGCCAACGGAAACTGCATAAGCTGGCGGAGATATTGAAATACAATTCGGCTATACGGGACTTCAATTTTGTCAAGTCGCATCAGGTACATTTTATCCAGTTGGCAGACATTCTTATGGGAGCGATAAACTACCATTTACGCATCCAGCGGGGAACCATTGAGGGAAAGGTACGGGCAAAACGCCTGATTGTCGAGAAGATAAAGAAACAGACAAATCTTTCCCTGTTATGTACCACACCGTTGAAGAACAAGAAGTTCAACCTTTTCTTTATCAACCTGCAAAAGTAAACCTATGCCATTCAACTTGTTAAAGAAATACCCGGAGCTGCTGGAAATCCTGCATTTGGGAGACAAGGAGCGCAAGGCTTCATTATATAGGGAGATCGGAAGAGCACACGTCTGAACTCCAGTCACATCACGATCTCGTAT
>OODI01001259.1_pt1 | contig 11132 bp, 10 predicted proteins | sample 1671141 | NCBI WGS metagenome assembly OODI01 (sample SAMN06348126, study PRJEB24527) | human gut metagenome | biome: human gut; feature: ankylosing spondylitis patient; material: feces | host: Homo sapiens | place: China | collected 2015-10 | reverse complement strand
GCTCCGCCGGATCAGGGCAGCATCCGGTCCGCCGCCGTGATGGGGCGGATGGGGCGGCAGGGGACGCCCGCAGCCAGGACTCCGGCAGGGATGTCCTTCGTCACCACGCTGCCGGAGGCGATGACCGCCCCGTCTCCGATGGAGACGCCGGGCATCACGCGGACGCCGCCGCCGATCCAGACGCCGCTGCCCACACGGATGGGATAGGCGTACTCCAGCCCCTGGGCCCGCTTTGCCGCGTCCAAGGGGTGGCCGGAGGTGTAGAATCCACACTGGGGGCCGACCAGCACGTTGTCTCCAAAGGTCACGCCGCCGGCGTCCAGAATGACGCCGCCGTGGTTCATGTAGAAGTTCCGGCCCACACTGATATTCCAGCCGTAGTCGCACCAGAAGGGCGGCTCAATCCGCAGTCCTTCCCCAGCGGCGCCCAGCAGCCGGCGCAGCAGCATCTGGGCGGATTCGATGCCCTCCGCCTGATAGGCCCGCTGATTGAACTGCTGGCACTGAGCCTTGCAGGCAGCCAGCTCCGCCAGCAGGGTCTCATCACGGGCGGGTGCGTACAGCATTCCCCGCAGCATCTTCTCCTTTTCCGTCATAGGGTGATTCCTCCTGTACAGGCGGCCCCAGGGCCGCAATTCACTCTGCCATTATACAGAAGGCGCCCTCCGGGTGCAAGAGCCGCCGTCGGTTCAGCCCCGGGGATACTGGCTGCTGACGCTCTCCAGCTCTGTGACGGAGCCGAAGCCGCTGATTTCGATGTCGTACCACGTGTCCCCGTTGATGATTTCGTAGCTGTACTCATTCCAAAGGCCCTCACTGCTGACCTCCTGTGAGACGATCTCCCCGCCGCCGACGGTATCCAGCGCGATCTGTTGAGCCTCCGCACTGTCCACCCGCAGCGCCAGCACGGCGGCCACGGCCGCGACGGCCAGTACCGCAGCTGCACCCACGATCATGGCGACGATCTTCTTCACAGACATGTTTTTCATAAAAAGCTCCTCCTGCTTGTTGTTTCGGATTCATGGTTCCTGTTTGTGTCTTCTGCCCTGATAACGCGCAGACAACGGCTTTTATTGCATGGCGGGCGAAATTTTTTCTTGACAGGATCGCCTAAAGCCGCCACTGTGAGAGGCAGAAAGGAGGTGAATTTGATGAAATATAAAAAAATTTGGAAATATCAGCCCTATCGAACCAGTCGGCGGGAGCAAGACTATCAACAGGTTCAGGAATTTCTGAAAAGCGGCGATCCCGAACTTTGGAAGGCGCTTTATGAGAGTGCCTATGAAATTGTATACCAGTGCGCGTACGGGATGGATTTTTGCCGCGTGCTGGGACCTGATGATTACTGTGAGATTGCCGATGAGGCGTTTGCCCTCTGTTATGAACAGCTGGACCGATATCAGGGGCTCAGCCAGTTCTCCGGCTGGGTAGGCGGGTACAGCAAAAACATTACCCGCACCCGCTGTCGGCAGGTGTTGACCGGCCTACGGTATCGCCGGCAGCTCTATGAAGTCTCCACCGGACGGCTGCGGGATTGGGATCCCCTGTGGATACTGCTTCGTCTAGCGCGGTACAATTGTCTCTGGAAAGCCATCTCCGACATCTCTGAAACAAGCCAGCGGATTCTGGAGGCTCGGATTTTGGAAAAGCTGTCGCTGCGGGCCATTGCGCAGGAATTAAATCTGACACAGCGTGAGGTAAAAACGCGATATGAAGCCGCGTGCAATGTGGTCCGGACGCGCTTCCTGCGCTATTGCACGGAGAAAGTAGAGTTTTAAAGTGCAGGAATCCCAACTATTCATGCCGAGTGCACCAAATATGCACAACGATAAAAAAGCGTATCAAGTTGATCGGACGCCGACAGAATTGCTCAGCGATCTGCTCGTCCAGTTAAAATTTTTAAGGCAGGAATGCCTCCATTACGATGCAGGAGACTGGTCTTACGGTGCGCAGATTGCGACCAAGCTCCGGCTTTGCTCCACCAGACAAAATATTCTGATTCCCTGCTGGCCCAAATTACAAAGCGTTTTGCATTCAGCTGTCCGGATTTTCTCAGTCTGAGCACCGTGCGGGGCGAGCTGCCCAATAAAGGGAGGACCGATTTTGTCCGCTCCCCGCTCATTCAGTACCAGATGATTCACCAGCCAGAAGTCCCTCCGGTTCTGACGGTGCAGCCCCTGTCTCTGGAACCCGGAAAGCGATATGCCAAACGGGCATTCAAGACCTGGTGGAATGGGATTGACATTCTCCTGATTGACCGGCAGCACTTTTTGAACCGTAAGGGCGTAGTGTGTCTGCTGGCAAACCAGGAGGGCGGCGCCCATGTCCAGCCCGGCATGGACGAAAAGGCGGCTATGTTACGCCGGGGAGCGGCAAATTCCCTGCAGATTGCCGCCCCGCTGCCGGACGGGCTGACGCGGATATATACCGCCGAAATCGACCAGGTACTGGCAGCCGTTGTGCGCACCATTGCGGCGGAGACACTGTATACATTTGAGCATGCAATCCTGCCCCGCTGCCAAATCGCCCTTTCTGCAGATGAAAAAGACTGAAGCGGGTCCGGGAGCCGCGCCCCGGCGGCGTTGACTTTTCCGCTGCTTTCCGGTATGCTTTTGCTATCCTGATACAAAGGGGGCGCCGCGCATGCCGGACCTCACTTCCCTGTTCACAGACACGCTGGCCAAGTTCTCCTTCCGGGCGGTCCTCTCCGCCGCTGCCACGCTGCTGATCTGCCTGGTGGCCGTCCACCTGCTGGGCAAGCTGCTGCGGCGGCTGCTGGCTAGGACGAAGCTGGACGAGCGCATCCAGAAATACCTGCTGGCCGGGGTGAAGCTGATCCTCTATATCGTCACGGTGCTGATCGTGGCGGAGAGCCTGAACATTCCCATGACCTCCCTGGTGGCGCTGCTGTCCGTGGGGTCCCTGGGCGTCACCCTAGCGGCGGAGGACATCCTGGGCAATGTGGCCGGCGGGCTGGTGATCCTCTCCGCCCACCCCTTCTCCATCGGGGACTATGTAGAGGTCGGCGGCGTGGCCGGCACGGTCCATGAGATCAGTCTGAACCACACCAAGCTGGTGACCCCGGATGGGCATTTGGTGATGCTCCCCAACAAGGAGCTGGCCTCCTCCCAGATGACCAACTACACCGTATTGGGGCGGCGGCGGGTGGTGCAGCGGGTGACCGCCTCCTACGACGCCCCCACGGAGACGGTGAAGGCCGCCTGCCGGCGCGCTCTGGAGCAGACGGAAAACCTGCTGGAGGACCCGGCTCCCACCGTCTACCTCACCGCATACAAGGAGAGCTCTATCGAGTACACAGTCTACTGCTGGGCTACGCCGGAGAACTGGTGGGGCGCGTATCTGGCTCTGGGGGAGCACCTGCGGGACGCCTTCCGGGAGTACGGCGTGGAGATGACCTACAACCACCTGAATGTCCACATCATAGAAAACCAAAGCTGACCGCGGGAGGCGCTCCAGGCGCCTCTGTATACAGCGACGCCCGGTCCGGGAAATCCCGGACCGGGCGCCGTCTTTTGGGGTAAATGCCGCGGAATGCCCTGCATGGGACACGGATGTGGTGGGTCTCCCCGCTCATGCGGTTGACTTCCGCCCGCAGCGCCATCTTATCCCGCTGCGAACGAGATGGCCGGCGCTCAATACCTGCCCGCCCAGTCCGCCAGCAGCAACACCGGCAGCGCCCACAGCAGCAGGAACACCAGCAGGGCCAGAGGCGTCAGCAGATTATAGGCGCCTTGGAACACCATATAAAAGGACAGCAGCGTCCCGGCCACGCTGCCCAGCACGGACAGCGCCGTGGCCCGGCGCACAGCCTTGCACAGGCGGCGGCTGCCTACCACCGCTTCCGCATAGGGCAGCAGTCCTTCCCGAAACAGCAGGGCCCGGGGCATCCCCCGGTCCAGCTCCGCCTCACTGAAAGCCACCCGGTCCGTCAGACTGGGGAACTCCACCTTCACGCCCTTGTGAAACTTCCGCTTCAGCAGGGCCGGGGTGATGTTGGGATCCCGGGACGCCAGGATCGGCGTGATGCGGCTGCGGCGCATCATCCGCAGGGCGAAATCCACGTTCTCCGAGGGCTGGTACTTCACGGCAAACACTGCCGCCAGCTGCCGGTCCATGGCCAGGAAGATGCCGGTCCGCAGGTTGATGCCGCCGGGCAGGCGCACCTCCATCTTCCGCATGAAGGAGGCCGTGCCCAGCAATACCGACTCCCCCCGGATGGTGGCGGAGTAGCCGCCCTCCTCATAAAAGCTGAAATCGTCCACTTTCTCATAATGGCCGCCCTCGCTGCGGAGCAGGCCGTCAAACAACCGCTGAAGGCCGCAGTCCGCCGCCCGGGCCATAGAGGCGGCACAGGAGGAAACCCGGGACAGGTCCTCCCCGAACACCTTTACGCCGTTGAGCTGGATCGTACCCGGCGGGAACAGGTCTCCGTCCGTCAGGATCATGGCCCGCCTGCGGCTGATCTTCTCCGCACCGCACCAGCCCGCCACGGCGCAGCCCGCCTTGTGAAAGTGCCGGGCCAGCCGGGAAAAGGGCATCCCCCAGCACAGAGGCAGGGCAAAGGTGGTGCCTGCCCCCAGGATGGCAGACCAGTTCAGCAAAAAGTCGTCCCCCCGTTCCTGGCCCAGGGAGCTGAGCCCGGCAAACACGATGGAGGCCATCAGCACCACCGGCATCAGTGCGTTCTGCCACACGGCGGCGGTATTCTCCCGCAGGGCGGTGGTGTAGAAGCCGGGGACGGAACCCGCCTGCTTGCAGGCCCCCTTCTCCGTCTCCGTCACCAGATAAGGCGGCTCGTCATCCGTGGCGGCCATGCGGAAGGTGTCCCACAGTCCCCGGCTCTCCCGGGCTCCGCCCCACATGGCAAACACCAGGGCGAGGCACCCCACCGGGGCATAGCAGGGGACGGCGCTCCGCTCCGGCAGCACCAGCCGGGCCACACAGTCCGCCGCCATCACCACGGCGGAGACCACCGCCAGCAGCTCGCTGGTGCAGCGCTTCTGCAGCAGCGAGCCGAACGCCTTGGCGAATACCTGCCGGGCCAGGACGGCCACCGCCGCAAGGCACGCCAGCAGCACACCGCTCTGGACGGCTGCGTCGCCGGTCCAGTAGCGGATCTCATAGCCGTAGGCCTCGATCCCCATAGGGATCACCGGCAGCAGCGAGATCAGTACCGCTGCCAGGATGGGGTGCTTGCGCCGCTTGGCCTCCGCCCGGTAGTCCGCCGCCGCCTCAGCCAGCTCCGGCTCCGGACCGATGGTGTCGATCTCCGGGATCTCCTCCGGCGCCTCCTCCGGTTCCGGCGGGGCGTAGAGCTCCTCCGTCTCCATCAGGCGCTTCCGGGAGAACAGGCCCCGCCGGGGCCGCAGCAGGGGCTCCTGAGCCTCCTCTTCCATCACCGCGTCCACGGTGCTGCCCACCACATCCTCCAGCGTGATGGGGTGGGGAGAGGGCGGCAGATCCTGCCGCAGCTCCTCCAGCAGGTCCTCCGGCTGGGCGGGCGGCTTTTGGGGCGGAGCTGTTTTTTCCGTCACCTGGGGGGCGGGACGCGGGCGCGCCTCCGTTTGCAGAGCCGGCTGCTTCGCGCCGCCCTCCGCCGGAGGGGCGGCCGGCTCCGTCTCCCGGCGGGCCTCCTGCTCCACGGCCTCCATAAGCCGCTGCTCCCGGCCTGCGCCGTATTCCGCCAGGATCTCCTCCAGGGAGAAGTCCTCCTCCAACGCCGGGACATCCGTGCCCCCGGTCAGACCGCTATCAAACTCTCTCTCGTCTTTGGAAGCCATGCTGCCCCTTTCCTCTCCGCTGTGTCCCCGGCCCTTCAGGCCATCCGCTGGCGCACCGCCTCATACAGCAGGATCGCCGCGGCGGCGGAGGCATTCAGGGAATTCAGCTTCCCCCGCATGGGGATACTCACCAAAAAGTCGCAGTTCTCGGCGGCCAGACGGGTCATGCCGTCCCCCTCGCTGCCGATGACGATGGCGGCGGGTCCCTTCAGATCCGCGTCGTACAGGGCCGTGGTGCCGTCCGCCGCCGTGCCGAAGACCCACACCCCCTGTTTTTTCAGATCCTTCAGCAGAGTGGGGATGTTGGGCACCCGGGCCACCGGCACGTGGGCCACCGCTCCGGCGGAGGTCTTGGCCACCACGGCGGTGAGGCCCGCGCTGCGGCGCTTGGGGATCACCACGCCGTGAGCCCCGGCGCACTCAGCGGTCCGGATGATGGCCCCCAGGTTGTGGGGGTCGGAGATCTCGTCGCACACCACCAGCAGGGGGGCCTCGCCCTTGTCCCGAGCGGCCTGAAGGATGCTCTCCACACTGACGTACTCCCGGACCGCCGCCAGGGCGATGACGCCCTGGTGGGCATGGGTGCGGCTCATGGCGTCCAGCTTCCGCCGGTCCGCCTCCACCACCACCACGCCCGCCGCCCGGGCTTTGGAGGCAATATGTCCCAGGGTCTTGTCCGTCTCTCCCTTCTGGAGGTAAATTTTGTCAATCGTCTCCCCTGCCCGCAGGGCCTCAATGACGGCGTTGCGCCCCTCGATGATGCCGTCGGCCTCGGCAGTCAGGTCCTGCTTTCTCCGTTCTTCCATAACTTCTCCCTCAATCTGAGTATTTTCGCATTCAAGAGGTAGTATAGCATAGGGGCGGGAGTCTGGAAAGTGGAATTCACAGAAAATTTATAGAAAACCGGTTCCTTGTCCTTGTAGGCCTGCGGCTTCTGTGATATACTTTATAAATCATTTTAAGGCTTCGGCACTGTCTGAAAACAGGGCTGGACGCCCCCGGGCAGCGGACCGCACCCCCGTCTCCGGCACAGGCGGGACCGGGGCGGTCCCGTTTATCCTCCGGGTATTGACAGGTTTTCCCCTGAAAGGAGTTCCATACATGAACCCAAACGACAATAAGAACAACAAAAACAACAAGCCCGGCGGCAACTGGCGGGGCGTGGCCTCTCTGGTGGGCTGGGCCCTTCTGCTGACGATCATCTTCAGCTATGCCAGCAGCGTCATCGGCAGCACTGGCCGCCAGGCCTCCTCCATCAACGTGGAATACGGAGAGTTCCAGGAGATGGTGGAGAGCGGCCAGGTGGCCCGGGTGGAATTCGACAACGCGGAGGATATCCTCCTGATAACCCCTGAGGAGGGGTATTCCTACACCGCTGAGGACGGCACCGTCTACACCAAGACGGAGGACGGCTACACTTATATGGACGCCGCCGGGCAGGAGCAGACTGCCCACCTGGAGCTGTTCACTGTCCGGATCCAGTCCAATGACGCCGTCATTGATTTCCTGAACGAGTATGGGGTGGAGGGCGTCGACAAGGAGTATCAGGCCCCGGTGAACCCGGTGCTGGCCATGCTGGTGAGCTACGTGCTGCCCTTTGTGCTGATCTTCCTGATGTTCTCCCTGGTCATGCGCTGGATGGCGAAAAAGGGCGGCATGGGAGGAATGGGCGGCATCGGCGGCGTGGGCAAGGCCAACGCCAAGGTGTATATGGAGAAGTCCACCGGCGTCACCTTCAAGGATGTGGCCGGCCAGGACGAGGCCAAGGAGTCCCTGACAGAGATCATCGACTTCCTGCACAACCCCCAGAAGTACACGGAGATCGGCGCGAAGCTCCCCAAGGGCGCGCTGCTGGTCGGCCCTCCGGGCACCGGCAAGACGCTGCTGGCCAAGGCTGTGGCCGGCGAAGCCAACGTCCCGTTTTTCTCCATCTCCGGCTCGGAGTTCGTGGAGATGTTCGTGGGCGTGGGCGCCAGCCGCGTCCGGGACCTCTTTAAGGAGGCGGCCAAGGTGGCCCCCTGCATCGTGTTCATCGACGAGATCGACACCATCGGCAAATCCCGGGACAACCGCATGGGCGGCAACGACGAGCGGGAGCAGACATTGAACCAGCTGCTGGCGGAGATGGACGGCTTTGACCCCACCAAGGGCATCATTCTGCTGGCCGCCACCAACCGGCCCGAGGTGCTGGACCAGGCGCTGCTGCGGCCCGGCCGGTTTGACCGGCGCATCACCATCGACCGGCCCAACCTGGCGGGACGCATTGCCACGCTGCAGGTCCACACCCGCAACATCAAGCTGGCGGAGGACGTGAATCTGAAAAAGGTGGCCCTGGCCACTGCGGGCTGCGTGGGCGCGGACCTTGCCAATCTGGTGAACGAAGCGGCCCTGCGGGCCGTGCGGAAGGGCCGCAAGCTGGTGACCCAGGAGGATCTTCTGGCCGCCTTCGAGCTGGTCATTGCCGGCACGGAGAAGAAGGGCAGCGTCCTCACCGAGTTTGAGAAAAAGTTGGTGGCCTACCACGAGGTCGGTCACGCCATGGTGGCCTACAAGCAGAAAAACACCGAGCCGGTGCAGAAGATCACCATCGTCCCCCACACCCAGGGCTCTCTGGGCTACACCCTGCTGATGCCAGAGGAGGACAAGACCGAACTGCGCACCCGCGACGAGCTGATGGCCAAGATCATGGTCTCCATGGGCGGCCGGGCGGCCGAGGAAGTGGTGATGAACACCATGACCAACGGCGCCAGCCAGGATATTCAGGACGCCACCAACGTGGCCCGGAACATGGTGGCCATGTTCGGCATGAGCGACGAGTTCGGCATGATGGCGCTGGCCTCCCGCCGGAACCAATACCTGGACGGCGGCTACGGCATGGACTGCGCCCAGGATACCGCCGCCCGGATGGACCAGGCGGTGAAGGACATCCTGGACCAGTGCTACCAGCAGGCCGTGGAGGTCATCAAAGCCAGCCGGGAGGACATGGACAAGGTCGTGGCCTACCTGCTGGAGAAGGAGACCATCACCGGCGCAGAGATGGTGGCTATCATCGAGGGCCGGGACCCGGAACTGGTGGAGAACCCCTACGCCTCCACCCGCGCAGAGGACAAGGCGTTCCGCCCCTCCTCTCCCGAGACCATTGAGGCCCCTGCCAAGAAGGTGCACATGATCTCCCAGAAGATCGAATCCCCCGAGGAGCCCGCCCAGGAGGGACAGCCGGAGAACCCGGTGTCCGATCCCTCCCCTTCCGGCGGAGACGCCCCCCAGGAGAGCGGTTCCACTCCGGCTGAGCCGCCCAAGGACACCCCGTGATCCCCGATCATCCCCGCGAGGCGCGCTGACCCCAGCGCGCCTCGCTTTTCCCATCGCCACTACATCAAAAAGGAGAATCGCCATGATCCGACTCGCCACCCCCGCGGACCTGTCTCAGGCCGCAGATATCTATGAGGAGATCCTGGACCGAGAGGCACAGGGCCCCGTCTATACCAACTGGCAGCGGGGCAAATACCCCACCATCGACACCGCCCGCCAGGCCCTGGAGGCCGGCACCTTCTACGTGGGCGAGGAGAACGGCGTCCTCTGGGGCGTGGTGAACCTGAACAGCGTCCAGCTGCCGGAGTACGGCGCCATCCCCTGGACCATCCCCGCCGCTGCGGAGGAGGTAGGGGTGATCCATACCCTGTGCATCCGTCCCTCCTGCTCCGGCCGAGGATATGCCCGACAGATGGTGGCCTTCTGTGAGGCGGAGGCTCGCCGCCAGGGCCGTACCGTCATCCGGCTGGACACCTGGGAGGGGAACCTGCCCGCCAACCGCCTGTACCCCTCCCTGGGCTACCGCTACGCCGGAACGGCGGAGTTCTTCTTCATGGGCTTTGTGCGGGAGAATCTCAACTGCTACGAAAAGGCCCTCTGAATCCATTGAGACGCAAGGGCTTTTCTCCTCTGCTAACCGTGGGTTGACAGATTTCCACTCCCCAGTTGGTGGCCTGAGGGCAGGCTGTCTGCTAGTCTGACGGCGAAAGGAGGCGAGGGATGTGACCATTGGGCAGCGCATCGCGCAGAAGCGGAAGGAGCTGGGGCTGTCCCAGGAGGCTCTGGGGAGCAAGCTGGGCGTCTCCCGCCAGTCCATCTACAAATGGGAGGCAGACTCCGCCCTGCCGGAGGTCGACAAGCTGATCGCCCTCAGCCGCCTGTTCGGCGTCTCTGTGGGATGGCTGCTGGGCGTGGAGGAACCGCCGGAGGCGGATGCCGCTCCTGCTGAAACAGGCGGCGGGCTGACAGAGGCCCAGCTGAAGATGGTGGAGGAGATCGCAGGCCGCTACATTGCCGCCCAGCCGTCGCCCCGGAAGCGCCGCCGCTGGCCTTGGGTGCTGGCGGCAGCGGCGCTGTGCCTGGTGCTGTTCCACCTCTTCGACCGTCTGGACCGAATGAACGGCCAGTATGTAAATCTGCAGAACAGCCTCTACCGGGTGGAGTCCAGTGTGTACGGCCAGATCGGCTCCCTCTCCAACCGGGTGGAGGAGATCTTGAAGGCCCAGAACAGCCTGGTGGCGGACTGCGGTGTGGAGCTGGAAGCCGTGGACCTTGCCGCCAACACCGTCACCTTCTCCGCCTATGCTGTCCCCAAGACCTATGTGGAGGGAATGGCTGTGGAGTTCCTGGCGGAAAACGGCGAGACTGCCAGCGACCGGCTGGGCAGTGTGGGAGAAGAGGGCCCCAACCAACGGTTCTCCGCCACACTCTCCGTCCCCTTGACGGACCATATCACCCTCTCGGCGCTGCTGGTCCTGCCGGACGGCACCCGCCAGACCCAGCTGCTGGACCAGTTTGAGGGGCTGTACAGCGACTCTCTGCCGCAAGTGGAGGTCAACAGCGATCTCATGTGGATGGATCTGGAGGACAGCACGCTGGTCCTGAATGCGTCCAGCCACGAGCGCTATGTCTATATCCGTGAGATGACACCGGCTGATGCGTCTCTCACCGCGGCCGTGGCAAATATCCGGGTGGGCCTGTTCAAAAATCAGAAACTGGCAGCCTGGGCAGAGCCCTGTGAAAAGCCTGACAGCTTCCACGGCTTTGAGGAATTTGATTTTTACCAGCTGCCGGAGCTGCGCCTCTCCCTCACGCCTGCGGATACGGTACAGGTGGCTGCCGTGGTGACGGATATCTATGGACGGGTCACGGTCTCCCAGGATGTGCCCTACATTCTCGATGAGAGCGGAGATGCGCTGACTTGGCCAGACAGCAGTGAGACAGATCCCGATCCCGCCCACTGGCAGTACGGCGGATGACCGCCGCGCAAATTGTTTCCGGATTTTGAACATTTTGTGA
>OODI01001246.1_pt1 | contig 11193 bp, 9 predicted proteins | sample 1671141 | NCBI WGS metagenome assembly OODI01 (sample SAMN06348126, study PRJEB24527) | human gut metagenome | biome: human gut; feature: ankylosing spondylitis patient; material: feces | host: Homo sapiens | place: China | collected 2015-10 | reverse complement strand
ATGGCTGCTGCTGCCCGTGTTCGGAACCGCGCTGAGTCTGCTGACGATGCCCAAGGCGGACGGCGGCAGGGTCTATACCTTCATCGACCGCGTAATCGGTCAGGTATGGCTGGTAATGGGTCTCACGGCGTGGTTCGTCAGCCTGCTCTCGGTATTCGGCGACATGCCGGTCCCGATCCTCTTCGTCATCCTGCTGATGATGGGCATGGGAACAGCCATCACGGGGCTCGTCATCCGCTTCGTCCCGGCCGCCGTCGGCGGGGCCGCGGCGATCATCCTCGCCCCCGTATCGCTCGCCGCGACCGGTTATTGGGTGCCGGCGCTCTTTATCGCCGGATTCGTCGCAATGATGATCGTGCCGGGACATATCCTCAACTACAAGTCGAATCATCCGAAACAATAGCCGTATGGAAGAACGGAAAATGTCCGAAAAAGAGGCGATGGAGCTGATCGCCCGCTCGCTCGAAGCGCAGCGACGCAAACTGAGTTTCGTGCGGAGCACGCTTTTCTTCGGCGCAGGAGCGCTGGCGCTGGCCGTCACAACGGCGGATTACGTCGTCCGGCGGACGACGGGCCGGGATTTGACGCTGATGCTGGTCCTCGCCGGGACGGTCGCCGGGCTGGCCGCACTCTATTTCCATTACAGAAGTCACCGCACGGTCACGGCCAACGACCGGACACTGATGAACGTCTGGGCCTATGCGCTCGGCGTATGTCTCTACACTGCGGGATACGTAGCCGCGGGCGACGGACTGCAGCTGCCCGTCATGGGACTGCTGACCATGGGCGCAGCCATTGCGGCGGGCGTCACGGGCGAACTGTTCCGCCGCAGCGAGACCAACCGGTCAAACCAGAGCGGATCGCTGGGCGGACTGCTCTTCATCAGCATTGCGGGGGCATTTCTCGCCGCATGGATTTTCCGGGCCGCAGCAGCAGGAGAGACCGTCTCCCAATTCATACTCACCCTTGCGGCAGCCGTCATCCTCTTCTTCGGAACGGGAATCGTGCTGCGCTATAACGAACGCAGGAACCGTGTTTAAAGAACTCAACCCCCTGCTGCATTCCGAACTGCGTCTGGCCGTGATGTCGATCCTCATCGGGGTCGAAAGCGCCGATTTCGTCTTCATCCGGCAGCAGACCGGAGCCACGGCGGGCAACCTTTCGGTACAGCTGGACAAGCTGGCGAAAGCGAATTACATCGAAATCGAAAAGACCTTCCGGGGCAAGATGCCCTGCACCGTCTGCCGCATCACCGACACGGGACGCGACGCCTTCGCCGAATACGTCGCGGCGTTGCAGACCTATATCCGGAAATAAAGCGCCCGCAGGAAACAAGAGGCCCGCAAAGACAAGAGGTCCCCGGCCGAAACCGGAATTACCGCACGCACGGACTCCCGGACTCGGCAGCAGCCCAGCAGTCCGATTCCCCGCACGTCCGGACTCGGACCGGATTCGACCTTATCTCCCTGCTCCGGCGGGGATTTTTATTGCGGCCAACAATTACAGCGTACAGAAAAACGTCACCAGAAACGGAACGCTGAAATCGAGCGTGCAGCCGTGGAAAATCGAAACCACGGCATAGGGCTTTCCGGCCGCCTGCGTGATGACGGGCAGCGTGGTGTCGAAGGTGGTCGCACCGCCGATCGAGACGGCCGCCAGCGGTCCGCACCAACGGGCGACCAGCGGCGCGGCCAGCAGCGTGAAGATCTCGCGCATGACGTTGCATAGCAGAGCGACGGTTCCCAGCTCCGCGCCCCGGAAATCGGCGATAAAGATGCTCGACAGCGAATAATAGCCGAAACCCGAACCGACGGCCAGCGTATCGGTCACGGCCAGCGGCGGCAGAAGCGGCGTCGCGAGAGCCGCGCCCGCCAGCGTTCCGACGGCAGTCATCACGGGCAGCAGCGCCAGCCGCGGATCGAGCCGCCGGACACGTCCCGCAAGGGTTTCATCATGGCCCAGCGTCACGCCGACACAAAACATCAGCGCATAGAGAACATACGTGCTGACGCACGCCCCGGCGACATCGAACGGCACGAGAGCGAAAAGTCCCGCGACGCATCCGGCGACGAAGAAGGCGACGATCACCAGACTCCCTTTCAGTGCATTCCACATCGACAGCGGCTTTTCCGGATCGGATGCCGGACAAGCAGGCGCGGGCGTCGGCTCGCACGCCGTCGGTTCCGAAGATTGGGGAGAACACGGCGCGCGAAACAATGCCGGCTCCGAAGGTTCGGGCGAGCATGACACGCGACCCACCGCTGAATCCGAAGGTTCAGCAGAGCCTGACACACGACACACCGCTGAATCCGAAGGTTCAGCAGAGCATGACGCGCCACACGCCGCCGGATTCGGGAACGTTTCGGAAGATATATCCGCAACAGTCCCGGAAGAGCAATTCGCACCGCAGCCCCCGCCTCCGGGCCCAAGTTTCCGACCCGAAACAGAGCCTGCAGATGCCGGATTTGCCCCGGCGCCCTCCGTCCCGGAAGCACTGCGGCCCCGGATACGCCGCCACAACAGCCATGAAGTCCCGATGCTTCCCGCGACCGAGAAGACGAAGATCACGAAGGCGGTACGCCTCAGCGTCGCCATGCCGCCCACGACGGCGGGATCGGAACCGACTTCCAGTCCGAGCAGGAACAACAACGCCCAGATGATGACGACGATCAGCCGGGAGACGAAGGCGAGGCGCCGGCTTTGCAGCAGGCGCCCCGTGACGATTCCTCCGAAAATGACGGCGAAAAGAACAAGCATTGCCTACTCCTGCTTCGCCGTGAGTTTTTCGATCTGTCTTTCAGCTTCGGCGCTGAGTTTGTCGGCCTGCTTCTTGGCCTCTTCGACCAGCTTGTCGCCCGCTTTCTCGGCCGCCAGCTTCGCCAAAGCGCCCTTCTCCTTGGCGCTGTCCACAAGTTTCGTGCGCTGCGCTTCGGCGGCTTCGACCAGCTTGTCGCCGGCACGTTTGGCCTCCTTGCGCAGGTTGTCGGCCTGCTTCTGAATCTCCTCGCCGAGCGATTCGCTGCCCGTAAGCTTCTGAATCTGCTGGTCAATGACGTTCTTCACGGCCTGCTCGGCCGCTTCCTTCACGCCGAGCGTAATCTTGGGCGAGGTAAACGTGCCGCCTATGCCGACATTGACCGACTCCAAGATCCCGCCCGCAGAACCCGCAGGCAGGGCCACCTTGGCCGTATAGTCGATGGTCTGGTCGAGTCCCGTCGAACCGGACATGTTGATCTTTATGTCGCCCATCTTCAGGTCGAAAGGCTGGGTCGTAATCCGACCGTCCCTGATCGAGAAACGGACGGCGACGTCCTTGGCTTCGATTTTCCGCAGTTTGTCGTTGTCGAGCGCCTTGGCCAGCGCATCGAACGCTTCGAGGTTCTGGATATGGATGTTCGCCGACTTGATTTTGCCCGTGGCGCTGAGCGACTGCAGGTCGGGTTCCATATTCGGATCGAGCGCGGTCGTCATGTCGAGCGACAACGAATAATCGCCGCCCGTTTTGGCGAACAGCGGCACGAGTTTCTGCACCATCTCCAGTTCGTCGAACGTCTTGGAGAACGAAGCGCCCGACAGCCCCAGCGACAGCTTCAGCGCCGGACGCTGCGGATCGGCCGCCGTCGAATAGCTGCCCGAAGCGGTCGCCGAACCGCCGAAGAGCTGCATGCGCAGCCGTTCGAGCGAAAGGGCGCCGCCGGCCACGCGCATCTCGCCCGATATGCCGGATACGGTCATTTTCTGGAAGAGCACCTTCTGCAGTTCGGTATTGAGCGAGAGGTTCAGGTTGCGCGGCACTTTGAGGGCCTGCACCGGTTCGGAGGAAGTCCCGGCCGACGACGTCTCCGGGGTCTCTTCCGGTGCGGAATCGGGCATGACGTTCATCATTTCGTTCAGGTCCAGCAGGTCGGACTTCACATAGAGACGTCCCGAAAGCATGTCGCCCCGCAGCAGGTAGCCGATGTAGCCCGAAAGCTGGCCGTTGGCCGCCAGATCGCTCCGGCCTATCGTAAGGCCGAGTTCGCCGAGCGTCATGGCCGCGGACGTAATGGTCGCTGCGGCACGGCGGATATGGACCGCAGGCAGTTCGGGCATGGTCAGACCCAGCCGCTCGACGACGAACGTTCCCGACGCGCCGATCCGCTCGTAGCGGCTCTTTTCGATGTCGGACATACGGCCCGAAACCTTCACGTCGGCGGTAATCAGGCCGCTCAGTTCCATCCCCTTTTCTAGCGGATACACCTCTTTGACGGCCCCCAGATCGACACGGCCGTCCACCGCGGCACGGAACGTCGGGTCGCTGACCAGATTGGTCGCATAAGCCGACGCCGAAAGCGAATTCCCGGCCATCCGGAGCGTGAATTTCGAGAGGTCGATTTCAGTCTTATCCGCCACGCCGCCGGGATTGGCGATCCGGACGTCGATGTTGATGCCGTCCACCGCCTTGGGCAGCGACGAGTACTGGAAACTGCCGTTGCGCCCCTCCGTCATGGGCTCGAACGCCGGAAGCGCCGCACCGCGCATTTCGCCGCGCGCCCAGAGCGCCATCGAAAGTTCGCCGCCGGCCGCAAGATTACGGAAGTCGCGGGTGTAGAAGGCCGGAACGAGCGAAAGCACGTCCTTGAACTGCACCTTGTCGCAGCCGGCCGTGACGTCCATGGCCACGGCGTCGTCTTTCAGCTCCACCCAGCCGTCGAGACCTACCTCGATGGCGTTCAGGCGCAGTTTGTTCTGCGAGAAGGTAAAGCGGCTGTTCGCCAGATCGGCCGCAATCACCGCATCCAGCTCCGCTTCGGCGCCGCTGAGCATCGGAATACCGCCCGAAACCAGCCGCATGCCCTTGGCCGTCAGCCGCAGGTCGAGGTCGGTCTGGTCGGCCGACATGTCGCCCCGCAGGCGAAGTGACAAAGGTGCGGTCGAGAAGCGCATGCCCGTCGAATCGTCCTCGTAACGGATCGCCGCGTCGCTGATCCTGAAGTCGCGGACCGAAAGGCGGAACGACGAAGGTTCCGCATCGGCGGGGGTCTCCTCTTCGCCCTGAGCCTCTTCCGAAGCCTTCACAACGTCCCAGTTCACCCTGCCGTCGGCAAGTTTGTGCGCATGAAGCGCAGGCTCCGAAAGAATGATCTTCGTCACCTCGAACCCCTCGTCGCCGAAAAGCGACATCACGTTCACGACCACCGAAATCCGCTGCGCGGCGACGATCGTATCGCCCGCGAAAGGCTCCTCGCCCACCAGCGTCAGTCCCTTCAGGTCGAGCGAAGCACGGGGAAAATGGCGCAACAGGCTGATGTCCAGCTTCTCGAAATCGAGCCGCGCATCGAGCATCGCATTGGCCTCACGCTTCACAATCTCGGCGATCTTGCCCCGCAGCACCATCGGCGCCACCAGAGCGATCACCAGCACGACGGCCACCACGATGGCCGCAATCTTCACGAATTTTTTCATCACTTATCTGTTTTAAAGGCGAAAACCGTGGTTTCCACCTCTTCGAATCCGACTTTGCGATAAAGCGCCCTAGCGGCTTCGCGCGCCGGGTTCGACGTCAGCATCACCTTCCCGGCGCCGATGCGGGCCGCATGCTCCACGGCGGCGCGCACCAGCGCATCGCCCGCGCCGCAGCCGCGTGCCGCGCCGTCCACCACGACGTCCTCGATCCACGCCTTGCGCCCCGAAGGCGCATCGTACCACGCCAGCGTCAGCACCCCGACGATGCGTTCCCCGGCCACGGCAGCCAGCAACTCCCCGGTTTCGCTTCCGGCCACACGCCGCAACACCTCGCGGGAGGGCGCGCCCAGCCGCGGCGAAAGCTGCGGCATCAGCCGCGCGAACGCCTCTTCGAGCGCATCCGAGACTTGGGTTATCCGTCGTATCTCAACCGTCATAACATCCGATTTTCGGGCAAAGTTAATCTTTTTTTCACAACAGCTCCGCCGATCACCCTCGCCGGAGTCCGCAGAGCCGCAATTTACTCAACAAAGTTAATATTTTCGTCCGAATCTTTGGGGCATGTCTCGAAAAAAGATTACTTTTGCGTCGCATCGGTTCCCGAAGCGCCCCGGAAGGGCGCGGGGATTAAAAGGGAATGCCGTGAAATCCGACAACAGTTCCCGCTGCTGTAAGTTACGCAACATGTTCCGGCACTCTTTGGCCACTGTCCTCCGGGACGGGAAGGCGCCGGAACGGTAACGAGTCAGAAGACCTGCCGCATGCCGTTCAACCATTATGCACCCTGCGGAGAATGGGGCGCAGCAGACCGTCGCCGACACCGGCATCCGACACGTCAGCCCGTACCAGCCGCAGTCATTTGAAAGCCGATGAAACGCGTTTTACGACATATGGCGGTTTTATGCGCCGGCGCAGGATTCTGCTGCGCCTGCATGGACTACGGACCGCTGCATGAAGAGCCGTTCGCACAGTCGCAGCGCGGCGTGTTCATCACGTGCGAGGGCAACTTCGGCTGGGACAACGCTTCGCTGTCGTTCTACGATCCTGCGGCGCGAACTGTCGAAAACGAAATCTTCATCCGCGCGAACGGCATGAAACTGGGCGACGTCGCCCAGTCGATGACCCTCCACAAAGGACGCGGATACGTCGTGGTGAACAATTCGGGCGCGGTCTATGTCATCGACCCGGCGACTTTCCGCGTCACGGGAGTGATCGAAGGGGTCGTCTCGCCGCGTTACATCCACTTCCCCAACGACACGACGGCCTATATCACCGACCTTTACGATCCGCGCATCACGGTCGTGGATTCCCGCAGCAACCGTATCCGCGGCCGGATTCCGATGAACGGCCACAAATCGACCGAACAGATGGTGCAGTGGGGCGACGAAGTGTTCGTAAACTGCTGGTCGTACGACGACAAGATTCTGGTCGTGGACGCCGCACGCGAAACGCTGGTGGACTCGATCGAGGTCGGGCCGCAGCCCTCGTCGCTGGTCCTCGACCGCTTCGGCAAGCTTTGGACCGTCACCGACGGACGCACCGCAGGCATTCCGGCGGCGCTCTACCGCATCGACGCCGCCACGCGCCGCGTCGAGCAGACCTATACGTTCGCCGCGGGCGACCATCCCTCGTCGGTCACCCTCAACGGCACGCGCGACACGCTCTACTTCATCAACCGCGACGTCTGGCGCATGCGGGTCGATGCCGAGGAGCTGCCCGTCACGCCGTTCCTGCCCTATACGCAGACCACCTATTACGAAGTGGCGGTCGATCCGCTGACCTCGGAGGTCTACGTGGCCGACGCCATCGACTACGTCCAGCACGGCGTGGTCTACCGCTTCACGGCGCGGGGCGCGGCCGTCGACACGATACGCGTCGGCATCACCCCCGGATCGTTCTGTTTCAAACCGTAAAAAACATTCGAAGAAGATGAAAAAATACGCATTCCCTCTGGCGGCTCTTCTGCTGGCCGCCTGCAACTCCGGCGAAGAGATCACGACCACGCAGACGGACGAACCCGTGGCCCGGATTCTCGAATACACTCCCGCACCGGGACAGTTCATCAACGAAGAGGCGCGCTCCGGCGGCGCGTTCGACAACGTGGATACGCCGGAGAAAGCCTGCCGGTACGCCGCCGCGCGTTTCGCCGAGAACAACTGGGTTTCGCTCGGCGGATGGGGCGGATACCTCGTCGCGGCATTCGCCGAGCCGGTACCCAACACGGGCGGTTACGACCTTTACGTCAAGGGCAACGCCATGAACACCTCGTCCGAGCCGGGCGTCGTCTGGGTCATGCAGGACGCCAACGGCAACGGAATGCCCGACGACACGTGGTACGAGCTGAAAGGCAGCGAGTACGACAACGCCGCAACGATCCGGGGATATGCGGTCACCTACACGCCGCTCGCCGACGGCTCCGCCGCATGGACCGACGACCGGGGCGGCAGCGGCACGATCGACCGGATGGACGAACATACGCAGGCCTCCTACTGCCCGGCATGGATCGAGCCTGCCGACCTGAAATTCACGGGCACGCGGCTGCGCGACAATGTCGAACAGGCCGACGGACAGTGGAGACCTCAGGCGTTCGCATGGGGCTACGCCGACAACTTTTCGACGGTGGACCGGATCGGCACGACCAACCGCCTGCGCATCAGCGACGCCGTGACGGCCGACGGCTCGCCCGCCAACCTGCAGCAGATCGACTTCATCAAGGTGCAGACGGGCGTGAACGCCAAAGCCCCGCTGATCGGCGAGATTTCGACCGAAGTGTGCGGCATCGGCTGCTACCGGACCGTAACCAAACGCAACTGACCGCGTGCTGCGCACCGCGACGATACTCCTCTGCCTGACCTGCGCCCTGCCCGCCGCGGCGCAGCGTGACTCGACGGCCCGCACCATCGCCATCGAGTCGGTCGATATTTCGGGACGCCGCCCGATGAAGGAGATCGGCGTGCAGCGCACCGAGCTGGACACGCTCGTCCTGCGCGAAAACATCACCGCATCGCTGGCCGACGCGCTGGCGACGGGTTCGACCATCTTCATCAAATCCTACGGCCGCGCAACGCTCGCGACCGCCTCGTTCCGCGGCACGGCGCCCTCGCACACGCAGGTGACGTGGAACGACATGAAGGTCAATTCGCCGATGCTCGGACAGGTCGATTTTTCGCTGATACCCGCCTATTTCATCGACGACGCGACGATCTATCACGGAGCCAGCTCGGTGGGCGTCACCGGCGGCGGGCTGGGCGGCGCGGTGACGCTGGCGACCAAAGCCCCTGCGGAGCAGGGATTGGGGCTGCGTTACGTGCAGGGCATCGGGTCGTTCGCCACGTTCGACGAATTCCTGCACCTGACCTACGGCGGCGCGCGGTGGAGCAGTTCGACGCGCGTGCTCTACAGTACCTCGGACAATGATTTCCGCTTCCGCAACTACAACTCGAAAGAGTTCGTCACCGACGACAACGGCCAAATCGTCGGCGAATATTACCCCCTGCAGCGCAACCGCAACGGCGGATTCCGCGACCTGCACGTCATGCAGGAGCTTTATTACACCACGCGCGGCGGCGACCGTTTCTCGCTGGCGGCATGGTACCTCGACTCGCACCGCGGACTGGCGATGCTCACGTCCGACCGCAACAAAAGCAAACAGAAGAAGAATACGCAGGACGAACGCACGCTGCGGGCCGTGGCAGGCTGGGAGCGGCTGCGCCACGGACTGAAACTCGGCGCACGCGCGGGTTACACCTACACCGATCTGCGCTACCTGCTCAAGCAGGATCCCGAAGGCAAAGGGCGGTTCGTCGTCAATACCGACGCCCGGAGCCGCATCCACACGCTCTTCGCCAAGGCCGAAGCCGAATATGCGCTCGGCGAGAAGTGGCTCTTCTCGGCCAACGCCGCCCTCCACCAGCACCGGGTGCGCAGCGGCGACCTCTCGGTGATCGGCAACAACGGCCTGCGGGCCGATACGCTCTACCGGCAGGAGCGGTTCGAACTTTCGGCGTTCGCCGCCGTGAAATGGCGTCCCGTGCCGCGGCTGGGCGTCGCCGCCGACCTGCGGTGGGAGTTATACGGAGACCGTACCACGCCCGTCATCCCGGCGCTGTTCGCGGACTACGTGCTCTCGAAACGCGGCAGCGTGGTCGTCCGGGCTTCGGCCGCCCGCAACTACCGCTACCCCACGCTCAACGACCTCTACTTCCGTCCCGGCGGCAACAAGAACCTCAAACCCGAACGGGGCTGGACGTTCGACGCGGGCTTGGAAACGACGCTCAAAGGCGACGCCCGTTCGCTGCGCGCGTCGGCCACGGTGTTCGATTCGCGCATCGACGACTGGATACTCTGGATAGGCAGTCCCAAACTGGGCATCTACACCCCGATCAACATCCGCCGCGTCCACAGTTACGGCGTCGAGACCAAACTCTCGGCCGAAGCCGAGACTTCGGGTGGCTGGCGACTGCTCCTCGACGGCAATTTCGCATGGACCCGTTCGATCAACCGGGGCGATCCGTTCAGCCCGGCCGACGAATCGGTCGGCAAACAGCTCGTCTACATTCCCGTCTATTCGGCGGCCCTCACGGCGCGCGTCGAATGGCGGCGGTGGGAGCTGACCTACAAATGGAACTGGTACAGCGAACGTTACACCATGTCGAGCAACGATCTCGGCGTCTTGGGCCGCGTGAAACCCTACTTCATGAGCGACCTCTCGCTCGAAAAGGGCCTCGACTGCAAATGGGCGTCGTTCTCGCTCAAAGGCTGCATCCACAACCTGCTGAACGAAGAGTACGAATCGGTGCTTTCGCGCCCCATGCCGCGGCTCAACGTCTCCTTTTTCATCGGCATAACCCCCAAATTCGGCAAACGATGACGCTGCGTGAACAACTGCTCGAACTCACCGAGCCCAAATACATGAAATTCACCTCGGCGCTGATGCCGGGCGTCGAAAACGTGCTGGGCATACGCCTGCCCGTATTGCGCAGCATCGCCAAGGAGATCGCCGCCGGGGACTGGCGCGCATATCTGGCCGAAGCCGAGGATTTCTACTTCGAAGAGCGGATGCTGCAGGGGCTGGTGATCGGCTATGCCCGGTGCGAACCCGCCGAAAAGCTCGCACACGTGGCCCGCTTCGTACCCAAGATCGACAACTGGGCCGTCTGCGACTGCTTCTGCTGGCGGCTCCGCGCCGCCGAGCGGCAGCCGATGTGGGAATTCATACAACCCTATTTTCACGCGCAGGCCGCATACGACGTGCGTTTCGCCGTAGTCATGGGGTTGGGCAATTTCGTCGATGAACAGCACCTCGAAGCGTTTCTGCGGCAGCTCGACGGCATCCGCCACGAAGCCTACTACGCCCGCATGGCCGTGGCATGGGCGGTGTCGGTCTGCTACGTCAAATTTCCGCAGCGCACACACGCTTGGCTGGGAAGCTGCTCGCTGGACGACTGGACCTACAACAAATCGCTGCAGAAAATCATCGAGTCCTACCGCGTGAGCGACGCCGCGAAGCAGGAAATCCGGGCGATGAAACGCCGCCGGTAAAAAGCGTGCGCGGCTCCCGCACAAAGCGCCGGAAATATCCGCCGTCCCCGCAGAAAAAGAGCCGGGGCGGCGCGTTTTTGCAAAATAATGCTACCTTTGTATAGAAAATCCGAAAACAAGGCCCTATGCGCAAACTGGTAATCATTCCGACCTACAACGAGAAAGAGAATATTTCGGCGATGATCGACAAGGTCTTCTCGCTGCCCG
>OODI01001245.1_pt1 | contig 11203 bp, 9 predicted proteins | sample 1671141 | NCBI WGS metagenome assembly OODI01 (sample SAMN06348126, study PRJEB24527) | human gut metagenome | biome: human gut; feature: ankylosing spondylitis patient; material: feces | host: Homo sapiens | place: China | collected 2015-10 | reverse complement strand
CAAAGCCATGGAAGATGGAAATGATTACAAATTCCTTTCCCGAATATCGGGTAATAATAGGAAGAGTGGTATCCATTGTAGTGGCTCCACCAACAGAAATAGGGGCTAGCTTTCCGAAATACTTCACTAATAATGGCGCACACAGCAAAGCGATGATTTCACGCATGATATTGGAAAGTAACGCAATAGTTCCCAATTCGGGACCTTTGTATTCGGTAATGAAAATGCTGGAAAGTGAATAATAGCCAAATCCGGCTCCGACTGCCATACAGTCTAAAGGACCTCGTTGGCTCATAAAGGCTCCTGCTACGGCGCAACCTGCTAATGTGCCAATGATCGTCATGATGGGAAGGAATACAAGCCGCGGATTCAGGGAGCGAAAACTCTTCAAAGTATTCGGATCGTTGCCGATACTGATGCCTACGCAGAACATGAGTCCGCAGAGGGCATAGTAACTGAGCTTGCTGTCGGTGAAGTCGTATGGAATAAGATGATAAACTCCACAAAGAGTACCGATAATGAAGAAAGAGACGATAATCAAACTACCTTTCATGCTTTTGTCTCCTTTCCTCCATTCCATTTATATAATAGGTACCATAATCCCCAGGCGCATAACGTACTTCCTGCAACGGCAGCTACCGTGATGATAATAGCTTCCAGTCCGAGAGTATGCAAACCTTTGATAATAGATTCGTTACCTCCTACATCTATTCCGAGAAGAAAGAGGAGAATCCATATAAGAAGAGTAATTATCCTGTGTATCCATGATAGTCTTTTACTGCGCAACAAGTAGCCAAGAAGCATGCCTGTCAGCATAATTCCAATAATGATAAACATAGTTAGTGTCTGCTTTTTGGCTGCAAAGATAGTATTAAATGTATATCCCGACTAATCTCCTCCACGATTTCTTTCGTAGCCATTGACAAACATTCGGTCATATCATCCAGGCAAGCGGCATTGGCGGACGGTGAATCTTCGAATCTTTGCGCTTTGGTAGTTTGCTGATATTCTGTAGAGTAAGTTTTATCAAGCAGGCAATCTTCCTTTTGAGTGAGGCGGATAGAAATGGCAAGACTGGAAGCTGCCGGGCGAATTTTGTTATTGACAACCTCCAACATTTCTCCCTCAAACCAAGGGATACTTGACTGGTTGAGTTTGATTCTGCCACACGTCTCATTCTTTCTGATTTTTACTTCCAGCCGATAGGCGGAATCGGGAATCATTTTTCCTTTCTGATTATCTATCAGATGACAGCAGGTGCTACTGTTACATTCGGTAAGCAGTGCCTCCGTCAGAAATTCCCGATAGAGTTGGGTGAGAGAAGACTCTCCTAACCGAAGATGGAAAAGCTCACCCTCATAGTTATATAGCAGTAGCGGAATATATGCAGACTTTTTTCGTTTCACGCTGGTGTAATAATCCATGTTGGAGTAGTCGATGAAGTCCAGATATACGGTTTGATCTGCTTTCTCCTGATAGATAGGAGAAGTGAGCTCGTAATACAAGCTGGATTTTAAGGCTTGTATCTCCCTTAACATACTCCGGCTGCTTCGGCAGGAACAGAACAGCGGTAATGCGATGAGTATAAATAGTAGGTGATGAGTTTTCATATCCATGGCTTTTCTATATGAATGATTTTGCTTGTCTCCGTACTGATCCCGACAATCCCGACCCCTCCGTGCACATTGCCGGGATATTTGATTGGTTCGTTTATTGTCTCATCATAAGCGTCGGAATCTGCCAGGTTGAGTGCTTTCAGATAGTAATATTCGGTTTCTGTAATGCTTAACAGACGCACAATAATATCCATCTTTACATTCGTTCCATATTTGGAAAGCCCCTCAACATTTGTCTGGTTGTAAACTGTCATGGTATAAGATGTATTTTTGAATCGTGAGTCGTCAAACACCCCATATATATTCTTTACAGTGTCGAACATGCCATTATCTTCGTCATCGCTGTTGGTAGGCTGTCCGTCCGTCAACACAACATCTTCGCGAGATATAAAATGATAACGGTGTGTGGTTTGAGTGACATATTCGCCTATTTCATTATTATAGTCTTTCACTGTCATTTGCTTATCCATGATAAGTCGATAGAAATTATTTTCGTTGGGGCGATCTTTGATGTTGATTTTATACCGGAGATAATTCTGTGTATAATAATACTGTGTCAGTGGAACAGTGACCGTATCAATATCAGTTATTTCGTGGGGACGCTGTGGAACGGTAACTTCAGCCCATGCGTGATACTGCCCGTCGTCAGTGAGAGCGTCGATACGTACTACATCTCCGGGAGAGAACTTGCCGGAAATGTTGAAGCGGCATTGCATATCTCCTTCCGCCTGGGGTGGGAGCGGACGTAAACTTTCTGATAACTGTCCGTTAACGCGTACTTCCACGGTGGCTTTTTCTGCATGAGTGGCGTATCCTCTTCCCGTGAAATTGAGGTAAAGAACATTGGTCAGACTATCTGCGTTGATTAGTGCGTTCATCACTAGTTTGGGGGGATTGTCCTTTACACTAAACGGGAGTTCGTTTTCGCAAGATACTGTTGTCAGTAATGCTATTAACAGGATAAATGGATAATATATACGAGTTCTCATAATGGGTTTAGAATTTATAAGTGTAAGTGAATGATGGAATTAATGGAAGTATAGTATACTTCTTGATAATCGGTTTGTAGGGATCGTTTTTGCTGGTGCTGCGATATACGAAGGTAGGATTCATCGCATTATATGCATTATACAGACTGATATTCCAGGTACGCATACCATGTTTGGTCTTTTTGTTGAAATTGACTCCCACATTCAACCGGTGACTGGCTGGTAACCGGTAATTATTACGATGCTCCACATACGAAGCTTCTCCGATGGTGGGTGAAGTTATGCCTGAATCAAAATAATCTCCATATCCATATCCTCCTCCAAATCCGTTGTTTGTGCCGTCGCTAGGACGGATGACAGCGGTTTTCTCTTCAGGGATTGTACTTGTTCCGCCTGTATAGAACACCCAGGAAGCACCGATGTCGATACGTTCGCTGAATTTATGGTTGATTGTCAGGTTGATATTGTGTCTTCGGTCATATTTATATGGAAACCGTTCACCGTTGTTGATACCGCCTTTAGCAAACTGACGATCACTTTTGGACAAAGTGTAGGACAGCCATCCCGTCGTTCTTCCAAGTGTCTTCTGTGCCATAAACTCAATACCTGCCGAACGTCCCTTGCCCATTTCCACTTTATTTTCCCAACCGGCAGAAGAACCGAAGAAGCTGACTCCTTCCTTATACTCCAATACATTATACATATCTTTATAATAGCCTTCTACCGAGAATTCCCATCCCTCGATTCCCGTATAGTATCCGCCTAATGAATATTGGTGAGAGCGCATCGGTTTGATTTTTTTAGTCACGGGAACCCATAAGTCCGTAGGCATTGCGATTGGCATGGATGATAACAGATGTACGTATTGGCTCATTTGTGTATAAGAGGCTTTCAGAGTTACGTCTTTCCCTAGTTGATAACGGGCGGAAACTCGTGGCTGCAAAGAAGAATAACTCTGCTTCTGTACCTGAAACAAGGAGAAGTGTAATCCGAGATTCAGACGCAGACGGTCATTCACCTTGATGTTGTCTTCCAGATAAGCCGATAGTTCATGCCCGTAAATCCGGCTGTTGGCGATGCTGTGGTAAGTGGTGTCGCGATCTACTTTGTCTCCTGTTTTTTCGGAGATTTTGGATGTCATGACCTCCGGACGGAACCGATGATAGATATATCCTGTACCAAATTTAATGTGGTGTGCGGGAGACGGGTTATAATCGAAATCGATCTGATAGCTCCAGTCATTGATTCCCGAACGATAATCGGCTGAATATCGGTTGATTATCGAAGCTCCCATGCTGTTAGCATATTTATTGTTGTTGTATGAGTTGACGTCGAATAAATAGTTGTTGTAAGAGACGGTTGTGTTGCTGAACAGACGGTTGTTGAATATATAGTTCCATCTGGCGGAAACAATGGTATTTCCCCAATTCATTGTGCTTCCATCCTTGGAGTCGGTATCTCCATCATAATTGGCGGCAAAATGATCTTTTCCATTGTAAACGCTTAGATAGATACGGCTCCGGTCGGAGAATTTATGATTGATTTTGGCATTGATGTCATAAAAGTAATAACCATATTCTTCATCATTCGGCATAAATGGCTTGGCGATGAGATCGACATACGAACGTCTGGCGGAAATGTTGAAAGAGGTTTTTCCTTTCACAATCGGGCCTTCCAGATTGATTTTGCTGGTTAGTAATCCGATACTAAGCGTACCGTGGTATTTCTGCATGTCTCCGTCATTGGTGCGGACATCAATGACGGAAGAAAGACGTCCGCCGAAACGTGCCGGAAAGGAGCTTTTGAATAGTGTTACCTTTTTGACGGCCTCCGGAGTAAAAACCGAAAAGAATCCGAACATGTGGTCTACGTTGTATACAGGAGTTCCATCCAGTAGAATAAGATTCTGGTCCGGACTGCCGCCGCGTATATACAGTCCGGCTGAACCGTCTACTCCTGCCTGTACGCCAGGCATCAGCTGGATGGCTTTCATGACATCTGCTTCTCCCAGTATGCTCGGCGTATTTTTAATCTGTGTCATCGGAATTTCGATAGAGCCCATCTGGGTAGCTACGGTGCCCGTTTCAGTTTTATCGGAAACGATCACTACCTCCTGCAACTGCGTGTTTCCCTGCATGCGGATATTCAGCAATGTATCTTGTGAGAGCGTAAAATGATGCGCTTCTGTGGCATAACCCAGATAGGAGAAACGCAGTTCGGTTTCTCCTTCGGGCAAAGTGATGCTGTAAAAACCGTAAGGATTGGTGGTTGTTCCTTGATTCTGATGACTCTCAATGATATTGGTTCCAATCAACGTCTCGGAAGACGTTCCATCCGTGACATATCCGCTGATAGTGAACTTACGGCCTACGGTTTTTGATTCTTTTTTCTTTTGCAGTAGAATATGGCGGCCGGTGAACTGATAACTGATCTGCTCATTCTTGAATACGAGGTCAAGTATTTCACGCAATGGCTTATCCTTTACCTGCAAATTGATTTTATGTTTGATGATAATTTCCTCGCCATAGATAAAAGAATATCCGGTTGAGTTTTCAATCCGCTTGACGAATTCTTTTAGTGTGGCGTTTCGTAGTGTCAGCGAAAGCCGGGCTTCCGCATTTTGTGCATATATTTGAGTGGTGATAAGGAGTGCCACCCCTATCAGAACAATGGTTCTGACAGGGAAGCGACCTTGGAATATTATATTCATCTTAGTCTGGTTTAGCAGTGATAATAATCTGTTTATTGTTTTGTGAGTAGTTGAAATAACCGGCATTATGTAATACAGATAAAATAGTTGCCAGATCTTCTCCATCGCGGAATCGTGCTGTGATCCGGTAATTTTGCAAAGTTGTATCGGCTATCTGGATCGTCGCTCCGAATGAGTTGGACAGTTCGCGGGCAATCTCTTGTAAAGGCAGGTCGTCGAATATAAACTCTCCTTGTCGCCAGGAAATTTCATCTTCTGCATTCTTTAAAACCTTGCGGGTGAGTTTTTCTTCTACCTTATTATATATAGCAATCTCGTTAGGCTTCAAAACCATACGAACAGATTTACTTTTATTGCTGACTGCTACCGAGCCGGACAATAACGTTGTCTTTATATCCGGATTGTCATGATATGCATCTACATTGAAATGGGTTCCCAGCACCTGAACGTCAATCGTTTCAGTCTGCACGATAAACGGATGCTTTGGGTCCTTGCTTACTTCAAAATAGGCTTCTCCATTTAGCTCCACTTCCCGTTTGTCCGATTGGAACTTTTCCGGATAAGAAAGCGAAGAATAATGGTTGAGCGTGACGGAACTACCATCAGGGAGGCGGACAGAACGTGTCTCTGCCAGAGTGGAAATCGTTTGTATTGCAGCAGGTTGCATATATAAATAAGCTGTCCATACCGATAGGCAAAGTAGAGCTACTGCCGCTGCTGCCGAGAAGGTGCGTATCAAAGTCAGATGCCGGGTATGCGACTTCAGTCTTTTTTCTAGTTCCGGGTAACTGGCTGCTGCTGAAAAACGCCCTCGCGGTGAACGCGTGGAAGCAATGAGCTGATTCAGTATTTCTTCTAATTCCGTATCGGTGTGTTTCATATTTTTTCTGTATTACTCTTGATCCATTATTTTCGTTTCAACAGAATGGTCAGTTTGCTGATTCCTCCTTCTTTCCATTGGGGAGTGCAGGATAAAGTGACATTCTGTTTATTCAATACCATCTGTTTGGGATAGATTTTAATGATAGTCGTAGCCGACTTCTTACCCGCTTTGATGATTACTTTCTTTTCCGTCAGTTGTATGACTGCTGCTTGCCCTGTTACCGGAGGAGGTGCGGCAAGTACTACCGTCCGGTCTTCTTTCGCTTTCTCCATCGCCACAATTTTAATTTCCAATTCACACTCTGATTTGTTTCCTTCACATTCTACTGTTTCCTTCGAATGTTCGAATCCTGCATAGTCTTTGGGCAAATTGTCGTTGTCATTGTTGCATGAGAACAGGCACAGGCAAGTTGATAGAAGAACAAGGATTCCAATGTTTGCGTCATTTAGCTTTTTCATTTTTCTGTCTTTTTTAGTGATTGATTTATTTGTTGATAAAGACCGGAGGTTGACAGAAACTCCCTACGCTCTTTTTCTAAATAATTGTTAATCTATTTCTGCCCGGCAAATCATCTCTTTGAGTCGTGTGATTGCTTTCTGAAGTTGTGCGTCCACTGTATTCATGCTGATACCTAATTCTTCCGCTACTTGTGTATAACTTTGTTTTTCTTCGCGGATGCGAATGAATACTTCCCTACAACGTTCCGGAAGCCGGTCGAGTGCCTTTACGTAAAGAGCAAATAATTCTTCACTGATGAGTGATTCTTCCGGTGAATAGCTCTGTTCCTGTGGCTCCGGCAGAGAATCGGGATGAATGTAAGTGTGTTTTGATTCTTTTTCCAGATAATTGAGCGAAGCATTCTTGACGAGAATGAAACAATAATCTTCAATGTTTCTCACATCAAGTAAATTGCTACGCTGTTTCCATAGTTTCAGAAATACGTCGAGAACGATTTCCTGCGACCATTCTTCCTGCTTCACATAGTAGTAGGCTATGCGGAAGAGGCGATCGTAAGTCATGTTGTAAAAGTCCCGGAAAGCAGTTTGCGAATCCAGTTCTTTCATTTGCCGCAATAACTTTCTTACTTCTGATTCGGTCATCGGCTTTTTGTTTGTTTGGTTAGTCTACCCAAAGTAAATCACTCATTATACTGTCGGAGATGAAAATACCTTCACGAGTCAAGCGTAAGGCTCCATCGTGTTCTTCCAGTTTCCCATTTTTCAGATAAGGCGCAGCCATTCTCTGGCAATACTCCCACATCTCATTGCCGAACATCTGTTTCAGCTTTTCTATAGGCGTTCCCCATACAGTACGTATGGTAGTGATAATAAATTCATTGTAGCGGGTCGTCTGATCCAGATACTCTATTTCGAAAGCACGGCTGTTTTCCTCTATACCTTTTATATATGTATCGATGGAAGAAACATTCCATTCCCGTGTCATCCCGTCAAAAGAATGTGCCGACGGTCCGCACCCCAGATAAGGTATTCCTTTCCAGTAGGAACTGTTGTGACGAGAGTACTTGCCCGGACGGCAGAAATTCGAAATTTCATAATGTTCAAATCCCGCTTTCTGCAGATGCTCTATCAGTAACGTGAAAAAATCTAAACTGGAATCTTCGTCCACCTCCGATATCTGATGTTGTTTTAACATATTATATATAGGTGTATCTTCCTCATAAATCAAGTGATAGGCGGAGATATGTTCTACATTCAGACTGATAGCTTGACGGAGATCGTTTTCCCATCGTTCTTTTGTTTCTCCGGGCAATCCGTAAATTAGGTCGATACTGATGTTCTGGAAATCGGCTTTCCGGCATCTGTCAATTGCTTCGATGGCTGTACGGGCATTGTGGCGGCGTCTCAATAGTTTGAGCGTAGCGTCATCAAAAGTCTGTATTCCCATGCTGAGGCGGTTGAAAGGAAGTGAGGAAAGCATTTCCAGATATTCCTGCGATAAATCATCCGGATTAGCTTCCAGAGTGATTTCCTGACAATGATTCAATCCGTAGTGCTCGCGGATGGTATCAAATATTTGTTCAAAATCCTCTTTTTCCAGTTGAGACGGGGTTCCGCCACCGAAATAAATAGTTTCTATATCTTCTCCTTTCAGGTATTCTTTACGCATCGTCAACTCCCGGCAGAGAGCCTGTACATAACGGGTTTTGAGTTCGCTGCGAGTGGTTGAGTAGAAGTCGCAGTAGATGCAGCGCGTTTTGCAAAAAGGAATATGAAGATAGATACCTGCCATAGCTATGCTGTTTGGGTTTGTGGGTGTAAAAGTAAGACTATTATTAGATATATCAAAAAAGCAGTTGACGGAAATTATTTATAGTGGGGCGGGAATACGCTAAATAGATAATTCTCCCATCGATTAGTAGAAGATAATTTCCTGCAATGCTGAATTTAAGATCTTTTCTTTTATAAATAAGATTCGAACTTGTAGCCGGGTTTTCGTTTGACAGTTGTCAAGCGACAGTTCAACAATTGTCATTCTATCGCTTGACAACTGTCAAACGAAAACTGATTAGGTAACGGGGGAACTATTGTATGAAAGGAAAACAACTAAAAATAACATCGTGCCGGATTACTCATTGCAACTATGAAATTAGTTTATAGCCATGCGAAAATAATTTTTAACCCGATTCGAAAATGTTCATGTTAAAGATGTGTTACATAACATTGTTTAGTAACACTGCCATAAGTGTTGCTTTTCCCCCAATTAATCCCTAATTTGCGCATCACAAAATTAATGGTATGTGAGAAACATACTGAGTAATTACTAAAATCTTATATATTATGAAAGTATATCAGACTAATGAAATCAAGAACATTGCCTTGTTGGGAAGTTCTGGCTCTGGGAAAACCACTCTCGTGGAAGCGATGCTTTTCGAGAGTGGTGTTATAAAACGTCGCGGATCTGTTGCCGCAAAAAACACAGTTAGCGATTATTTCCCTGTTGAACAAGAGTATGGTTACTCCGTTTTCTCCACCGTTCTCCATGTAGAATGGAATAACAAAAAACTTAATATTATTGACTGTCCGGGATCGGACGACTTCGTAGGCAGCACAGTGACTGCACTAAATGTGACCGACACAGCAATTATTCTTCTCAATGGCCAATACGGCGTCGAAGTCGGTACACAAAATCACTTCCGATACACTGAAAAATTGAATAAGCCAGTTATTTTTCTAGTCAACCAGCTTGATAATGAAAAATGCGACTATGATAATATCCTCGAACAACTGAAAGAAGCGTATGGATCTAAGGTGGTTCCCATCCAGTATCCTATTGCTACCGGTCCGGGCTTTAATGCCTTGATTGACGTATTGTTGATGAAAAAATATTCGTGGAAACCCGAAGGTGGTGCTCCTGTGATTGAAGATATTCCGGCAGAAGAAATGGATAAGGCTATGGAAATGCATAAAGCATTGGTAGAAGCTGCTGCCGAAAATGACGAAGGACTGATGGAGAAATTCTTTGAACAAGATTCTCTGACAGAAGATGAAATGCGTGAAGGTATCCGTAAGGGTTTGATCGCCAGAGGTATGTTCCCTGTATTCTGTGTTTGCGGTGGTAAGGACATGGGCGTTCGCCGTCTGATGGAATTCCTTGGCAACGTAGTTCCTTTTGTGTCTGAAATGCCGAAAGTGGAAAACACAGATGGTAAGGAAGTGGCTCCGGACGTAAATGGTCCCGAATCTTTGTACTTCTTCAAGACGAGTGTCGAGCCGCATATCGGTGAAGTATCTTACTTTAAAGTAATGAGCGGCAAGGTTCGTGAAGGTGATGACTTGCTGAATGCCGACCGTGGTTCGAAAGAACGTATCGCTCAGATTTATGTCGTAGCCGGTGGTAACCGTGTGAAAGTGGAAGAACTTCAGGCGGGTGATATCGGTGCTGCCGTAAAACTGAAAGATGTGAAGACAGGCAATACACTCAACGGTAAAGACTGCGATTATAAATTCAACTTTATCAAATATCCGAATTCTAAATATTCCCGTGCTATTAAACCGGTGAACGAAGCGGACGTGGAAAAGATGATGACCATCTTGAATCGTATGCGTGAAGAAGATCCGACATGGGTGATCGAGCAATCGAAAGAGTTGAAGCAAACACTGGTACACGGACAGGGAGAGTTCCATTTGCGTACGTTGAAGTGGCGTCTGGAAAATAATGAAAAACTTCAGGTTAAATTTGAGGAACCGAAGATTCCGTATCGTGAAACGATTACGAAGGCTGCCCGTGCCGACTATCGTCATAAGAAACAATCCGGTGGTGCTGGTCAGTTTGGTGAAGTTCACCTGATCGTTGAGCCTTATAAAGAAGGTATGCCTGTGCCCGATACTTACAAGTTTAATGGACAGGAATTTAAGATTACCGTGAGAGGCACTGAAGAAATTCCATTGGAATGGGGCGGTAAGCTGGTATTTATTAACAGTATCGTAGGTGGCTCTATCGATGCCCGTTTCTTGCCTGCTATTATGAAAGGTATCATGTCACGCCTGGAACAAGGCCCGTTGACAGGTTCGTATGCCCGTGACGTACGTGTAATCGTATATGACGGTAAGATGCACCCGGTAGACTCAAATGAAATCTCCTTTATGCTTGCCGGACGTAACGCATTCAGTGAAGCCTTCAAGAATGCCGGTCCGAAGATTTTGGAACCGATTTATGATGTGGAAGTATTTGTTCCGTCCGACAGAATGGGTGATGTGATGGGAGATCTTCAAGGGCGCCGTGCCATGATTATGGGTATGAGCAGCGAAAAAGGTTTCGAGAAACTTGTTGCTAAAGTACCTTTGAAGGAAATGTCTTCATATTCGACAGCGCTTAGTTCACTTACCGGCGGACGTGCTTCATTTATCATGAAGTTTGCTAGTTATGAACTTGTTCCGACAGATGTTCAGGATAAGTTGATTAAGGATTTTGAAGCTAACAAAAAGGGGGAATAAAAATTATTTTTTCCAAAATGGTTAAAACGTTGGCTTTTTTTAAGTAAAAG
>OODI01001233.1_pt1 | contig 11246 bp, 7 predicted proteins | sample 1671141 | NCBI WGS metagenome assembly OODI01 (sample SAMN06348126, study PRJEB24527) | human gut metagenome | biome: human gut; feature: ankylosing spondylitis patient; material: feces | host: Homo sapiens | place: China | collected 2015-10 | reverse complement strand
CATGTGGGCAAATCATTTCCGGTAGGGAAAGTGAATCATCTTTATATGTATCCGCTCACTTTTACGGAGTTCCTGAGGACAAAAGACCCAGCTATGCATGAGTATATGCATTCTATTGATAAGGTAGAACCACTGCCACAGATTTTTTTTGATAAGTTGCGGGAGTCTTTTACTGCTTATTCCATTTGTGGAGGTATGCCCGAACCTGCCACCTTGATGGTTGATTTTAATGATATGGAGAGAGTGGATTCTGCACTTCAAGATATACTGAATGATTATGCTCTGGATTTCGTGAAACATACTACTCCGACTTTGGCTCCTCGTATCAATTATGTCTGGAACTCGTTGCCTTCGCAGTTGGCGAAAGAGAATCGTAAGTTTGTTTATCAGTTGGTCCGTCCGGGAGCACGTGCCAGGGAATATGAAGATGCCATTTTGTGGTTGGAGCAGGCAGGGCTTATAAATAAAGTATTACTTAGCAAAGCTCCCAAGTTACCATTGAAAGCTTATGATGATTTAGGTACATTTAAACTTTATACATTGGATTTGGGTTTGTTGCGGAGGCTGTCTGAATTGGATGCCAGTATATTATTGTTGCCTACTCCTGCCTATACAGAATATAAAGGGGCGTTAGCTTAGAATTATATATTACAAAGCCTTACAGCACAGTTTCAAATGCCTTTCCGTTATTGGGCTTCAGGCAATAAGGCAGAGGTGGACTTTTTGCTTCAGTATGCCAATCAGATCTATCCGATAGAGGTAAAAGCAGACCAAAATATACAGGGCAAAAGTCTGATTCAGTATGAGAAACTCTTTCAACCTACTTGTCGAATTCGGTATTCAATGTTGAATCTGAAGCGGGATGGAAATTTGCTGAATATACCTTTGTTCCTGGCGGATAAGACGAAAGCGTTGTTGGGAGTGGTTAGTGATTAGTAGTTAGTGATTAGCTTCATGCGGAATAATAGCGCAGCCTACTAATCACTAACCACTAATCACTTATTACATCTTCTTTTTTAACGCCTTTACCCAAATCTTATATCCTTCTTCATTCAGGTGTAAGCCGTCACTAGTCAGTTCTTTGCGCAGTACATTCGTGCCTTTCTCTGTAAATAACGGGAAGAGGTTGATGAATGTAATCTTGTGATCTTTAGCTAAAACTTCCAGTTGTGCATTGATTTCGGGAACCATGTCGGTTTTCCCGGTTAGCTTTTTGTAACGTCCGAAGCTCTCATCGAAAGGCAGGAGACTTTGCAGGTAGAGTTTCGTATCGGGAGATTCACGCTGAATGCGCTCTACGGTCATGCGTATCATATTGACAATGCTGTCCGCAGTGAGGTCGTGTGAGATGTCGTTGACACCGGCAAGGAGGAATAATTTCTCTGGGTGTCCCGGAAGTATCTGGTGCAGACGGTCGTAAATACCCATAACTTCGTCACCGATGATACCACGGTTACGGATGTTTTTCTTGTTGAGGCGAGCGTTCCAGTCGCCGCCACCTTCTGTAAGGCTGTTGCCCACCATGACGATGTCTTTGGAAGTAATGGCAGGTTCATCCATGAATTGAAGGAAGCGTTTATAGTAATGGTCCGTATAAATACGTGGGGTGGGATAGATAGAAGCTGCAACAACATTGGCTATCAGAGAGCGCAAACGAACCATGCTGTGACCGTCTTCGGGATGCACGGCATTGACGAGCAGGATGACGGAAGTATCGTTGTCCGGATCTATGATGATGGAAGTACCGGTGTATCCGGTGTGCCCGTAGGTATTCGGACCAAAATAATCTCCGTTATTGGAAGCGTAGGCGGTGAAGTTATCCCATCCTAAAGTGCGTCCTAATGTAGCGGTGGCACGAGGGACGGTACGCATAGCTTTTACTCCCAATGGGCTGAGGATGCGGTGTCCGTTCCATTCTCCGCCGTTTTGCAGGGCGGCGCAGAGGACAGCTATGTCTTCGGCACAAGAGAATACGCCGGCATTGCCGGAAATACCACTATTCATGACACGGGCGAGTGGATCGTGTACTTGTCCGCAGAGGACGCTGCCATCGGGTTGCTTCTCGGTAGGAGCGATGAGGCTATGCCAGTCACCTTCGGTAGAGGTTGCCCAATGGGCATCTGCTGTATTGATCCATTTCCCATCCTTATCGCGCTTGCAGGGGAGATAGTCGGTATGGGCCATACCTAATACATCAAATAGATTTTCGCGGGCGAAGTCACGTAAGGATTGTCCGCTGACGGTTTCGATGATGCGTTGCAGGGTGATGTAGTTAAGGCAACTGTATTGGAAATCGGTTTGCGGCTTGAAGTCGCGGCGGCAGTTGGCTATGTACTCTATCATTCCGTCGGGACTGGGGGAACCATATTGTTTTTCCAATTCACTGGTTGGGGCATAAGGGGGGAGACCGGAAGTATGTGTCAGCAGGTCGGCGATGCGGATGATTTTCTTATCTTTTCCGTCTTCGCTCACCCAGGACTTAAATTCAGGTATGTAGAGGCTGACGGGATCCAAGAGACGGAGCTTACCACGTTCTGCCAGGATATGGGTACAGATGGCAGTGGACATGGATTTACTACATGAAGCCATATCGAAAATAGTGTTTACAGTCATAGGCTCGGTGTTAGGGTACACACGCTTGTTGCCGTATGCTTTGAGGTAGGCCATCTTCCCTTTGCGTACTACAGCGAGCACGGCACCGGGAATGTCTTTATTGGCGATGGCGGTTTCTATCGCTTCGTCAGCGTACAGCAAATGACGGGAATCCATGCCTACTTGTTCGGGGGCAACACGTTGCAAGGATTGTGCATTGGCTTGCAGGGCAAGCAACACAAAGAAGAAAAAGGAAGGGAGGAGTTTCATAATGTTACCCCCCTATAAGCATCCACTGCCTTTTTCACTGAACCATGCATTAGCAACAGTGCCTTTGCCTTTCCATAGTCCAATCCCAGTTCTTCTACAATCATGCGGGTACCACGGTCTACCAATTTCTGGTTACTCAGTTGCATGTTCACCATCTTATTACCTTTCACGCGGCCCAGTTGTATCATGACAGAAGTAGTAATCATGTTCAGTATCATCTTTTGCCCCGTACCCGATTTCATGCGTGAACTGCCTGTTACATACTCCGGTCCTACAATCATTTCAATGGGAACATCTGCTTCTGCTGCCATCGGAGAGTCGGGGTTGCTGGTGATACAGCCTGTAAGAATGCCGTGCTCGCGTGCTTTCTGCATGGCGCCGATCACGTAAGGAGTCGTGCCGGAAGCAGCAATGCCGATGACAGTATCTTTATCCGTAATGTTACGTTCAACCAACTCTTCCCAACCGCGACGCATATCGTCCTCCGCATTTTCCACCGGATTGCGCAGGGCTGTATCGCCACCTGCTATCAGTCCGATGACAAGCGTAGGCGGCATACCGAATGTTGGAGGAATTTCTGATGCATCCAGCACACCCAAGCGACCGCTGGTACCTGCTCCCATATAAAAGATGCGTCCGCCTTGCTTCATGCGTGGAACGATTTGTGTCACCAGTTTCTCAATCTGTGGGATGGCTTTTTGAACAGCCAATGCCACTTTCTGGTCTTCTGTGTTGATGTCCTCCAATATTTTGCGGACAGATTTCTTTTCTAAGTCGTTGTAGAGCGAAGGTTGCTCTGATATCTTTACGAATGCCATGATGATGATGAGATTTATGATTTATAATTTATGATTTATGGAGGCTGGGGTGATTAGCTATGGTAGCTAATCAGGCCTTCCATGGGGCTCTGGAGGATAGTGCCTATTTGGACGCCCATTTCCTGTGCGGCCTCGGTAAGTACCTCCTTATAATGGAATGCTACGGAGCCGATGAAATGTACCTTGCTATGCTGATAATCGTATTGCATGACGTTCCTTTTCAGGAAAGCCTTGAAACTGTTCAGCACCAGCGTGCGCACACAAGGCTCGTCCAGATTCTGAGCGAGGAATGGAGACAGGCTTGCCAGGAAACGGTTCGGGAATGGTTTACGGTATACACGGTCGATGATGTCTGCCGGTTCCAGATTGAACTGCTTGAGGAACTTCTCTTTCAGTTCCGGAGTCATCTGATTCTTCAGAATATCGCCTACCAGCAACTTGCCCAGGCAAGCACCGCTACCTTCGTCGCCAAGGATGAAACCCAGGGGAGAGACGTTGGCGCCAATGTGTTTGCCGTCGTAATAACACGAGTTGGAACCTGTGCCCATGATGCAGGCTATGCCCGGTTCGTGTCCGCAAAGTCCACGGGCGGCGGCAAGCATGTCCGTATTTACTTCCACTTCGTCGCCCGAAACCTGGAGATGCTGGATAATGGCACGGTGTACCATGGCAATTTTGTCGGGGAAGCCACAGCCGGCACCATAAAAGTACACAGCGTCGAAGGCATTGGTCGTTAACTGGGGCAGCAGCGCTGTCGCAATTTCATTACTGATCTCCTCTTCCGACTGAAAGAAAGGGTTGGTACCTTTCGTAGAAACCTGCTGGATGAGTTTACCTTTCTCTACAACACACCAATCGGTCTTTGTAGAGCCACTGTCTGCTATTAATATCATATCGTTTAATTTTAATTATTCATCGTTTATATTTCATCGGTGTTATAGTCTTTTGCCGATTTATCTGCTTGCTACTATATCTTGATATATATCTTTCGTTTATACAATTGATAGCCGATGCACCAGTTGATGGCTACAAAGAGCAATGCATAGGCCAGTGAACCGCCTGTCTCACCGAATATCGGCATAAGAACGATCTTGTATAAGAATCCGTGTATGCTGATGCTGCCATCGCCCCAAGGGAAGCTGATGCTGCCGAACAGGATACTTAGTACTCCACCCAAAACGTACATGAACAGGGGGTTGACACCGAAAGCCTCGAAGAAAGTGCACCATTTCTTGTATCCTTTTACGTCGATGATCCAGATGAGCAGTGCCAGGAAACTGGAGGCTAGTCCGCAAGTGGTGAGAACGAAGGTGGGAGACCAGATTTTCTTGTTGATAGGACAACCGTAGCTCAGCAGGAAGCCTGCAAAAGTAAGGATGGCACCAACCAGAAATAAATTGATCAGGTGAGAATTCAGTAAGGCTTCGCGGCTCTCGGCTCTATTGCTGTCCAGCATCATGCGACCCACGCAGAAGCCCAGCAATACATGGGCGATGGATGGGATGGTGCTCAAAAGACCTTCGGGATCAATGCCGTTGTCCTTGTACATGTGTGCGGGGGTGAGGATAGCACGGTCCACTATGGAGAGGATATTAGTTTCGTTGTAGGCAAATCCGTTGCCACACATCAGCAGGATGAAGTAGCCTACCAGCAATGTGGCAATGAGATAAGGGAGGTGACGGTGTTTCATGGTCAGCGCAATAATAGCGGTAGCACCGTAGCAAAGGGCCAGGCGCTGCATGACACCCAGGATACGGATGCGGTCGAAAGTCCAGACGGATGCCCAGAGTTGTTCGCCGAAGCTGAGACCTTCATGGGAGCCTGCCCAGTAGTAACAGAATCTGGAGAACCAGCCGATGGCAAGTCCGATCAGGAAGATGATAATGGTACGCTTCAATATCTTCATGGCGGCTGCATGACTGAACTCGAAATTGTACTTCTTCAGGGAGATATAGGTAGAGATACCCATGATGAACATGAAGAAGGGGAAGACGAGGTCGGTGGGGGTGAGGCCATTCCATTCGGCGTGGCGTAAGGGGGCATATATATGTCCCCAAGTGCCGGGGTTGTTCACCATAATCATGCCCGCAATGGTGACACCGCGAAGGATGTCGAGGGCAAGAATGCGCTTGTTTGTCTTGGTCTGACTGTTCATTGTAATAAGTGTGTTAAGTTATTAGTTATAAGTTATCAGTTGCTTCAGCTTTCACGCTCTTCGTACATTGGTCTACGAGATAGGCAATAGAGACGTAGGGGATACCTGAATTGGTAGTCAGTCCTATTTCGCAAGTACGACTGTTGGAGTAGCCGATAGTGATACCCGATGCTTCTATCTGCGGACGGAGTTTGCGCAGGGCATAGGAATTCAGTTCAGGATAGGTGAATCCACGGTCGCCGGCAAAACCACAGCAGCCTACTTCTTCGGGTACGAAGACATGCGTAGAACAAAGTTTTGCCAGGGAGATAATCGTATCTGCCAGACCCATTTTGCGCATGGAGCAGGTGATGTGTACTGCTACGGGGCGGTCGGTCTGCGTGAAGACCAGTTTGTCTCGCAGGAAAGTGTAGATGAATTCTGCAGGTTCGTAGAGCTTCATCTTTTGAATGGTTTCGCGCATGCGATGCAGGCAGGGGCTTTGATCGCAGAGGACAGGATATTTGCCTTGCTCGCTGGCTTCCCAAAGGGCGGCTTCGAGTTCTGCGGCTTTGCGATCGGCAATGTCGAGCATACCTTTACTTTCCCAGATGGTGCCACAACAGAGCTTATCCATGTCCTTGGGGAAGATGACTTCGTAACCGCCTTTTTGCAGGAGGGAGATCATCTTGTTTACCAAAGGTTGCTCCACGGGGGATTTTTTCGGGAGTCCCATGGTTTGGTTGATGCAGCTGGGGAAATAAACTACTTTGTCAGCTGTGGAGTTACGAGCTACAGAGCTACAAGCTACCAGTGCTGCGCTATCATTCTGCATAGTACTCGTAGCTTGTAGCTTGTCACTCATATCTGTTGCAGCTTGTAGCTTGTAGCTTGTCACTTTATAGCTCTTCGGCATGGCAGGCGTCCACAAAGGTATGCCCAATACATTGTGCATCCCTTTCGTAATGCTGCTCATGGCTTTGGTTCCTAATACGGAGTGTCCGAAATTGGCTAATGATAAAACGGGGCGCAGACTACTCTTAACACCGGCGAAGTGATTGGCTACGAAATCTCCTGCTTTATATCCGAGGCTACCTTTCGGCAGTGTTTCCTGGCGGATGATGTGGGTCAGGTCGCCTGTATTGATATTCATCGGGCAAGACATGGAACACAGTCCGTCTCCTGCGCAAGTTTGATTGCCCGGGTAGCGGTATTGTTTTTCGAGTAGAGACAGACGTTCCGGGTCTGTGCCGCTTTGTTTCAGACGTGATATTTCCCGTTGCAATACAATGCGCTGGCGCGAAGAAAGGGTAAAGCCGCACGACAGGCAGTTCACTTCGCAGAAGCCACATTCGATGCACTTGTTTACTTTTTCGGCAGGACTGGCTTCGTCGATAGGAATCAACGGCAACGGTTTGAAGTTCTTGATGTGGCATTGCGGGTCATCATTGAAGATAACTCCCGGATTGAGTAGTCCTTTCGGGTCGAACAACTGCTTGACTGCCTTCATGGCTTCAAAAGCTGCTTCTCCCCATTCATATTTCACGAAGGGGGCCATGTTGCGTCCGGTGCCATGTTCTGCTTTTAGCGAACCGTCGTATTTATCGACTACCAGAGTCTTTACGTCATTCATCAGGTCCTCGTAGCGCTTTACTTCGGCGTCGGTACTGAAGGACTGGTTCAGGATAAAGTGATAGTTGCCTTCCAGGGCATGACCGTAGATGCAGGCATCATCGTAGCCGTGGCGGGCGATGAGCTGTTGCAGGTCGGCAGTGGCTTCGGGCAGGTCTTCGATGTGGAAGGCTACGTCCTCGATGAGGCAGGTAGTGCCGGGTTGGCGTGTACCGCCTACGGATGGGAATATACCTGAGCGGATGGCCCAATACTTGGAATATTCTTCCGGCCGGTCGGTGAAGTGCACGGGGATGTAGGTACTGAAAGGTTTCAGACACTCTTCGATCACTGAGATATTCTGTTCCAGTTCCTCGCGGGTGCGGGCTTTGGTCTCGGTCAGCACGGCTGTGAGGCCGGAGGCATCGGCAACTTCTTGCTTATACTTTAAGTAGACAGGGTCTTCTACCGAAGAGAGGCTCTTGTAGTCCAGCAGTTCGGCGCCTTTTACTCTCTTTCTGTCTGCTTCTGATGCGGAAGTATTGTCATTTGAGAGTTCTTTCATCGCCACCACCGCCCGGCAGGCATCCTTGATGCTGGTAAAATAGAGCATGGCACTTGCCTTGTACGGATAGTCGTACTCTGTGCGCATGGTAATTTGAGAAAGGAACGCAAGCGTGCCTTCCGAGCCTACCATCAGGTGGGCAATAATATCGAACGGATCATCGAAACGGACAAATGGCAGAAGGTTCAGTCCGGTTACGTTCTTGATGGAGTATTTGTAGCGGATGCGTGCAGCGAGTTCTTCGTTGGCACGTATCTGGTCACGCAATTCGCAGATGCGATTGTAGAAATCGGGGTGGGTGGCTTCGAAGGAAGCACGCGAAATGTCGTCCCCTGTGTCTAGCACGGTGCCGTCCGCCAATACGATGCGGGCGGAGAGAAGTACCTTGTCACTATTGGCGTGTGTACCGCAATTCATACCTGAGGCGTTGTTCATGACAATGCCACCTACCATGGCACTTTTCACGCTTGCCGGGTCCGGAGCAAACTTACGTCCGTAGGGTGCGAGAATCTCGTTAACCCGCTGACCGATGATGCCCGGTTGCAAGGTAATCTGTTCATGATCGGGAGAAATGCTGTACTTCTCCCAATGTTTTCCGGCTACTATCAGGATAGAGTCACTAATGGCTTGTCCCGACAAACTGGTTCCTGCGGCACGAAACGTTACTGGCAGACCGTAACGGTCGGCAAGTCTCAACAGGTCGGAGATTTCCTCTTCACTTTTGGAACGAATCACGATTTGTGGGATAAGGCGGTAGAAACCCGCATCTGTTCCCCATGCTAACCGGCGCAGTTCGTCGGTGTATATCCTATCTTGCGGAATAAGTCCCCTTATTTCCTGCAAAAACGAAGTGTAGCTACTTTTTACCATAGTGTTTTCGCCTTTCTTTTCCTTATCATTCTTTTCTTCTTTCACCTACCTGTGATGACAAGCACTCGTCACCTCTTATGACATTCCGGTTCCTTAATGGTTCTTTTCGGTGCAAGAAGCGTTTATTGTTCCCTACTTGTACAGGTAGTACTTCTTCGACAACCGTCGGAAGTCTTCAACATCCTTATACCAATAGTCGCGAACGTCTTCCCATCGGTTGCGCTGTGAGAACCGCTTGCGTATCTCTTCCGAGCCGCTTACCATGTCGAACATACGGAAACGTCCCTTGTCGGCATGCTCAAATACGGCACGGTCAGGATAGAGCGCTGCGATCTCCTGCATCACCAGGAATTGGATGTCGCTCAGCGGGGCTTTCTGCACGTCCATGATGTGCACCTGTACGCCTTGCAGCAATTCACCCTTACCCACGGAGTAGAAGGGTTTCAGATACATCGGCCTGAATACAACACCCGGCACATTCAATGCGTTCAGGTTTCCCGCCAGTTTTTCTGCTTCTACCCACTGTGCGGCGAACATCTGGAACGGTATCGTATAGCCTACCCCGATGGACATGTATCCCAGTTCACCCAGAATACCGCTTACCGGATAGAATATAGCCGAGTGCGGATGGGGAATATGCGGAGAAGAGGGTACCCATTGCAACCCCGTCTGTACATAGTCCATCTTGCGTTTCCAGCCTTTCATCTTCACAACGTGCAGGTTACATTGTGCTGCCATCATCTTTTCTCCGTTCAGCATCAATGCCAGCTCACCGCAAGTCAGCCCGTAAAGGTACGGAATCTTGAACTGACTGACAAAAGAAATGCAATCATCTTCTACCAGATTGCCTTCTATCTTGAGTCCGCCTACCGGGTTGGGCCGATCCAATACGATAAATTCTTTACCGTTTTCGGCTGCTGCTTCCATAGCCAGTCCCATCGTGCTGATATAGGTGAATGAGCGGCAACCGATGTCCTGGATATCGTAGACCAATACGTCAATGTCTTTCAACATCTCCGGCGTAGCCTTGCGGGTTTTGCCGTAAAGGGAATATACAGGCAATCCGGTGGTGGCATCTTTGATGTCCGTCACGTGGTCGCCGGCATGTACGTCGCCACGAACCCCGTGCTCCGGACCGAAGAGGGCAACCAGGTTTACGTTCGGTGCTTCATGCAGAATGTCAATGGTGGATTTCATCTGATTATCCACTCCGGTGGGGTTGGTAATCAGACCTACGCGTTTGCCTTCCAGGCACTTGAAGTTCTGGTCTTTCAGGACTTCAATGCCTGTCTTTATTCTTATCTTTTGTGCCTGCGATGCACCACAGAGCACACAAAGCAGGCAAAGGAGAATGTATTTCTTCATAATCATTATTGGATAGTCTTTTTTATCACTTACCGTTTATCACTTTATCACTCTTCTTTCTTCCTTCCGAAGCTCGGATCTATCTTGATGAATGCACATACTCCGATGGTAGCGGCGCAACAGATAATGGTCCATACGAAGAAGTGGCGGTAACCGATGGTTTCCTGCAACCATCCGGCAGCCATTCCGGGCAACATCATTCCCAGTGCCATGAATCCTGTGCAGATGGCGTAATGGGCAGTTTTGTGCTCGCCTTCCGAGAAGTAAATCAGATATAGCATATAAGCTGTGAAGCCGAAACCATAGCCGAACTGTTCGATGAAGATACAGATGTTGACCGTCAGCAGAGAGTGATCCTGTGCATAACTCAGATAGATGAATGTCAGACAGGTGAGGGACATACTCCATGCCATTGGCCACAACCACTTCTTCAATCCGCCCCGTGCGGCAACAAGACCGCCAATGATACCGCCAATTGTCAGTCCGATGATACCGATAGTACCATAAACGAAACCAACCTGCCCGGTAGTCAGTCCCAGTCCGCCTTTGTCTATTGGGTCCAGAAGGAAAGGATTGATCAGCTTCACGAGCTGTGCTTCCGGCAGACGGTAGAGCAACATAAAGAGGATGGCGACGCCTGCCTGCGGTTTGGTGAAGAAGCTCTTGAAAGTATCGAAGAATTCCTTCATCAGATTCTGGGCGGTAACGTCTTTCGACGGACGGTCGGATGCGGGTTTCGGCAATATCCAGTTGTGGTAAATACTTACCGCGAAGAAGAATCCGGACAGTACGATGAATACTATCAACCAGGCAAACGGAATGTTACCGGATGCACCTTCGAAGGTAGCGGAAGTCTCGTTCTTAATCTTATGATCTATTCTGAACAGTAGGTAAGCAGGCTTGTCCCAGTTCTCGGCAGTGAATTCGAACCGGGTGGAAAGGCTGTTCTGTTCCAGTTTGATACTTTGGTCACCGTCTTTGAAGGTGACATTCAATATCTTGGTTTCATCGGCAGATGGTT
>OODI01001232.1_pt1 | contig 11247 bp, 10 predicted proteins | sample 1671141 | NCBI WGS metagenome assembly OODI01 (sample SAMN06348126, study PRJEB24527) | human gut metagenome | biome: human gut; feature: ankylosing spondylitis patient; material: feces | host: Homo sapiens | place: China | collected 2015-10 | reverse complement strand
GAACTGAGCGCCGACATCATCGACCACGGCATCACCCTGACGGGCGGCGGCGCACTGCTGCGCGGTCTGGACCAGCTGATCCAGAGCGAGACCGGCATCGACGTGCATGTGGCTGAGGACCCGCTGGACTGCGTGGCCAAGGGTGCAGGTGCCGTGCTGGATCATGTGGACGTCCTGCATGACGTTCTGGATACCGACGGGCCCCATATGTAACAGAGAGTGCGGACGGCTCTGGCTGTCCGCGCTTTTTTGCAACCGGAGGAAGTTCCCTTGAAAGATTTTTTCGATACCTGGAAATTTAAGATCCTCATCGGCATCGCGGTGTTCCTGGTGGGCATCATGGCCTATGCCGGTGCCAACGACCGCCTGACCGCCGCCCCGCAGGAGCTGCTGAGCGTGGCTGTGGCCCCGTTCCAGAAGGCGGCGGCCATGGTGGGCGACCGCGTGGCCTCCCTGTGGGAGAACTACACCAACATCGGGGCCATTCTGGACGAGAACGAGCAGCTCACTGCCGAAAACGCCGAGCTGCGCAAACAGATGGTGGACTACGACCGGCTCAAGGCGGAGAACGAAGCCTACAAGGCGCTGGCCAACATCCAGAACACCCGCCCGGAGATGAGCTGCGTCTCAGCCTTCGTCATCGGCCGTGACCCGCTGGATGCCTTTTACGGCTTCACGCTGGATCAGGGCTCGGTGGACGGCGTGGAGCTGAACGACACCGTCGTCAGCGACGAGGGCTATCTGCTGGGCGTGGTGGTGGAAGTGGAAGCCACCAGCTGCAAGGTCATGACCATCCTGCACCCCAACTTCAACGCGGCGGGCGTCGTTTCCCGCACACGGGACAACGGCATCATCACCGGCAGCTCGGACTATGCGGCCGACGGCCTGTGTGTGCTGACCAACCTGAACCGCAACACCCTGACGCAGAAGAGCGACCAGGTCATCACCACGGGGCTGGGCGGCGTTTTCCCGGCGGATGTGCTGGTGGGCGTGGTCCGGGAAGTGGTGCCGGAGGTCAGCGGCAAATCGTCCATCGCGGTCATCGAGCCGGGCGCAGACCCGCGCACGGTGCGCCACGCATTCATCATCACCAATTTCTGAGGAGGCCCTGCCATGGAATCACGCCGCAAGCGCAAGCGCAGCCAGATCACCAAATGGGTCTGCTATGCGCTGCTGATGCTGCTGTGCACGGTCTTGCAGACCCTGCCGGGGCTGTTCCAGCTGGGGGAGGCAAAGCCCCTCTGGCTGCTGCCGCTGGCGCTGGCCGTCGCGGTGGAGGAGGGCGAGTTCGCGGGGGGCATCTTCGGTGCCGTCTGCGGCCTGATGTGGGACTACACCGCAGGCCGCACCGCCGGGCTGCTGGCCTTTGAGCTGCTGCTGCTCTGCTTTCTGCTCTCGGCGGTCATGCAGCTCTACTTCAAGACCTCGGCGGCGAATGTTGTCCTGCTGGAAACGGCGGCGGTGCTGCTGGTGCTCTCGCTGGACTGGCTGTTCTTCTACTACATGCCCGGCTACAGCGGGGCAGTGGAGCGGTATCTGTGGTTCGTGCTGCCCACGGCGGCGCTGACCATCCCGGTCTGTCTGGTGCTGTTCGGGGCAGTGCGCCGCATCCATGCGGAATTCAAGATCGACAACGACGTAGTCTGAACCGGCTGCGCCAAAAGGAGAACGGATGAACCAAGACGAACGCAAAACGGCCGCGCGGCGGATGATGCTCCTCATCGCCGCCGCAGGTGTGATCATCGGGCTGTACGGCTTCCGGCTGATCTTTCTGCAGCTGGTCAACGGCGACAGCTTCAAGGCGCAGGCCACCAACACGACCGATTATAAATTTACCGTCACGGCCGCCCGCGGCGACATCGTGGACAGCAAGGGCGAGCGCATCGCTTCCAGCGTGACGGGCTACAACGTGGTGCTGAACAAGCTGCTGATGGGCGATGAAGATCTGGACGCCCTGCTCCAGAAGCTGGTCGGCCTGCTGGGCGAGAACGGCGAGGGCTGGAGCGACAGCCTGCTCATCGGGCAGGCAGATGCCGCCGGGCACTATGCGTACACGGCGGAGAGCGACAACGCCGCCGAGCAGCGTTCCCTTGCCGCCATGAAGGAGAACCTCGGCCTGCAGCAGTATGCCACCGCCGACGATGTGATGGAAAAGCTGGTGGAGGACTATGACCTTGCCGATTTCTCTTTCTACTGGCAGCGCATCCTGGGCGGCATCCACTACGAGATGCAGCTGCAGGCGTTTTCCAACGTCAACAACTTCATTCTGGCGGAAAACGTCAGCGAGGCCACGGTGGCCACCATCAAGGAGAACAGCCTCACCCTGCCGGGCGTGGAGATCGTGGAGACGAGCGCCCGCAGCTACGAGCAGGGCACCGTTCTGCCCCATGTGCTGGGCCGGGTGGGCAAGATCACGGCCGAAAAGTGGAAGGTGACCGACGAGAACGGTCAGGTGACCTATCCGCTCAAAGAAAAAGGCTACAACATGAACGACGTCATCGGCATTTCCGGTCTGGAATCTGCCTATGAGGACGAGCTGCGCGGCAAGGATGGCGTGGAGACCATCACCCGCAACTCGGACGGCGTCATCGTGAACACGGCTCTGACCACCGTGCCGGAACCGGGCCACACCGTCCAGCTGACCATCGACAGCGAGTTCCAGAAGGCTGTCGATCAGGCGCTGGCAAAGAACGTGGAGTGGATCCGGAACAGCTATGGGGACAGCAAGCAGGCCAGCGCCGGTGCGGTCGTCGTCATCGACGTCAAGACCGGCGGTGTGCTGGCAGCGTCCAATTACCCCAGCTTTGACCAGAACCTTTACGCCGCCAATTACAGCGCATACAGCGAGGACGAGAACATGCCCCTGTTCAACCGCGCATTGCAGGGCCTGTATACCCCCGGCTCCACCTACAAGCCCAGCGTGGCAGTGGCGGCGCTGGATACGGGGCTGATCGACCGGCATTCCACGGTGCTGTGCAACGGCGTCTATACCTATTATAAGGACTATCACCCCAAATGCACCCGCCATGGCCACAGCGGCAACATCGACGTCGTGACCGCCATCAAGTGGAGCTGCAACATCTTCTTCTACGATGTGGGCCGGCGCCTGACCAGCGATGTCTACGACGCCTATGCCTACAAGCTGGGCTTGGGCCAGCGCACCGGCGTGGAGGTCAGCGAGGCGCTGGGCCGCCTGACCACCAAGAACGACTCCAACTACACCGAGTCGCTGGACGTGCAGGCCGCCATCGGTCAGGGCAACACGGCGGTCACGCCCATCCAGCTGGCGACCTATGCCGCCACACTGGCCAACCGCGGCACCCGCTACCGCACCCACTTCGTCAAGGCCATCCTCGACTCCAACACCGGCAAGACGCTGGAAGAGACCCAGCCGGAGGTCATGGATGTCGTCGAAGACAAGGGCGAGACCTTCGACCTGGTCAGGGAAGGGATGCTGGGGGTGGCCCAGACCATCCCGGCATTGGCCAACTATCCTCACACCATCGCCTGCAAGACCGGCAGCCCCCAGCGCAGCGAGGGTTACTATGCGGGCAGCACCTATAAGCACTACACCAACGCCGCCATGATCGCCTACGGCCCGGCAGAAGACCCGGAGATCGCCATCGGCATCGTGGTGGAATACGGCGGTGCCGGTGCCCGCACCGGCACACTGGTGGCGGATATCTTCAACGCCTACTATGCGATGAAGGACGGTACCCTGACCGTGGACGAGGCGGCAGCAGAGTCGCAGGCGCAGCCCGAAACGGCAGCCGATGCGGCCGAGACCCCTGCGGACGGCGCGGCCGACCCTGCCGCCGGGGAGACAGAGGATGCCGGGCAGAACGACGCAGCTGCGGCTCCGGCGGATGCCGCAGCCACGGCAGGCGCGTGACGATAATGCGCGGATTTCGGTGGAAATTGGAGAAACTCCCGAAAAAATCGGCGCTTTTGTCCAAAAACCTGTTGTAAAAAGAGAGAAACTATGATACTATGATATGTGCAAGGAAATGGCCCAGCACATGGGGAACGTAAAGGAGAGGTTGACCGATGACGATTGCACTGATCGCGCATGACTCCAAAAAGGAGCTGATGGTTCAGTTCTGTACGGCGTACTGCCGGATCCTGAGCCAGCATAAATTGGTGGCCACCGGTACGACCGGCAAGATGATCGCCGAGGCAACGGGCCTGCAGGTCCAGCGGTTCCTGGCGGGCATCCAGGGCGGCGACCAGCAGATCGCGTCCCGCATCGCCTGCAACGAGGTCGATCTGCTCCTGTTCTTCCGCGACCCCATCAATGCAAAGCCCAGTGAGCCCAATGAGATGACGCTGCTGCGCCTGTGTGATGTGCACAACATCCCGCTGGCCACCAACATCGCCACCGCAGAGGTGCTCATCCATGGTCTGGAGCGCGGCGACCTCGACTGGCGCGACATCGTCCACCCCCAGAACAGCTGAGATCAAAAAGAAAGAGGCTCTGGACCGAACGGTCCGGGGCCTCTTGTGCATTTCCGGGCAGCATCAGAACTGGAGCTCTTCGGCCAGGTCGGAAAGCTCATCGGGCGAGAAATCGCCCAGCGGCAGGATGAGCCGGGCCAGCGTCTGCTGCGGCAGAGCGGCCAGAGCGGCGCTCTCGTCGCTGGCTGCATCGGCGGCGGGCAGCAGGTGGCTCACGCCGTCTGCATCCGTCTCCACCCGCGCATGGTGGCCGGTGGCGATGTACTGGATGCCCAGCCGGTCGGCAGCGGCCAGCAGGGCAGGGAAGCGCAGGTCGCCGGGCAGCGCTTCTTCGGCCAGCTGGCTTGCCAGCTCAGAAGCGTTCAGGGTGACGCACTCGATGCCGAGGGCCTTGGCCGCGTCCTTTGCGGCCTGCACGGTGTCGTCGGCGTCGGTCAGGCGGACCACTGCGCCCGCCACAGCAAAGCCCTGCTGCTGCAGGATGCGGACGGCGGCCCGGCAGCCTCTGCCGCCGCACAGGCCCACCAGGACCTTATCCTGCTCTTCGTAGGTGTCAAACCCGCTGCCGGGCAAAAACGTATCGCTCATCGTCCCTGTCTCCCTCCGTGTGCCTGACTTTGTGCCACGGCCAGCTGGTCGCAGCGCTCATTCTCCGGGTGGCCTGCGTGGCCCTTGACCCAGACATAGGTGATCTTGTGGCGGGCCTCCTGCTCCAGCGCCTGTTCCCACAGGTCCGGGTTCAGGGCAGGGGAGCCGTCGGATTTTTTCCAGCCCCGGCGCTTCCAGCCTTTGGCCCAGCCTTTTTCCAGCCCGTTGATGACGTACTGGCTGTCAGAGCACAGGCGCACCTCGCAGGGCTCTTTCAACTGGCGCAGTGCCTCGATGAAGGCCGTCAGCTCCATCCGGTTGTTGGTGGTAGAAGCGTCGCCGCCGCTGAGCTCCTTCTCGTAGACCTTGCCGTTGAAACGGTAGCGCAGCACCGCACCCCAGCCGCCGGGGCCGGGGTTGCCGCTGCATGCGCCGTCGGTGTAAACTTCAACTTGTTTCATGTGGTTCTCCCGGTGTGTTGTTGTAGATGCTTCTATTTAGAGCCATTTTTCCGTTTCTGTCAAGAGGGGGACGCATAATTTGCTGCCGCACAGCCCAACCTTGGAATTGACAAAAAGGGTGAGAAATACTATACTGTTTGTAACAAAATGCGTATAGGGGTGCACCGGAGGGGTGCGCTCAGGGGGCTGCACGGCTGCGCCGCGGTCGCATCGAACAGATGGACTGACAGGCTGCAATGTGCTGCGCAGACCCGACTCTGCGCTCATGAAACGGCGCTGAAATGATAAATTCTATACGATGGTTTGATGGAAGCGGCAGAGCTTGCCCGCTTCTTTGTGAGGACAGGCCGCCCGCAGAACGGGCGAGCCTGCGTTTTGTGATTGATTTTTTGGAGGTACGAATGGCACAGGCAAAGGAACAGAGCCAGACCATGGCACAGGCTCAGAACAGAAACACGGAATCCACCGGCGAAAAGCGGCCCCGCACCCGCCGCCCCTATTATCAGCGGCGGCCCCGCCGCCCGCAGCAGCCCAAGGAGGCCGCTGTGCCCATCCACATTTACCCGCTGGGCGGCCTGGGCGAAGTGGGCAAGAATATGACGGTCTATGAGTGCTGCGGCGATATGATCATCGTGGACTGCGGCCTCGTCTTCCCGGACAGCGACATGTATGGCGTGGATCTGGTCATCCCGGACTTCACCTTCGTGGTGCAGAATAAGGAGAAGATCAAGGGCCTGCTCATCACCCACGGCCACGAAGACCACATCGGCAGCATCCCCTATCTGCTGCAAAAGTTCGATCTGCCCATCTACGGCACCCGCCTGACCTGCGGCCTTATCCGGAACAAGCTGGAAGAGTTCGGCCTGGCAGGCAAGACCAAGTTCGTGGAGATCACCCCCAAGCAGAAGCTCAAGCTGGGCTGCTTTACGGTGGAGCCCATCCATGTGAACCACTCCATCCCGGATGCGGTGGCCTTTGCCATCGACAGCCCGGCAGGCACCATCATCCAGACCGGCGACTTCAAGATCGACTACACCCCGCTGGCCTGCGGTGTCACCGACCTGACCACCCTGTCCGAGTACGGCCAGAAGGGCGTTCTGGCCCTGCTGAGCGACTCCACCAATGCCGAGCGTCCGGGCTTTACGGCCACCGAACAGAAGGTCGCCGCCGGTGTGCGCAACCTGTTTGCCCGCGCCCGGAACAAGCGAATCATCATTGCGACCTTCGCATCCAACATCTACCGCGTCCAGCAGATCATCGACCTGGCCGTGGAAGATGGCCGCAAGGTGGCATTCAGCGGCCGCAGCATGGTCAACAACACGGCCATGGCGCAGGAGCTGGGGTATATGCACATCCCGGAGGGCACCCTCATCAGCGTGGAAGAGCTGAACCAGTACCCGCCGGAACAGGTGGTCCTCATCACCACCGGCAGCCAGGGAGAGCCGCTGAGCGCCCTTTCCCGCATGGCTTCGTGCAGCCACCGCCAGGTCCGCGTCGGCCCCGGCGACTTTATCATCATCTCCGCCAACCCCATCCCCGGCAACGAGAAGAGCGTGACCAAGATCGTCAACGGTCTGCTGCTGCTGGGCGCGGAGGTCATCTACGAGAGCATGTATGATGTCCACGTCTCCGGCCACGCCTGCCAGGAGGAGCAGAAGCTGATGCTCACCCTGACCCGGCCCAAGTATTTCCTGCCGGTGCACGGCGAGTACAAGCAGCTGAAAAAGCATGCCCTCACCGCCGCAAGCCTCGGCATCCCCACCAGCAACATCCTCATCGCAGAAAACGGCTCCAACGTTATCCTGACCAGGGATGAGATCAAGCTGGGCGAACCGGTCACGGCCGGTGCCGTCATGGTGGACGGACTCGGCGTGGGCGATGTGGGGAATGTGGTCCTGCGGGACCGCAAGCACCTGTCGGAGGACGGCCTCGTCATCATCGTGGCCACCGTGGACAGCAAGACCGGCAAGGTGCTGGCCGGCCCCGATCTCGTGAGCCGTGGCTTCGTCTACGTGCGCGAGAACGAGAGCCTGATGGACGGTGCCCAGAGCATCGTAGAAAACGCGCTGGACCGCTGCGTGGACGAACACGTCCGCGACTGGAACAGCGTTAAGACCCGTGTGCGCGAGGCGCTGAGCAGCTATATCTACCGCCGCACCAAGCGCAGCCCGATGATCCTCCCCATCCTGATGGAGGTCTGATAGAGGCCGCCCGACGCGGCGGCAGATCAGGAGGCAGAAGATTTGATGAAACGAAAACCGAGATGGACGCTTGAGATACTGACCGGCGCGCTGGCCGTTCTGTGCGGCCTGCTGTTTCTGGTGCTGCTCGTCCAGCGCCCGGCGGGCTGGCCGGTGCTGGCGGTTCTGGTGGTGCTGTGGGGCATCGGGATGGGGCTTTTCCGTTACCGGCTGCGCAGCTGGCTTGCGCGCTGGGTAACGGGCGGGAGCTTTGAAAACTCCAAGACCCAGTACAGTCTGGAATTCCTGTCTCAGCCGGCGGCGGTGCTCTCCGGCGAGACGGTGCTGTGGTACAACACCGCATTCCGCCAGCGGCTGCTGGGCGGCGAAGACCGTCTGGCCAGCCGGGCGCAGAAGCTGCTGCCCGGCCTGGACCTGCAGCTCTGCCGCACGGCGGACGGCCAGCAGCTCAACCTGGCCGACGGCGTGTGGAGCATCCACAGCTCCACGGTGCCGGGCCAGAGCGAGAGCGTCACGCTCCTGATCTTCAACGAAGAGACCGCGCTGCGCCGGGTGGAGGCCGAGTACAAGGCCAGCCGCCCCGGCTACATGGTCTTTCTGGTGGACGGCTACGACGATGTCTTCAGCGATATGCTGGACAGCGAGCGCGCCCGCCTGCTGGAGGGCATCAACCGTGTGCTGGAGGATCTGATCGGGCGGGGCACCGGCTTTCTGCGCCGGGTGGCCAGCGGCCGGTATATCGCCGTGGTGGAAGAGCGCCATCTGGAGCAGTACGCAAAGCGTGGCTATGATGTGCTGGATAAGATCCGCGCCCTCGACCCCAGCGTGAACCTGTCCATCTCCATCGGCATCGGCCGCGGGGCCAAGACCCTGCGGGAGGCGCAGGATATGGCGGTGCAGGCGCTGGATATGGCGCAGGGCCGCGGCGGCGACCAGGCCGCCGAGATGACGCCGGACGGCTTCACCTTCTACGGCGGCGTCAGCCACGGCGTGGAAAAGCGGAGCAAGGTCCGCAGCCGCATCGTGGCCGACCAGCTGGTCAAGCTCATCAAGGAGGCCGACCATGTGGTCATCATGGGCCACCGGATGAGCGACCTCGACGCCATCGGCGCGGCAGAGGGTGTGCTGCGCATCTGCAAGATCTGCGATGTGCCCGCCGTCATCGCCGTCCGCCGGGACGCCACGCTGGCAGGCTCCCTCATCGACGCTCTGGTCCGGGCCGGGCAGGAGGATGATTTCATCGACCCCAAGGGGGCGCTGCCCATCGTCTCGAAAAAAACGCTCTGCATCGTGGTGGATACATACCAGACCGGCCTCGTGGAGAGCAAGGAGATTTTGGAAAAGTGCGGCAAGGTGGCCGTCATCGACCACCACCGCAAGGGCGTCGGCTTCATCGAGAACCCGGCTCTGGTCTGCCACGAGCCGTATTCGTCCTCGGCCAGTGAGCTGGTCACGGAGCTGCTGCAGTACGTCGGCACCCGCGACGACAAGCCCAACCGGGTCGAGGCCGAGGGCCTGCTCTCCGGCATTATGCTGGACACCCGCGACTTCACCCTGCACACCGGTGTGCGCACCTTTGAAGCCGCAGCGGCCCTCCGCCGCTATGGCGCGGAGACCGAGCGGGTCCGCCAGCTGTTCGATGTGACGATGGTGGAATACAACGCCAAGGCCGCGCTGGTGGAAGCCGCCCAGATGTACAAAGGCTGTGCCATCTCGGTGGGCGGCGAGCTCGCCCCGGAGGCCCGCGTGGCCGTGGCGCAGGCTGCAAACGACCTGCTGACCATTCAGGGCGTCGATGCCAGCTTCGTGGCCGTTCAGGTGGGCACGGGCGTGAACGTCTCGGCCCGCAGTCTGGGGGCCGTGAATGTGCAGGTCATCATGGAGTCGCTGGGCGGCGGCGGCCACCAGACCATGGCGGCGGCCCAGCTCAAGCACATCACCCCGGAGGCGGCGCGGGCGCGCATCCAGACCGCCATCGACCAGTATCGGGAGTCGCAGAAAAAGAGCGCCCCGGATACGAAAAAATGAGGAAAGGGGAATCTTCCCATGAAGCAGTATGATTATCTCATCGTGGGTGCCGGTCTGTACGGCGCAGTGTTTGCCCACGAGGCGAAGAAGGCCGGCAAGCGCTGCCTCGTCATCGACAAGCGCGGCCACATCGCGGGCAACATCTACACCGAGCCGGTGGAGGGCATCAACGTGCACCGCTACGGTGCCCACATCTTCCACACCAACAACAAGGCCGTGTGGCAGTATGTGAACCAGTTCGCGGAGTTCAACCGCTACACCAACAGCCCGGTGGCCAACTACCACGGCGAGATCTACAACATGCCCTTCAACATGAACACCTTCAACAAGATGTGGGGCGTGGTCACGCCGGCTGAGGCCAGGGCCAAGATCGAGCAGCAGAAGGCCGAAGCGGGCATCACCGAACCGAAGAATCTGGAAGAGCAGGCCATCAGTCTGGTGGGCACCGACGTCTACGAGAAGCTGGTCAAGGGCTACACCGGCAAGCAGTGGGGCCGCCCCTGCACCGAGCTGCCTGCGTTCATCATCAAGCGCCTGCCCGTCCGCTTCACCTATGACAACAACTATTTCAATGCGCTGTATCAGGGCATCCCCAACGGCGGCTATACCGCTCTGGTGGAAAAGATGCTGGACGGCGTGGAAGTCCGCCTGAACGTGGACTATCTGGCCGAGAAGGCGTCTCTGGACAAGCTGGCGGAGAAGGTCGTCTACACCGGCCCCGTCGATGCCTACTTCGGCTACCAGCTGGGCGCATTGCAGTATCGCAGCGTCCGGTTCGAGACCGAGGTGCTGGACACCGACAACTATCAGGGCAACGCCGTCGTGAACTACACCGACGCCGAGACCCCCTACACCCGCATCATCGAGCACAAGCACTTTGAGTTCGGCACCCAGCCCAAAACGGTCATCAGCCGCGAGTACAGCGCTGAGTGGAAGAAGGGCGACGAGCCGTACTACCCCGTCAATGACGAGAAGAACGGCGCCCTGTATGCCGAGTACAAGAAGCTGGCCGATGCGGAGCCGGACGTGATCTTTGGCGGCCGTCTGGGCGAGTATAAGTATTATGATATGGATGCGGTTATCGCCTCAGCGCTCGCATTGAGTGAACGTGAGCTTGCATAAGAAAGCATAGCTTTATTGAGTGAAGTGCACTTGTATAAGAAAGCATAGCCCCGGTGGGTGAATGAGAAACGATATAAGAAACAGCCTTGTTGAGAATGAATGGGAAGGAGAGTAGATCTTATGGAGTGGATTTATCCGATTTTGGGTAAGCAAAAGTGTCTGCCTTTCTATTTGTCGGGCATTGGTATTGCAGAACCGGAGTATCATGTGATACGAGAAGAAGGTTTGGTATCCCATCAGCTTCATTATACGCAGAGTGGCCGTGGCAATCTTGTTGTTGGCGGCACGACGTATCCGTTAGAGCCGGGAAGTATGTTTTATATGGCACCGGGGATCCCACATGAGATCGGAAGAGCGTCGTGTAGGGAAAGAGTGTAGATCTCGGTGGTCGC
>OODI01001229.1_pt1 | contig 11266 bp, 9 predicted proteins | sample 1671141 | NCBI WGS metagenome assembly OODI01 (sample SAMN06348126, study PRJEB24527) | human gut metagenome | biome: human gut; feature: ankylosing spondylitis patient; material: feces | host: Homo sapiens | place: China | collected 2015-10 | reverse complement strand
CATACGAGATCGTGATGTGACTGGAGTTCAGACGTGTGCTCTTCCGATCTGTTCGTTTTCGGCATGAGTGACTTTGGCATCGCGCTGAAGAACACACTGATTCTGAACGGGCTGGACTTGCTTTTCGGCTTCCCCGTCCCGATTATCCTTGCCATCCTGCTCAACGAAATGCGAACGCCCAAGCTCAAAAAGCTTTCGCAGACGATGCTGTACCTGCCGCATTTCCTCTCGTGGGTCATCATCGGCGGCATGGTGCTGCAGATTTTTGCGCCGACGTCGGGCGTCATCAACTCCACGCTTCTGCGCTGGGGCTGGATTTCCGAGAACATTCCTTTCCTGACGGATGGTCCGACGTGGACATTCACCTATGTGCTGGTCGGCGTGTGGCAGTCGATGGGCTGGGGCACGATTCTCTACCTTGCGGCGATTACCGGCCTGGACATGAACCTCTTTGAAGCGGCGCGCATTGACGGCGCGAACAAGCTCCAGCAGATTTGGCATGTCACCTTGCCCGGCATCCGTTCCACCATCGTCGTTCTGCTGATTATGAACATCGGGCGTATGATGTCCATCGGCTTTGACCGCCCGTTTATCATCGGCAATACCAAGGTCAAGGACTACTGCGACGTCATTTCCACCTTCGTTTACCGCGCCGGCATTACCAACAGCCAGTTCGCCCGCGCAACCGCCATTGGCCTGTTCCAGTCCATCGTGGGCTTGGTGCTGATTACGGGCGCAAACACGGTTTCCCGCCTGTTCGACGAACAGAGTATTTGGTAAGAGGGGAGGATTTGTCATGACTGCGATTTCCACACAGGCGCATGTTTGCCCTGAGAAGAAGAAAAAACTCGGTGCAGGGCAGATTGTCCTCATCATCGTGATGATGCTCTTCGTGCTGATCTGCACGCTGCCGTTCATCAACGTCATTGCCATGTCGATGTCCTCCAAGTCTGCGATTCTGCGCGGCGCAGTGTCGTTCTGGCCGGTGGAATTCAACCTCGATGCCTACAAGCTCATCGTCAACGACAATTCGATGTGGCACAGCCTGCTCTATACCATCGAACTGACGGTAATCTACACCGTGCTGGCGATGGTAATGACGATTCTGGTAGCGTTTCCGCTGTCCATGCGTCGTCTCAAGGGGCAGCGCGTCATCATGTTCTTCATCGTCTTTACCATGTACTTCTCCGGCGGCACGATTCCGATTTACCTGAACGTGAAGGAATTCCACATGCTTGACAGCATGTGGTCGCTGATTATTCCGGGGCTGATTTCCACGTTCAACGTCATCATCCTGAAGAATTTCTTTTCTTCCCTGCCGTATGAGCTGGTGGAGGCGGCGTCGATTGACGGTGCGACGGATTTCCAAGTCCTCACCCGCATCTTCCTGCCGCTGAGCTTCTCCTCGCTGGCGACGCTTTCCCTGTTTTACGCAGTCGGCAAATGGAACAGCTTCAACGATGCGCTGTACTACATCACCTCGCGTGAACTGCAGCCCTTGCAGCTCAAGCTGTACAACCTCATCAAGGGCAGCCAGTCGGTGGAAGTCGCCGTCGCGGAGGGCAGCTCGAATGACCTGAGCACCAGCGTGTCCGAATCCATTCAGTCCGCAACCATCATTTTCGCGACGCTCCCCATCCTGATTGTGTACCCGTTTGTGCAGCGCTACTTCGTGGCGGGTGTTACGATGGGCGCAGTCAAGGGCTAATACTAATTCTCATCTAAACCATGACATTCGCACAGCATCTTTTTCGCCCCGGCTTTGCTTCGTTCCGCTCGCGCGTACCGCCAGTACGCCTCGCTTCACTCAGCTTTGCCGGAACGAAAAATCTGCTATGCTCGATGCCATGTTTTAGAATCGAATTAGTATCATCCCCCCACATCCTCATTGGAACGGGCGGCAAAAGCCGTTCAAGATAGAAAGGAGTACCCTTATGAAAAAGTTTCTGGCTCTGGTTTGCACGCTGTGCCTGCTGCTGACGGCGCTTCCGCTGACGGCACTGGCGGCGGATGACGATTGGGTAACGCTTAACGTCGAAATGTACGACCGCTCCATTGCGGGCTTCAACGTGGAGGACTGCTGGCAGCTGCGCTACATTCAGGAAAACTTTGGCGACCCGAACCACATCAAGATTAACTGGATTCCTGTTTCCCGCTGGGAGGAAGGCACGATCCTCTCCACCCGTTTGGCGGGCGGCACCGCCCCGGACATCTGCATGACCTACGGCACGGATTTGGTGCAGCAGTACATTGACATGGGCGGCATCATGCCGCTTGATGACCTGCTGGCTGAATACGGTCAGGAACTGACGGCATTCCTCGGCGACGAGGTGCTTCAGTACGGTCAGTATGACGTGGGCGACGGCAAAGAGCAGTATTACCTGCCCGCGCGCCGCATCGTCGTCGCGACGCAGAGCATGTTCATCCGCAAGGACTGGCTGGAAAAGCTGGGCATGGAAGTTCCCACGAACGTGGAGCAGCTGTATGCTTACCTGAAGGCGGTGAAGGAGCAGAAGCTGGGCGGCGAGAACACCGTTCCGTATTCCTCCGACCTGTACGCGGCCGACCCCTTCTACGGCTGGATTTACCAGATGGATGCCTTCCTTGATTACAGCCAGATTACCGAGGAAGACTGGGTGGCGAACTTCAAGTTCCACTACATGCTGCCCGGCGCGAAGGAAGCGCTGCGCTGGATGAACAAGTTCTTCAATGAGGGCCTGGTTTCCGATTACTTCGGCATTGAAAACTCCAAGCAGACCGACAGCGACCGTGTGAACGGCTATGACGGCTTCTGGGTTGGCAACTGGGACGCGCCGTGGCGCATGGAAAAGTCCTACGCGCAGGATTTGGCGAAGAACGTTCCCGGCGCGAGCTGGATTGCCTGCGACCCCTTCAAGCCCGAAGCCGGCACGACCCCGCATGAAACCTACACCGCCGCTGGTCAGGCGATTTTCATCCCCGCGTCCGTGGATGAAAAGGTTGCTGTGGCTGCGATTAAGTACCTGAACTGGATGTGCAAGCCGGAATCGCTGTACGCGCTGCAGAATGGTGAAATGGGCTACAACTACACCACTGTCAACGAAAACAACATTCCGACCGACCTGAAGAACATCAACGACACCGACGACGCGCACAAGATGCACGCGACCGACGGCGCGCCGATTTGCAACGGCTTCTACTACGGCTCTGACGAGCTGAACTACGCCGCGACCGCTATGGGCTTCCCCGGCTACGAAGATGTTGTGGCGGACAGCCTTGTGATTTCCAATGACGGCGCTTACGAACCTGTCAGCTTCACCCGTACCATTCAGTCCCGCATTGACTATGGCACGACCATCATCTCCAAGGAAGCGGAACTGCTGGTTCAGGTTGTGACCTGCAAGCCGGAAGATTTCGACGCAACGTGGGATAAGTACATCAACGAGATTCTTTCCGCCGGCGGTCAGCAGATTATTGACGAGCAGCGTCAGGCATACAAGGATGGCGCATACCGCGGCTTCTATCCGATGGCGCAGAAGTAATAAGCGCACGCAAACTTCACAAAAAGGGGGCTGCGTCTTGGACGCAGTCCTTTTTTTCGGAATAACCCTCCTGATATTTCTGTTTTTTCCTGATTGAAATTGACAAAGAGTCTGCTTGGCTCTATGATGGGAGTGTTTCGGTATGCTTCGACTTGGAATCATCGGTGCGGGCGGCATTGCCAGCCTGCATACCCACAACATCCTGAGCGGCAAATGCCCTGAAGTGCAGCTGACCGCCATGGCAGACCGCAAGGAAAGCCGCCGAGAGTGGATTCGCGCAACCGTGCCGGACGCTGCGGTTTTCTGCGAGGGCAGCGATTTGATTGCGTCCGATACCTGCGACGCAGTGCTGATTGCAACGCCGCACTATCAGCATCCGACGCTGGCGATTGAGGCGTTCCGCCATGGAAAGCATGTCCTGTGCGAAAAGCCGGCGGGCGTGTACACCTTGCAGGTGCGGGACATGATCGCGGAGGCGGATAAGCATCCCGAACTGACCTTCGGCATGATGTTCAACCAGCGCACGAACTGCGTCTACCGCAAGGCGAAGGCGCTGATTGACAGCGGCGCACTGGGTGAAATCAAGCGCATGCTCTGGGTTGTGACGGACTGGTATCGCACGCAAAGCTACTACGATGCCGGGGCGTGGCGCGCAACGTGGGATGGCGAGGGCGGCGGTGTGCTGCTCAATCAATGCCCGCATCAGCTGGATTTGCTGCAATGGCTCTGTGGGCTGCCCGTGCGGGTGCGCGCCGCCTGCCATGAGGGGAAATGGCACGACATCGAGGTGGAGGACGATGTGACCGCTTATCTGGAATTTGCAAACGGCGCAACGGGCACGTTCATTGCATCCACGGGGGACGCGCTGGGCGAAAACCGGCTGGAAATCATCGGAACGCGCGCGCGGATTCGCATCGAGAACGACCAATTGACGCTGGATACGCTCAGCGTGGATGAGCGCGACTGGTGCCCTGTGTGCAAAGAGCCGTTCGGCGTGCCGGATATTCAGCACGAAATCGTGCAGACAGACGGCGAAAATCCGCAGCACGCGGGCGTGTTGAACGCCTTCGCAGCGCACATCCTGCACGGTACGCCGCTTGTTGCCGACGGGCGCGAGGGTATCCGCGGGCTGATGCTGTCCAACGCCATGCACCTTTCTTCGTGGACGAATCAGACCGTTTCGCTGCCTATTGACGAAGAACTGTTCTTGAAGCTGCTGAATGAAAAACGCAGGACATCCCGCCACAAGGACGAAGTGGATGCTGCCATCGACGTTTCCGGCAGCTTTGGAAGCACGAGAAAGTAACCTATTCCAAGGAGGAAATCAGCGTGGAGAAGATTCGCCTCGGTATTATCGGCATTGGCAACATGGGCTCGGAACACTGCCGGCTCATCCTGTCCGGGCAAACGCCGGAAATTGCGCTGACCTGCGTTGCTGATCCGCGCCAAGACCGCCGTGACTGGGCGCAGCAGACGCTCCCCGCCGGAACGGGCATCTATGCCGACGGCATGTCGCTCATCCGCGCCCATGCGTGCGACGCCGTGCTGATTGCCACGCCGCACGAGCTGCATCCGCCGCTTGCGGAGGCGGCACTCCGGGCAGGGCTGCATGTCCTGAGCGAGAAGCCCGCGGGTGTTTACACGGCACAGCTGCACCCGGTCATCGCCGCCGCACAGGAGACGGGCAGGACGTATGCGCTCATGTTCAACCAGCGCACGAACTGCGTCTACCGCCGCCTGAAAGCGCTGCTGGATTCCGGCGAGTTAGGCGCGCTGAAGCGTGTGACGTGGGTGGTGACGGACTGGTATCGTTCACAGGCGTATTACGATTCCGGGGCTTGGCGCGCAACGTGGACGGGCGAGGGCGGCGGCGTGCTGCTCAACCAATGCCCGCATCAGCTGGATTTGCTGCAATGGCTCTGCGGACTGCCGACAACGGTGCGCGCGTTCTGCCACGAGGGCAAATGGCACGACATTGAGGTGGAGGACGACGTGACCGCCTATCTGGAATTTCCGGGCGGCGCGACGGGCGTTTTTATCGCCTCTACCGGGGAGCTGCCCGGCACGAATCGGCTGGAAATCGCCTGTGACCGCGGCAAAGTCGTCTGCGAAAACGGTCAGCTGACGCTATGGCGCTTGCCGCAGAGCGAGTCCGCCTATTACCGCCGCAGCGCATCCGCATACCCCCACGCTGAGACGCAGGTGGAGACTCTGCCGCTGGACGGGGAGAATCCGCAGCACGTCGGTGTGCTGAACGCTTTTGCGGCGCATATCCTGCACGGCACGCCGCTGGTGGCGGACGGGGCGGAAGGTATCCGCGCGCTGATGCTGTCCAACGCCATGCACCTTTCCTCGTGGACAGGCAAGCCCGTATCCCTGCCGATTGACGAGGGCGAATTTGTGCGGCTTCTGGCGGAAAAGCGCCTGCATTCAAGGAAAAAGCAGGTGAAAGAGGTCACGTTCGCGACGGATCACAGCGGGACGGGAAGAGCGGAAGGATGATCGGGTATAGGCAGCAACGCGGCGGCGCGTTGGATACGAATTTTCTCCGGGCAGGCACATACGCCTGCCCGTTTTTTGCGTCGTTCTTTTTTCGGAATGGCTGTTGAATTGCTTGAAAAAATGGAAATAAAGGTGCATAATGAAAGCAGAATGATGTTCTCCGGTGAACGGCGCGCTGCTTGAAAGAGAAGGCCTGACATCGGACGATAAAAAGGAGGAATTATCATGGCAGTGAATTTGAAGAAGGGTCAGAAGGTTGATTTGACGAAGGGCAACCCCGGCTTGAGCAAAATCATGGTCGGCTTGGGCTGGGACGTGAACCGCTACGACGGCGGACATGACTTTGACTTGGATGCCTCTGCGTTTCTGCTGGGCGCGAATGGCAAGGTTGCGAACGATTCGAACTTCGTGTTTTACAGCAATCCAGCTGATCCATCCGGCGCAGTACGGTACGGCGGCGACAACAGAACCGGCGCTGGGGAGGGCGACGACGAGACGATTTTCGTTGACCTCGCCACGGTTCCGGCGAACGTGGAGAAGATTGACTTCACCGTGACCATCTACGACGCCGCCGAGCGCCGCCAGAACTTCGGGCAGGTCAGCAATGCGTACGTCCGCGTTGTGGATGAATCCACGGGTATGGAGCTGATTCGCTACGATTTGGAGGAGGATTTCTCCATTGAAACGGCGATTGTTGTTGCGGAAATCTACCGCCACAACGGTGAATGGAAGTTCAATGCCATCGGCAGCGGCTTCCAGGGCGGACTCGAAGCACTCTGCATCAACTTCGGCGTGAATGTATAACGGTGCGGAAATAGCCTGACAGAGGAAGAGACGTACCCCGTTTCCTCCTCTTTTTTTCAAAATACAGCGCGTCTGCGGAGGAAAATAGGAGCATGAAGAACAGCAAACGCCTTCGGATTAGTTACAACGCCCCCGCTATCTTGTCCTTTGTCCTGATTTGCTTTGCGGTGCAGCTGCTGAATGTCCTGACAAAAGGGGCAAGCAATCGGGCTGTGTTCAGCGTCTATCGTTCCTCGTTTCTTGATCCGCTGGCGTATCTGCGCTGCGTCTGCCACGTCTTTGGCCACGCAAACTGGAATCACCTGATGGGCAACATGATGTACATTCTGATTCTGGGGCCGATGCTGGAGGAAAAGTACGGCACGTCCAACATGGTGTTCATCATGCTGGTGACGGCGCTGGCGACGGGGCTTGCGAACCTGATTTTCTTTCCGAACATTCGCCTGCTGGGGGCGAGCGGCATCGTGTTCGCGATGATTCTGCTCTCATCCATTACCATCACGGAAGAGCATACGATTCCGCTTTCGTTCATTCTTGTTGCCGCGATTTACATCGGGCAGCAGGCGTATCAAGGGCTTTTCACGGCGGATAACATCTCGCAGATGGCGCATATTGTGGGCGGCATGATCGGCTCGGTGCTGGGATTTGTGATGAACAAGTATAAAATGAGCCGCTATGAACGAGGCAGCCATGGCTAACAGAATCAACGCAAGCAATCTTTCTGATTTGCTCCTGCCCATGCGCCAAAGGGGAAATACGCCGGGGGTATACTTTGTGCGCCTGTGCCAATGGAGCCCGGAAATCAAGGATTTTCTCTGGCGCTACCACGAAGCTGCGCGCGCAAAGGGTGTTATCATTGAGGGGCAAATCGGCAATCCGGATGAGCGGCAGCTGAGTTACCTGACGGAAATGCTGGGCAGTGCGTTTGAACCGAATCCGGCGTTCATTACCCAAGCGCTGCAGAAGTGGATGCCGCGCATGAGTCAGGCAAATCGCGTTTCGTTTGCCGAAGCAATGTGCGGCCAGATGGATGAATTGAAGCGGAAGGGAAAAACGGACAGCATCATCCGGAACATCTACATGAAGGTGATGTGCTGGCTGTACTACAAATTCGAGCGCCTGATGCCCTTTCTGGGCGACGACAATCCGCCCCGTATTCTCTACGAATGCAATGCGGTTACGGCGCATGAGCTGATTCTCCTGCGCATTTTGTCGATGATGGGGACGGACATACTGCTGCTGGAGCCGCAGGGCGACGCGGCGTACTTGAAGCAGGATGCAGCCTCGGCATGGTCGCAGCTGCTGATTGTGCAGGGGATGCCCTTCGCGAAGGATTTCACACTCAAGCAGTTCCGCAAGGAAATGGCGGCGGCAGCGGCGGGAAACATGCGCCAGCCGTCGCAGCCTGCGCCGCGCCCGGTGACATCCGCGCAGCCGATGCGCCAGCCTGCCCCTGCTGTACCGCGTCCGGCGATAGCGCCGAACCAGCCGATGCGGACAATGCCACCCGCTGTGCCGCAGCGGCGCGACCCCGAAACATACTTCCCGAAGCCGTCGCGGATGGCGTGCACGAATGCGTGGATGAAGGAAGCATCCTATGAGGAAATCCTGACCCCCATTGCGGAACGCGGCGACGACTTCCGCCTGTTCTACCATGCGTTCATCCGCTTAAAAGGCGTGCCGGATAAGCAGACGTACATCAGCGAACTGTTCCAGTTCTACCAGAAGTTCCGCAGCACGGGGCGCAGAATCGCCATTGTCGACGACGGATTATCCCTGCCCGGCCCGGAGGAAGCGGCGCAAATCCGCCGTCACCCGTACCGCTCGCAGGAGGAGCTGATGATTGACATTGCCGGGAATCTGCCCGCGTGTGCGAACGTGGAGCTGCAGCGGCTGATGCAGCAGGCGTTCGTCCGGACGATGATGGCGGCGGCAAAAGCCGAACCGAACCTGAATCGCCTCCTGATTTCCGCCGTGTATCTGCTTTGCTGGATTCGGCAGTATCAGGCGGCGCTGTTTCAGGGCTACAAGGGCAGCGAAATTCCGTGCTTTGTGCTGATGGGCGGGTGCAGAAATCAGCATGACGCGCTGTTTGTGCAGTACCTTGCCCAGCTCCCCGTGGATATCCTGATTCTCGCGTGCGATTTGAGCCGCCCGTGCACCGTGCAGAGCGACCAGCTGCTGGAATTGACGGGCAAGGACTCCATGCCCGTGCCGAAATTCCCGCGTGACGGCGGCAGCGTGCAGATGCGCACAATGGCCTCGAACGCCGAGCAGGACTTAACGTCGATTCTCTACACCGATTCGGGCATTTACCGCAATCGGCAGTTCTCGCGGGCGGACGCGATTACGCTGCAAACCACCTACGACGAGGTGTTCATCCTCTGGAGTCAGGAACTCAAATACCGCGCGAATTTCAGCACGGTGAATCAAGTGGTCAATATGCCCGTGGTGTATGCAAAGGTTTCCGGCGTGGAGGATGGCAAGGTGGAGGCATACTGGCAGAAAATCAAACTTCTGCTGGGAGATGATACGATGCTGATTCCCTCGCTGCCCTATGTTGTAACCGGCGCAGCCAACCAGTTTCAGCCGCTGGCAGTGAAAACGCTGCGAAACGGCAGGCTGAAGCGCGAGGAAATCAAGGCAGACCGCCAATATCCGTTCGCTCTGCTGCGCGAAGAACTGCAGGAGCATATGTTTGACAAGGTGCAGCTGATGCTGGATGAGCGGATAATCAAAGGCACGTTCACCAACGGCACGGAATACACGGTGCTGGCGACGGTGCTGAACATGAACCGCGATATCGTCCGGCGGCTGCAAAGTTTCGATTTTACGAAGAAGAATCCCAAGATGGTCGTGCTGTGTACGGGCGAACAGCCGTGTTCGCTGGAGGATGCAATCCTGATGACATTCCTGAATCTGGTGGGCTTTGACATTGCGCTCTTTGTCCCGACCGGGTATCAGACGATTGAGCGCTACCTCAATGGGAATTATCCGGTGGAGCACCAAATCGGCGAATACGTCTACGATTTGCAAGTGCCGGATTTTAACGCACTGACCCCAGTCAAACGTTCGTGGCTTGAAAACATACTGAAAAGAGGTAACTGACAATGGCAATGAATTTCAACCGTCCCGCAGGCGCACCGACCACGGCCGTCGCCGCCAAGCCGGAAACGGCGCTGATGGAAGTGCAGCCCTATGACATCATTGCGGATCAGCAGGCGACGCAGAAGCAGCTTGCCCATTCGCCTGAAATTGAGTCGCTGACCGCCGGCATCGACGTCAACGACTTGAACACAATTGTTACCTTCGGCAGCCACTCGGCGGAAGAAATCTCCAAGGCATCGGATGTTGTCCTGCGCAGCATGAACATGAGCCAGCTGGATGAATCCAGCAAGATGCTCAATTCGCTGGCAAAAATCATGGATCAGTTTGATATCAACGAGATTCGTGACAACCCGTCGCTGTTTGGCAAGCTGTTCGGAAACCTGCGCAAGCAGCTGGACAAGATTCTGGCGAAGTACAACACGATGGGCAACGAGGTGGACAAAATCTACGTCCAGCTGAAGCAGTATGAGGGGGAAATCAAGCAGTCGAATCAAAAGCTGGAGACGATGTTCCAAGCCAACGTGGGCTACTTCCACGAGCTGGAGAAGTACATTGTCGCGGGCGATCAGGGCTGTCAGGAAATTCAGAATTACATGACCCAGCTTCAGCAGCAGATGGAAGCAACGGGCGACCAGTCCATCACGTTTGAATTGCAGTCGCTTCAGCAGGCGCTGGCGATGCTGGAGCAGCGCACGCAGGACCTGCGCACGGCGGAGAGCGTTGCTTTGCAGTCCATCCCCATGATTAAGACGATTCAGTTCAGCAACATGAACCTTGTCCGCAAGATTAACTCGGCGTTTATCGTCACGCTGCCTGTCTTTAAGCAGGCGCTTGCGCAGGCGATTATGCTCAAGCGGCAGAAGATTCAGGCGGATGCTATTTCCGCACTGGATGAGCGGACGAACGAAATGCTGCTGAAGAACGCCCGCAACACGGTGGAGCAGGCGAAAATCACCACGCGCCTTGCCTCTGGCAGTTCTATCAAGGCGGATACGCTGGAAACCACTTGGCGCACCATTATGACGGGGCTGGACGAAACGAAGAAGATTCAGGAGAGCGCCCGCACGCAGCGCGCGCAGGATCAGGCGAAGCTGGAAGCCATCAAGAAGGACTTCATGTCCCGCTATAATATGCCCAACAGATAAGGAATAAAACAAATGAGAAAACTATTTGCGCTTATCCTGATTTTGGGCGTGCTGGCGTGTGCGCTGGGCTTCTATGCCGCTGATACGTTTGAAACCAGCGACTACTACCGCGTGCTGAACCCTGTTTTCCGCACCGCCAAGATCGGAAGAGCGTCGTGTAGGGAAAGAGTGTAGATCTCGGTGGTC
>OODI01001227.1_pt1 | contig 11276 bp, 8 predicted proteins | sample 1671141 | NCBI WGS metagenome assembly OODI01 (sample SAMN06348126, study PRJEB24527) | human gut metagenome | biome: human gut; feature: ankylosing spondylitis patient; material: feces | host: Homo sapiens | place: China | collected 2015-10 | reverse complement strand
CTACGAGCGCAACGACGTCGCCTTTGAGCGCAACCGCTTCCGCGTGCGCGGCGACGCGGTGGACATTTACCCTGCCTACTGGCGCGACCGCGCGGTGCGCGTGGAGTTCTTCGGCGACGAGATCGACGCCATCCGCGAGTTCCAGCCCGTGACCGGCGTGGTGACGAAGACCCTGCAGCACACGGTGATCTATCCCGCGTCGCACTATGTGACGACGAAGGACAAGATGGAGCGCGCCATCGAGGAGATCGAGCGCGAGCTGGAGGTGCGGGAGAAGTTCTTCACCGACAACGGACAGGCGGTGGAGGCGCAGCGCATCCACCAGCGGACGAAGTACGACATTGAGATGATGCGCGAGCTGGGCTACTGCACGGGCATCGAGAACTATTCGCGCGTCATTTCCGCGCGGCCCGAGGGGTCTGCGCCCATGACGCTGCTCGACTACTTCCCCAAGGACTTTCTGCTCTTTGTGGATGAGAGCCATGTCACGCTGCCGCAGGTGCGGGCGATGTACAACGGCGACCGCGCGCGCAAGGACGCGCTGGTGCAGTACGGCTTCCGCCTTCCCTGCGCTTACGATAACCGCCCGCTCAGGTTTGAGGAATTTGAACAGCGTGTGCATCAGCGCATCTACGTCTCTGCGACGCCGGGCGACTATGAGCGCGAGCGCGCAGGGCAGATCGTGGAGCAGGTCATCCGCCCGACGGGTCTGCTCGATCCGCGCGTGGAGGTGCGGCCCGTCACGGGGCAGATCGACGACCTTGTGGGCGAGATCAACGCCCGCGCCGCACGCAATGAGCGCGTGCTGGTGACGACGCTGACGAAGAGGATGGCGGAGGATCTGACGGAATATCTGCGCACGGTGGGCGTGCGCGTGCGCTATATGCACGCGGACGTGGAGACCATCGAGCGCATGGAGCTCATCCGCGACCTGCGGCTGGGCGAGTTCGACGTGCTCGTCGGCATCAACCTGCTGCGCGAGGGCCTCGACCTGCCGGAGGTGTCGCTCGTCGCCATTCTGGACGCGGACAAGGAGGGCTTCCTGCGTAGCGAGACAAGCCTTGTGCAGACCATCGGCCGCGCCGCGCGAAACGCGGACGGTCTGGTCATTCTCTACGCCGACACGGTGACACCGTCGATGAAGCGCGCGATGGACGAGACCGAGCGACGCCGCGCCATTCAGGACAAGTACAACAAGGAGCACGGCATCGTGCCGCAGACCATCCGCAAGGACGTGCGTGAGATCCTGGAGATCTCCAAGAAGGACGAGGACGGCGCGCGCCGGCGCGGCAAGCGCAAGCTCAGTGAGCGCGAGCGGGACGAGGAGATCAAAAAATTGGAAAAGCAGATGCAGGAGGCGAGCCGGATGCTTGAGTTCGAGTATGCCGCCGTGCTGCGCGACCGCATCATCGAGCTGCGCAAGGAACAAAAATAAAGAGAGAAAAAGCCATGAAAAAATACCTTCCCTATCTGAATATCCTCGGTGCGGCGGCCTGTTGGGGCTGCATCGGGCTGTTTAACCGCTTTCTGATGCGCGCGGGCATGGGCGCGGCGAACATCGTCGTCATCCGCAATTTCGGCGGACTTGTGCTGCTGACGCTCATTTTCGCGCTGCGCGAGCGGAGCGTATTCCATGTGAAAGCGAAGCACCTGCCCATCTTTTTCGGCACGGGTGTGGTGAGCATGGTCTTTTTTACGCTGTGCTACTTCAAGTGTCAGGAGCTGTGCTCGCTGGCGGTGAGCGCCATTCTGCTCTACACCGCGCCGGCGATGGTCGTGCTGATGAGCGCGGCGGTGTTTCGCGAAAGGATCACAAGGAAGAAGCTCCTGGCGCTCGCGCTGGCGCTGCTCGGCTGCTCGTTTGTGACGGGCGTATGGAGCGGGGACGCGAGCGTGACGGCGGTGGGCGTGCTGTTCGGACTGGGCGCGGGCTTCCTTTACGCGCTCTACTCCATCTTCGCGCCGTTCGGCCTGCGGCACTATACGCCGTTCACCGTGGTGTACTGGACGTTCGTGTTCGGCGGGCTCGGCTCACTCTTCCTGCTCGACGCGGGCGAGATGCGCACGGTGTTCGCGGACGGGAGAATGGTCCTCGTCGCGCTGGGGCTGATCGTCATTTCGACGGTGCTGCCGTATCTGCTGTATACGAACGGCCTTGCCAGGGTCGAGAGCGGCAAGGCGAGCATTCTGGCGAGTCTGGAGCCGGTGGTCGCGTCGTTCGTGGGCATTCTCGCCTTCGGCGAGCCGGTGAGCTTGATGGTATTTTTAGGGCTGGGGTGCATCCTCGCCTGCGTGTATGTATTGAGGTGAAGGGATATGGCGAAGGAAAGAAAAAACAAGATGAATGTTTTGACAGGAAGCGCGGGAGAATATTTTGTCGCGGCGGAGCTTTCGCGGCGCGGTGTTGTCGCGGCCCTCACAATGGCAGGGACAGATGCTTTTGACATTTTGGCTGTGAACAAAGCGGGGAAAAGCTGCGCGATCCAAGTCAAGACAACCCAGTATGAAAAGGCATCATGGCTGCTGAGCAGTAAGGATGAGACACCGAAGGCCGATTTTTATGTGTTTGTCCGGCTGAACGGAGAGAGTCTGCCGGACTACTATATCATGCAGGCAGAGGAGGTGGCGGTAACCATTCGGGAGTCGCATGCAAAATGGTTGGCAACACCCAAAAAGGATGGCACGCCGCATACGCCAATCAGTATGCGGGAAATACAAATAAAGTATCACGACGAAAATGCCTATAACCGCTGGGAGCTTATTACGGGAGAAGAGGACGATGGCAAAGAATAAGGAAGAAAAGACAAATGTGATGCGTGTGCTGGAGCAGAAGAAGATCGCCTATACCGCGCACAGCTATCCGCACGAGGAGGGCGTGGCGGTGGACGGCGTGACCGTCGCGAAAAGCATGGGCTTTGATCCCGCGCAGGTCTTTAAGACGCTGGTGGCGCGGGGCGCGAGCGGGCAATATTATGTGTTCGACGTGCCCGTGGCGGAGAGCCTTGATCTCAAGAAGGCGGCGAAGGCCGTGGGCGAGAAGAGCATCGAGATGCTCCACCAGAAGGAGCTGCTGCCGCTCACGGGCTACGTTCACGGCGGCTGCTCGCCGGTGGGCATGAAGAAGCTGTTCCCGACGGTTTTCCACAGCTCGGTGGAAAACCTGCCGACGGTCATCGTGTCCGCGGGGAAGATTGGTTATCAGGTGGAGGTGAAGCCCGCCGACCTGATGGGGCTGGTGCGCGCGGAGACGGCGGACATCATTGTGGAGTAAGAAACGAAAAAGTTTGGGAAAAACAAAATTTTTGCCTATTTATACAAGGATTGACATTAAAAAATGATTTGTGTATGCTATGACCGAAAACCGGTCTCGACACAAATAAACAGGAGCAAAAGGTAAACTATGCAGGAAAATATCATTGTCAAGGGCGCGCGGGAGAACAACCTCAAGAACATTGATGTGAGCATCCCGCGCGACAAGCTGACCGTCATCACGGGACTGTCCGGCAGCGGAAAAAGCTCGCTGGCGTTTGACACCATCTATGCCGAGGGACAGCGGCGGTATGTGGAAAGCCTGTCGTCCTACGCGCGGATGTTTCTCGGGCAGAAGGAAAAGCCCGACGTGGACTACATCGACGGCCTCTCCCCCGCCATCTCCATCGACCAGAAAACGACCTCGCAGAATCCGCGCTCGACGGTGGGCACGGTGACGGAGATCTACGACTATCTGCGCCTTCTCTGGGCGCGGGTCGGCACGCCGCACTGCCCGAACTGCGGAAAAGAGATCAAGCAGCAGACCATCGACCAGATCGTGGATCAGGTGATGGCGCTGGGCGAGGGCACGCGCATTCAGGTGATGGCGCCGGTCATCCGCGGAAAGAAGGGCGAGTACGCCAAAATTTTCGAGGACGCAAGGAAGTCCGGCTATGTCCGCGTGCGTGTGGACGGGAGTATGTACGATCTGAGCGAGGAGATCAAGCTCGAAAAGAACATCAAGCACAGCATCGAGGTCGTGGTGGACCGCCTCATTCTAAAGCCCGATGTGGTGCATCGCCTGAGCGACTCGGCGGAGACCGCCGCGGCGCTCTCGGGCGGATTGGTGCTTATCAACGTGCTCAATCCCGAGCAGGATATTCTGTTCTCGCAGAACTACGCCTGCGAGGACTGCGGCGTGTCCATCGAGGAGCTGACGCCGCGGATGTTCTCGTTCAACAATCCCTTCGGCGCGTGCCCGGCCTGTACGGGCCTCGGCAGCCAGCTCAAGGTCGATCCGGAGCTGGTCATTCCGAATAAGACGCTCTCCATCCTCGACGGGGCTATCTGCGCGTCGGGGTGGAACAACGTGCGCGGCGACGGCATCTCGAGGATGTACTTCGACGCGCTGTCGAAAAAGTATCACTTCTCGCTGCGCGAGCCGGTGGAAAAGCTCTCGCCGGAGGTCATGGACGTGATCCTCTACGGCACGAAGGGCGAAAAGCTGGAGCTGCACTACGATCAGCCGCGCGGCAAGGGCGTGCTCTACCAGCCGTTTGAGGGCATCGTCAATAACCTCGAACGCCGCTATCAGGAGACGCAGAGCGAGAGCGTGCGCGCGGAGCTGGAGGAGTGCATGAGCGAGTGCCCCTGCCCCGCGTGTCAGGGCCGCAGGCTACGGCGCGAGTCGCTGGCGGTGACGGTCGGCGGCATGGACATTGACACGTTCACGCGCATGAGCGTGACGGAGGAGATCGCGTTTGTCGATTCCCTCACGCTCACCGAGCAGCAGCTGCGCATCGGCGAGCGCATTTTGAAGGAGATCAAAAACCGCCTCGGCTTTTTGCAGTCGGTCGGTCTGGACTATCTGACGCTTTCGCGCGCGAGCGCAACGCTCTCCGGCGGCGAGAGCCAGCGCATCCGGCTTGCCACGCAGATCGGCAGCAGCCTGATGGGTGTGCTGTATATCCTCGACGAGCCGTCCATCGGACTGCACCAGCGCGACAACGACAAGCTGCTCGCGACGCTCAAGCGTCTGCGCGACCTCGGCAATACGCTGATCGTGGTCGAGCACGACGAGGACACGATGCGCGCGGCGGACTATATCGTGGACATCGGCCCGGGGGCGGGCGTCCATGGCGGGCACGTCGTCGCGGCGGGCACGCCCGCGGAGGTCATGGCGAACGAAGCGAGCCTGACCGGTCAGTATCTGAGCGGGAAAAAGAAGATCGAAACGCCGAAAACGCGGCGCGCGGGGAACGGTAAGCTCCTCACCGTGCGCGGGGCGCAGGAAAATAACCTCAAGAACATCGACGTGAGCGTTCCGCTCGGGACGTTTACCTGCGTGACGGGCGTCTCCGGCAGTGGCAAAAGCTCGCTCGTCAACGAGATCATCTACAAAAAGCTGGGCGCGGACCTCAACCGCATGAAGGCGCACGCGGGAAAGCACCGCGCCATCGAGGGCGAGGAGAATCTGGACAAGGTCATCTGCATCGACCAGAGCCCCATCGGGCGCACGCCGCGCTCAAACCCAGCGACATATACCAATCTCTTTAATGACATCCGCGACCTGTTCGCCTCCACGCCGGACGCGAAGGCGCGAGGCTACAACGCGGGGCGCTTCAGCTTCAACGTGCGCGGCGGACGCTGCGAGGCCTGCGGCGGCGACGGTCAGCTCAAGATCGAGATGCACTTCCTGCCGGATATTTACGTTCCCTGCGAGGTGTGCAAGGGCAAACGCTACAACCGCGAGACGCTGGAGGTCCACTATAAGGGCAGGAGCATCGCGGACGTGCTGGAGATGACGGTGGAGGAGGCGCTGGAGTTCTTCCGCGACCTGCCGAAGCTGGCGAACAAGCTCGAGACGCTGCGCGACGTGGGACTGGGGTATATCAAGCTCGGACAGTCCTCCACCACGCTCTCGGGCGGCGAGGCGCAGCGCGTGAAGCTCGCGACCGAGCTATCGAAGCGCGCGACGGGACGCACCATCTATATCCTCGACGAGCCGACCACCGGCCTGCACACGGACGATGTGCGAAAGCTCTTAGAGGTCTTGCAGAAGCTGACCGACGCGGGCAACACGGTGCTCGTCATCGAGCACAATCTGGACGTCATCAAATCGGCGGACTATCTGATCGACCTCGGCCCCGAGGGCGGCAGCGGCGGCGGCACGCTCGTCGCCTGCGGCACGCCCGAGGAGGTCGCGGCGTGTGAGGCGTCCTACACGGGACAGTACTTGAAGAAGGTTTTATAAGCGGTTTCGCACCCTTTTCGGCGGTTTTTCATAAGCTGGCGCGAGAGGGGTGGAGAAATGCAGCTTTTGCAGGACGGCGTGATCGCGGCGCTTGCCGCGGTGGGGCTGGCGACGATCGTATGGTTCACCGTTACGGCGCTGACGCATCCGCGCGAGCGGGTGCGCAGCGAGACGGCGGTGATCGTGCCCGCGCGGGGCGCGGCGGAGGCGCTGGAGCACACGGTGCGGACGCTCGAGAGCGAGCGCTACGCCTCGGGCGGCTTTTCGCGCATCATCATCGCGGATTGCGGCATGGACGAGGACGCGCAGCGCGTGGCGCAGCTGCTGTGCCGCGAGAGCTTCGATGTGACGGTCTGCCCGCAGGGCGATCTCGCGCGGCAATTCGACTGAACAAAAGAGAATGGAGAGAGGGACATGGGAGAGCGCACGACGGTCATCGGTACGATCCTGGCGGTCGTTTTCCAAAATGAGGAGAACGGCTATACGGTCGCGCGCATCGTCACGGACGACGGCGAGCCGGTGACGGTGGTGGGCTGCATCCCCTGCGCCGCGCCCGGCGAGGAGCTGATCCTGACCGGACGCTACACGACGCATCCGCAGCACGGCGAGCAGTTCGCCGCCGACGAGGTGGAGCGGCATATGCCGACGGGCGAGACGGAGATCCTGAACTATCTCGTCTCCGGCGTGGTGCGCGGCATCGGACCGGCGACGGCGCAGAAGCTGGTGGATCGCTTCGGCGCGGACACGCTCGACGTGCTCGACGGCGAGCCGGAGAAGCTCAAGACCATCAAGGGCATCACCGACAAGCGCGCGCGGGAGATCGCGGAGAGCTGGCGCGAGCTGGCGGGTCTGCGGCGCGTGCTGGACTTCCTGACGAAGTACGACCTGCCGGTGGGGCTTGCGATGCAGCTTTTCCGGCGCTACGGCGCGGACGCGATGGACGCGCTGCGGCGCAACCCGTATCTCCTCAGCGGCGAGGCGTTCGGCGTGGATTTTTCCGTGTCGGACGAGATCGCGCTGTCGATGGGCTTTTCGGGCGATTCCTCCTGCCGCACGGAGGCGGGGGTGCTCTTTGAGCTGAGCCACAACGAGCAGAGCGGCGGACACGTGTTTCTGCCGCGGGAAAAGCTCGTGGCGGCGACGGCGCAGCTGCTCGATGGGGATACGGATACGGTGGAAAAGGCGCTCGACGATCTGCTCGAGCGCGGAAGCGTCGTGCAGGAGCAGGTGGCGAACGTAGAGGGCTGCTATCTGCGGCGCTGTCACGAGGCGGAGACCTATGTGTGTACGCGCGTGCGCGCCATGCTTGCCGACAAGCCGGACAAGCTGCGCGGGGCGAAGAAGATCATCGACGAGATCGAGCGCGGGCAGGGCATCGAGTATGCGCCATTGCAGCGGCAGGCCGTGGAGCTGGCCGCGCAGGAGGAACTTTTGATCCTGACCGGCGGGCCGGGCACGGGCAAGACGACGAGCGTGCGCGGCATCGTAGCGCTCTTTGAGCGCATGGGGCTGGACGTGCTGCTCTGCGCGCCGACGGGGCGCGCCGCCAAGCGCATGGGCGAGCTGTGCGGCAAGGAGGCGCAGACCATCCACCGCCTGCTCGGCATGAGCTGGAACGAGCAGACGGGCGATGTGACCTTTACAAAAAACGAAAAGGAGCCTTTGGAGGCGGACGCGGTGATCGTGGACGAGACCTCGATGGTCGATCTGGCGCTGATGCGCGCGCTGCTCGCGGCGCTGCGGCCCGGCTGCCGGCTGGTGCTGGTGGGCGACCCCGACCAGCTGCCGAGCGTCGGCGCGGGGAACGTGTTCGGCGATCTCATCCGCTCGGAGCGCGTCGCGACCGTGGCGCTCAAGGATATTTTCCGTCAGGCGGAGCAAAGCGCCATCGTGCGCAGCGCGCATCTGGTGAATGAGGGGCGGCTGCCGGAGCTGCAGAATACCGCCGCGAGCGATTTCTTCTTCCTCCCCCGCCGCGACAGCGTGCGTCTGGTGGACACGGTGGTGGGGCTGTGCAGAACGAGGCTGCCCGAAAAGATGCACATTCCCGCTGAGAGCATTCAGGTGCTCACGGCGACGCGCAAGGGCGACACCGGCACGGCGGCGCTCAACCGCGCCCTGCAGGCGGCGCTGAATCCCGCAGGCGCGGGACGGCGCGAAAAGCGCTTCGGCGACCTCGTGTTCCGCGAGGGCGACCGCGTGATGCAGACGCGCAACGACTATGATGTTTTATGGGAACGCGAGGACGGCACGGCGGGCGCGGGCATCTTCAACGGCGACGTGGGAAAGATTTTGCAGATCGACCCGAGCGGCGAGCTGATCTCCATCGCCTTTGACGACCGCGTGGCGACCTACACGGCGGATATGCTCGCGGAGCTGGACATGGCCTACGCTATGACCGTACATAAGGCGCAGGGCAGCGAGTACCGCGCGGTGATCTTCGTCAGCGCGCCGGCGGCGCCGGGGCTGATGGTGCGCGGGGTGCTCTACACCGCCATCACGCGGGCGCGGGAGCTGCTGATCCTCGTCGGGGACGACGTGAGCCTTGGGAAAATGGCGGCGAACGACCGCCGCACGCGCCGCTACAGCGGTCTGCGCTGGCGGCTCGGGAACGGAGGGACGGCATGAGTCTGAAGGAAAAGCTGCTCGACCTGTTTTTCCCGCCGCGGTGCGCGTTCTGCCGCCGGACGGGCGTGCATGGCGTGTGCGCGGACTGCGAGAGGACGCTCCCCTACGCGAAGGTGCAGCTGTGCGAGGGCGCGGGCTTCGGGAGCTGCGCCTCTCCCCTGCTCTATGAGGATGCGGTGCGCGAGAGCCTGCTGCGCTTCAAGTTCCACGGTGCGCAGAGCGCCGCCGAGGGCTACGGCGAGCTGCTCGCCCGCTGCGCGGCAGAGGAGCTGGGCGGCCAGTTCGACACGGTGACGTGGGTGCCGGTGAGTAAAAAGCGCGAACACGAGCGCGGCTACGATCAGGCGTACCTGCTGGCGAAGGAAACGGCAAGGCATTGGGGTATCGAGCCGGTGCGGCTGCTGCGGAAAATGAGAAACAACGCCGCGCAGTCCGGGCTGTCCTCCGCCGCCGAGCGGCGGGGCAATGTGCTGGGCGTGTACGAGGCGGAAAACACGGACAGGATCCGCGGCGCGAAAATTCTGCTCATCGACGATATTCTGACCACCGGAGCGACGCTGGGCGAATGTGTGCGCGTGCTCAGGGAGGCCGGCGCGGCGGATGTGGTGTGCGCGACGCTCGCCCGCGCCGTGACGGAAAAGGAAAAGGACGGTGCAAGGCGCGGGACACCGGTGTGATTTGGCACACGCCCTGCGGCACATAGATGCGGCAAAATCACACACAATGCTATTGCAAAACCGTTTTTCAGCCGCTATAATAGAAAAGTAAGCGAGATAAAATGCGGATATTTCCGCCGGAATACAAAGGAAAATGAGAGAGGTAGCATTATGTGTTCACTGGCAAAGGACATCGGTATCGACCTCGGTACCGCGTCGGTTCTGATCTATGTAAAGGACAAGGGCATCGTGCTCAATGAGCCGAGCGTGGTGGCCATTGATAAGGATACGGGCAAGCTGCTGAAGGTCGGCGCGGACGCGCAGGCCATGCTGGGCCGCACGCCCGGCAACATCGTTGCGATCCGCCCCCTGCGCGAGGGCGTTATCTCCGACTACGAGGTGACCGAGCGGATGCTCAAGGAGTTCATCCACAAGGTCATGGGCTTCCAGTTCTTCAAGCCGCGCATCATCATCTGCGTGCCCTCCGGCATCACCGAGGTCGAGGAGCGCGCGGTCATCGACGCGGGCATTCAGGCGGGCGCGCGCCGCGTGTACCTCATTGAGGAGCCGGTCGCGGCGGCCATCGGCGCGGGCATCGACATCACCCAGCCCGACGGTCACTTCATCATCGACATTGGCGGCGGCACAAGCGATATTGCGGTCATCTCCCTCTCCGGCGTGGTCGAAAGCGCGTCCATCAAGGTCGCGGGCGACCAGTTCAACGAGGCGGTCGTGAAGTATATGCGCCGCAAGCACAACCTGCTCATCGGCGAGCGCACGGCGGAGGAAATGAAGATGAGCATCGGCTGCGTCTTCCCGCCCGAGGAGGAAATGACGATGGAGATCAAGGGCCGCTGCCTGCTCACGGGTCTGCCCAAGCTCATCACCGTGACCTCCACCGAGATGATGGACGCCTTTGAGGAGCCGGTCGAGCGCATCATGGAGGCGGTGCATCAGGTCCTCGAACGCACGCCGCCCGAGCTGGTGGCTGACATTTCCAGCAACGGTATCGTGATGACCGGCGGCGGCAGCCTGATCCGCGGCTTTGATAAGCTGGTCACGGCGCGCACGGGCATCCACACGGTCGTGGCGGAGAATGCCATTCAGTGCGTTGCCGAGGGCACGGGCAAGAGCCTTGAGAGCGTCGGCGAGATGAAGGACGGCACGATGAACCTGAGCCGCCGCAAGCAGATCAACTGAACAGAGAGCAAAAGGGGCTTCGACCAACCGGTCGAAGCCCCTTTCTCTTTTACGGAGGAAGGGCGCAGCCATTTGGCTGCGCCCTTCTGCCTTATTTCTTTTCGATGACCTTGAGGACCTTTTCGTAGCACTCCTCGGCGAGCGGAATGGCGTGGGCCAGCATGGCCTCGCCCTTGTGGCAGCACTCGTCCGCGTACTCCTTGTCCTTGAGGGACGAGAGGTTGATGAGGACGTTGAGCCACGCGCTCTGCATGGCAGTCTTGAGCGTCAGCGCCGCAATGCCGAGGTCGCTCACGACATTCGGATTGGTCGTGCCGACGAGCGTTGCGAGCAGGTCGATGGATTCCAGACAGACCTCCATCATCGTCAGGGGGACCTCCGTGCAGTTGCGGAAGCTCGCCTGCACCGCGCCGCGGCGAATGGCCTTCTGGGCGTCATTCTCCTTGGGCAGGGCGAGGGATTCGATGAGCACGTCGAACACCTCGCTGTCGCGGTTCATCACGTCCACGAAGCGCTCCTTGAGAGATCGGAAGAGCACACGTCTGAACTCCAGTCACATCACGATCTCG
>OODI01001224.1_pt1 | contig 11305 bp, 10 predicted proteins | sample 1671141 | NCBI WGS metagenome assembly OODI01 (sample SAMN06348126, study PRJEB24527) | human gut metagenome | biome: human gut; feature: ankylosing spondylitis patient; material: feces | host: Homo sapiens | place: China | collected 2015-10 | reverse complement strand
GTGAGCCAAGGCGCATGCTCTCTGTTGCCAATTCAGGACAAAGTGTTCTGAAAAACTCGTCTTTATACTTTTGTGCTTGATGGAATGGTGTGGAGATTCTCCCTGATTCCCCCGTTATTTTGAGATATCCGTAGTCGTCATCCTCTCCACCGGGGTAATAAGAATATGATGATAAACTCCAATCCTTAACCTCGATAATCAACGCTCCACCTGTCTTGTGAAGAACAATTGCATCGGGGTGCGCAAAGTTGATGTGAGGTTGAAAGTAAACTTGAAAATCATCTGGAAGTTTTCGAAGTTCTTCCAGAAGCGCCAGTTCCCCCTCTGTATGGTGCTCCATCATATCACTTCGTATTTCCACCAGCGATGGATAAAAAATCGCCATTACAATTCCTCCGCTACAAAAAAGCTCCGTCTGTTATCAATCCGTTCTATCTGAACTGGCATGGTCGTTCCAGAAAGCATTCCCATTATCGAACATCCCTGGATGCTCCTGCCCATCCGCACCATGAAAGGCGCTCCACGTGATGATATTCGGCGTGCTGAATCCCGCATAGAAACCATCGGCATCATAATGCTTCTGGCCGTCAAGCAGTCCGTCCACGCTGTAACCAGCACTGTGTCCATCTGCATCATAGTGGTTCATGTACGCTATAACCGGCGGATGAGCCATCCGCATTGTAGTGATCTACGCCACCAAAGATTCCAGGCATACTGTACCCGATATAGTTACCGTTCTCGTCATAGTGATCCGTACCACCAAACAAGCCTGGAACGCTCGTTACTTTTTTAGGAGCCATATCTCCAACCTCCTCGATATTTAGCTTCTTTCTCACGTATCGCTGACTGGATCAGCATCTTCTGCATCCATCAGCTCAGCATTTACTCTCTCTACAAAATCGTACAGTTCTCCAGAACGGACACATTTGTCCATTCCGCTAGTCGTTCGGTCGACAATAATCTTTACGTAATTCCCAATGGTGACCCAGTAGTGATGCCCATCGATGACTCTTTCCCAAGTCGAGTTAAAAAACTTTCCTCAATCTGTCCTGAACTCAGCTGTTTTGCGCGTCCAAGTGCTGGCATCAAATTTCAGCAAGGCTTCCAGAATCCTCGGTGGAATGTCCCGTTCGGACAGGCGCTTCTGGTAGTGTGTTCCCTGCAGGTACAGTTTACGGGCGTCCTTCATCTTGAAGTGTACCCTCTCAAACAAGGATGGCGGGCCGAACTCTACATGGAATCGCGCCTTCTGGTAGATTTCTCGATACATCGCTCATTTTCCTGCCTTTAAGGCAATCCCGCACAAAGAAAGAACAGCAAAAAGGTCGGGAAAGAGGTATAATAAAGAGGTAAAGAAGCAATTGACGATGAGCCTGATCAGCGACGAGCTGGGGCAGGCATCAACGAAGAAGAAAGAGTTTCTGGGGATCATGGAGAAACTGATTCCGTGGTCGGAATGGGTCGGGATCGTGCAGCCGCACTATTACAAAGGAGAGCGCGTCAATAAGCCCTACGACTTGGAATTGATGCTCCGGATATATGTGCTGCAGCACCTCTACAACCTCGCGGATGACGCGGCGCGCAATGAAATCATCGACAGCCGTGCGTTCTGAGTATTCCGCGCGAGATTGCGCAGCACGACCGCTCAAATTGAGCATCCATTCCGGCGGAATTGAGCACGCTTGCCGCCGTCGTTGAGCACTGCGGTAAAATGTAGATATGCATCGCATTTTGCGGTGTAAATATCTACAAGGAGGTCACCTGTATGACCAATTACCGTGAGATTCTCAGACTCCATAGTCTGGGACTCAACAAGACCGAGATCGCGTCAAGCTGCCAGTGCGCTCGGAACACTGTGGCAGCAACCCTGCAACGGGCAGCAAACTGCGGCCTGCAATGGCCACTGCCGGAGGAAATGTCGGATAAGCAGCTCTCAGAGCGTCTGTTTCCGACCAGCCCCTCGAAGCCTGTCTACAAGATGCCGGACTACGCCTATGTCCACAAGGAACTCCAGCGCAGCGGTATCACCCTGAATCTGCTGTGGCTGGAATACTGCGACCAGTGTCGGGCGGCGGGTGAGATTCCATACCAGTCCACCCAGTTCAACAAGTACTATGCGGACTATCTGACAAAGGTAAACGCCACCATGCACCTGAACCACAAGCCCGGCGAGGTTATGCAGGTGGACTGGGCCGGCGATACTGCCGCTGTTATTGACACAGACACCGGTGAAATTATCCCGGCCTATGTGTTCGTGGCAACCCTGCCCTACAGTGGCTACAGCTACGTAGAAGCCTTTTTCTCCATGAAACAGGACTCATGGACCACTGCCCATGTGAATGCCTACAAATACTTTGGCGGCGTTACACGGATCATCCAGTGCGACAATCTGAAAACCGGCGTGCAAAAGCATGGGAAGGATGAGGTTGTTCTCAATAAATCGTACCAGGAGCTGGAAGAGCATTATGGCACGGCAATTCTGCCTGCCAGAGTCCGCGCTCCCAAGGATAAAGCTGCTGTTGAGGGTACTGTCGGTATCATCTCTACCTTCATACTGGCCGCTCTGCGGAACCGCCAGTTTTTGTCCCTATTGGAACTGAACGAGGCGATTTGGGACCGTCTGGAGGCGTTCAACCATAAACCTTTCCAGAAGCGGGAAGGCAGCCGGGCCAGCAGCTTTGCAGAAGAGAGGCCCTTCCTGCGCCCTCTGCCGCCCAGACCTTTTGAATTGGCCATCTGGAAAGTGGCAACGGTGGGACCAAATTACCACATTTCCGTGGAGCGCATGAACTATTCTGTTCCCTTTGAGTACATCAAGCAGAAAGTAGATGTCCGGCTCACCAGATCCACGGTAGAGGTTTTCTACGGTGGAAACCGAATCTGTTCCCATCCCAGGCTGTACGGACGGTTTAACCAATACAGCACGATCCAGGCGCATATGCCGCCAGAGCACCAGAAGTATGTCCAGTGGAACGGTGAACGGTTCATTCACTGGGCCGGTAAGGTCGGCAGCAACACGCAGGTCGTTGTCCGGGCTATTCTCGGCAGCTACAAAGTAGAACAGCAGGGCTACAAGTCCTGCATGGGTCTGCTGAAGCTGGCAGACAAGTACACTCCGGAACGGCTGGAGAATGCTTGCAAACGGGCATTGGAATACACACCCCGCCCTTCTCTCAAGAATATTCAGGCTATTCTGGCATCCGGCCAGGATAAAGCCATTCCTGAGCAGAGTACGGCTACTGCGTCCTCTTCCCAGTACGGTTTCACCCGTGGGGCTGACTACTACGGAAGGGGGAATAAGTGATGCTGACTGAAACAACGGTATCCAAGCTGCGTGAAATGCGGCTGAGTGTTATGGCCAATGCCCTGAAGGACCAACTTGCTGATCCGCAGTTCCAAAACATGACCTTTGAGGACCGGCTCGGTCTTTTGGTGGATGCGGAATGGAATGCCCGAAAGAATAACCATCTGAACAAGCTGATCCGGCAGGCAACCTTCTCGGATCCGGGAGCTTGTCTGGAAAATGTGGAGTATCTGCCCGACAGAGGACTGAAGCAGGAGGAACTGCTGCGGTTCAGCACCTGCAACTACATTCAGGAGCACCACAACATCATCCTGCTGGGAGCTACCGGCAGCGGCAAAACCTATCTCGCCTGCGCTCTGGGCATGGCTGCCGCAAGACGGTTTTATGCGGTGAAGTACATCCGGCTCCCGGATCTTCTGGTAGAATTCCAGATTGCCAGGGGCAACGGTACGATTCGCAAGCTCATGGCCCAGTACAAGAAGTACGCATTGCTCATAATTGACGAATGGCTTCTGTACCCTTTGAAAGAAACGGAAGCCAGGGACTTATTGGAAATCGTGGAGTCCCGGTACAAGCGAAACTCCACGATCTTCTGCTCCCAGTTTGACATTCCGGGCTGGCCGGAAAAGTTGTCTGACCCACTGCTGGCTGATGCCATCTGCGACCGAATCGTCCACGATGCTTACACCGTGGTCATTGGAGGCAAGGAATCCATGCGCAAGCGGAAGGGTTTGCAGGACATCTGACTCCGACTATATTTATGATACCTTGACTGATTTGTTCTGTCCATATTCAACCTGAGCGGTGGGGCTGCTCAATCCGGGCGGTCCCATTGCTCAATTCAAGCGGAACCGCTGCTCAATTTCGCCGGTCGAGGTGATTTTGCTCAGCGGTGTACGCACAAAGACCATCTTTCCTGTTGCCGGTTCTATCTGTTTGATGACACGAACGCAATGGCTCTACCTGCACAAATCGAACACTGCGAATAGGAGGATGGCTGACTGACTTTCATGCGGACGTAAAAGCCCTTGGAGATGAAGGTCAGACCATTACCTCTCTATTCTAACAGTTTAGGCAACGAGATGTCCCATGCCTATGGCTGGCTGCCATAAATCAAGGGGCAAATATATAGTAACAGGAGAATGACCATGACCAGCATCTTTGAACAACTCAGCGGCACCTATACCCAAGGAAGGGACGGCATGCTTTACCCCAACCTCACTCTGGGCGACAGGAAACAGCGCCCCATCGGCAGATGGGGACGGATACACAGAGTCTATCTGGAAACAGAACATCCCGGCCTGTATGATCGGATGATCCTGAATGGTACTCTGGACAGGAATCTGGCAGATGCAGAGGAACGTGCTCAGGCCATGCTGGAGCAGTTGATCCGGCGGATGGCGTTGCAGGAAGGCATCACGGAAAACCTGAAGGCTGCCGACCAAATGGAATGGGTCCGCAGGATGAACAGCATCCGCAGCAGAGCGGAAGAAATCGTACACTCAGTTTAAAGAATCCGGCTGGTCAGCAAAATTCTATCAGGAGCATCGCGCAGAAATCGAAGCACACAAAAAAGCACAAGCTGTCTACGAGCTTCACGACGGCAAACTGCCGACGCTGAAGGAGCTGACAGCGGAATACGTTGCGCTGAAGGAGCAGCTGGATGCATACAAGCCAGATCTGGCAGAGCTCAAATCGAAGCTGACAGACCTGAAGCAATCCGGTATAACTACAAAATACTTATCCGGGACATTCCGCAAACAGATCAATATCACCGCAAAGGAGATCGTATAGAACGATAACAACGCCTCCGTGCCGGAACTGGTTTTCACCGTTTGCCGGCATGGAGGCTTCTTTCATTTTTATGCCGAGGTGCTGCACTAGGTTGGGCGCAACAAGACACCACAACCACAGATCGCAAGATCTGGTAAAATGGGCTTGGGGGCGGAGCCGCCCAACAAGCAAAGTGCAAAAGGTGCTACCTTTGCCCTGCTTGCAACCATGATAAACATGTATTTGAGATTGCTATCAGCCTTGTTTTGCTCGTTTTCTGCACAAGAAAAGCCAGAGACAGAGGCATGGATGAAGATTGATCCTTGAAGCACATACCGAATCGATATCCCACAAGTAAAGAATCTTCAGCTTCCAGCATCACAGTCAATAACAGAAATTGCCGATGCCAAAATACCAGCAGGTCATTCATCGATGCTCAGCACACCCGCCATATAGCCCAGAAAACCGTCATATGCAAGCGTCCATCGATACAGTTCATCCCGTATGGGCTGCACATTCCAGTCTTTTATTCGATATTGAGGGATTTGAACGGTATCCATCTGCACCTGTTCACGACTGATCTCGTGAATACGGATGTCCTCATCCGGCGCTGCGTGAACAAGCGCCGATACAGAATGATTGTCAATCACCCGGAATGTATCCTCAACTTTGACAAAGGACAGGCTGTCTTCATCCTTGAGCAGATTCGTCTGGTGCTCACCATAACGGGCCAATTCCAATCGAATGGAGTCGGTAACCGAAGTAGGAAGAATCGGACGGTCTTTTTCAAGGAACTCTTTGGTTAACACTGTAGCCGCATGTTTGATGATGGGGTGCTCCTTCAGCAGCGCATCGTCTGCGTAGTTGAGGCCGAAGGACCACATGAGCGCATTCTTTGTTTTTCCGTTCCGGTTGACTCGCCCCGATGCCTGAAGCAGCGATGACAACGATGCCGTTTCACGAAAGCCAACAGAAAACGAAAAGTCAACGCCGGCCTCCACGCACGATGTCGCGACAAGCGTCCAGTCACAGTCGGATGGATCCCGAAGCCGCTGCCGAACGCGTGCCAGCGTCCTCGCGCGATCTCTGGCGGTCAGTGCTGTGGACAGATGCTCCACCCGATTACGCCCATACAGCTGCATGATCGTCTTTGCGATCACCGTTGCGCTTTGAACCGTGTTGACGATGAGAAGTCGCTGCCCCGGAAAGGAATTGACCCATTGTGCAAGCGCTTCACTTGTCATGAGTGCGGGATTCCAGAGATACCGGATGCGGTTCTGCTCATACTGCGCCAGCGCGGAACGAAGCGCGTTGTCAACCAGATCTGGCACTCGCCGGGTTCCGGCTGCCGCAATCTGCTGAATCGTCCAGAATCTGTTGAGAGAACCCGACGCAAGAACCCAGTGGCAATTCCACTCGTCAGCGAAGCAGTTGATCCATTTCCATGCAACCGGCAGAAGATGCGAAGGCAATGCGGCGTGTGCTTCATCAACAAAAATAGCACTTCCCGGCAATTCATGCAGCCGCCTGAGGGCAGATGGCCGGTTTGAGGCCAGCGTCTCAAAAAACGCTACCGCTGTTGTGACAATAACAGGGGCTTTCCACAGCGTAGAAAGATGACGGACACTTTCTGATTCAAAATCCACCCGATGGTGAACCTCCGCAACGATTTTGTTCGGCTCTTCACCCGGAAGAACCAAACATCTGCGATAGGTTTCCACCGACTGCGAAATGATGCTTGTAAAAGGAAGCACAACAAAAATCCTGCGAAGGTGATGCTTTTTCGCCTGACTGAGCATGTATGCCATCACGGCAGTGGTCTTTCCGGACCCCACCGGACTGTCACAGGCAACGACATGGTCATTGACCTTGCTGTCTCTGCAGCATTGATACATCTGTGCCCGTAAACGGGAACGCTCATCCTCTGCCCGAAGACCGCTGATGTAGGCATTCAGCACCTGCAGTCTTTCCGCCGGACGCAGTTCATTCTGCCGCCCATCCATGGGTTCCTGCCCGTAATGTCTCGCCGTATCTCCGTGGTCGGCATCTGCCAGACAGGAAAGCGCCAGGCGCATGAATACCGAGCGGCATCCGGCTGCAGGCTGTTCGTCTGCGGTCTTCTCCCCAAAGAGATCCCGATGGATGGCTTTCAGCTCCGGCAGCTTGCTGTCTGTCGCTGCTGCGATATCGGTATCACGGAAAGCCTTGCTGCCGTGACAGCATTCTTTCGGACAATCCGGAAGACCCCGGTGATGCGACATGACACAGACTGCAGAGTACATTTTGTTCTCATGAAGCAAAAGCGCCGTGCCGGCATCTGTGTGGTTGATGGGCAGATGCGGCTGATTTCCGGCATGCAGGGCAGCTTGATTTTCTTCCTCAAGCTTGCCCAAATCGTGCAGCGATGCCGCATTGGTGATAGCGCTGATCAATGCCATGCCGTCTTCCTGTTTTGCCGCAAATGCAGCCGCTTCCTTCGCATATCGAACAGCATCCTTATGGACATTCTGAACATGATTCAGATATGTCTGCGCAGGAAAACCATTATGCGCGCTATGCGCGAGGTATTCTTTTTCCATTAGTTGTTGGCAAGATCCTGAACACTGGCAAGACGCTGCTTCAGCTCTTCGGGAAGGTCGGCAACATCCTGATAGTCCTTCCAGCTCGAGGAGGGTTCCTCGGCATTTCCGATCCGCTTTGGCGTCAATGCGTCGATCAGCAGATAGTCCGGGCAGCTTCCCAGCTTGTTCTTGTGCTCCATGTACCATGCATGGCGCAGGCGCACGTCGGGGCGGATATTGGATCGGGTCAGGTCAAGCATGTAGGGGATGGCGCGCTTGAGCAATTCAATGTCCGCCGCTGTACAGCCGCTCTTGGCGGCGTAATTGGGATTCACATAAAAGGGCATGCAGTAAACGCCATGCTCCACGACCCGATAGGCCAGGGGAGCCATGCCGCTTTTCTTGCCTTCCTCAACGCCCGCCTTGTTGGTATTGGTATGACGGACAATGCTGATCGGCGAGATGGACAGGCCCATGCCGAATTGAACCGCACCGGTCTTGATATACTCCTTGTTGCCGCCATCCTCCAAAAAGGTGTTGCCAAAAATGCGGGCATCCCAATACTTTCTGACAAATGTGCTGTCCATAAAATTGGGGCTGTCATTCATTTCTTTTGTAATTGCTGCCCTGTCGCGCCCACGGGATTCCAAGATGCAATAGAGATCCGCCTGACGGATGTACGCTTCGGGCAAGCTCTGGAAAAACACGCCGTCATGATCCTCGATCAAATCACGGATTTTCCGCTTGACAGATACGGGCGAAATCTCACCCAGTCCATTCGGGCGCTGGCGAGGATCGTTTTCACGGTCAGGATCCCCATTCGGATTGGAATTGACAACCTCGAGAATCAAAAGCCCGGTTGCATGATTGAAATCCACACTCATCTTGCTCTACTCTCCTTTGCTCTGATGATTCGCATTGCTTTCATCCTGCTTCTCCTGCTTGGGGAAGGAAGCGAGGTATCCGATAAACAGCTGTGCCTTCTGGGCATCACTCCAACGCATGGGAACAGAATACTCTGTCGCAAGCTTGTTGGCGATTTGCTCAAATACCTTCAGGTACCATCCTGCCAGACCGCTGGAATCTTCATTCTTCGTGCGGTACTGCTTTGCCCATGACAGGTAAGGCGCCATTCTCACGGAAAGCTGGGACAGCGTTCTACCCGGCGTTTCGCTCGCGGCAACAAACAGGGCAGAGCCCACAAGCTGCGGCGGAATCTGATTGTTACGCACCACCTTGCAGTACAGCGCGTGCAGCTCATCGGAGGCCTTGAGCAGTTGTCCCATCAGGTAGGGTGTAGCTTCCATATAATCATCCTTTCTATTTCCGCTGAAGAACAGAAGCATGGACAGAACGGGCAGGATCTGTTCCAGCTGAGCAACGCGGCTGCACTTTCTTCCACTGTGCAGCAAAGGACCTGCATGGATGAATAGCGGCATACCATGCTGAACGAGAATGTGCAGCTCGTGCAGAAGCAGCCGGTGCTGTGCCCGATGGAGGAACAGCCCGATCCCCTCATAAGGATGCATGGCGGATACCGTTGATGATTCTCCATCCTGTCGCCAAACCTGATTGACAACAGCTGCAACGTCAATGGGAAATGGCGTTGAAAGCCGTATGAATGCAATATCCGGAAGATCATTGCAGGCCATATCCCAGTTTTCAGCGGCATGTATCAACGCGTCTGCCAAAGCAGACTCAGAGTAAAGAATCTTTGTGCGTCCCTTATCAATTTTTCTGAGCACAAATACCTGAACGCTTTCAGGTCTGTCCTTTGGCGGAATCCCGTTGAATGCAGCCAAAAGGCTTACGGAGATTTCTTTGAAGGTTTCCGATCGATCAGGATGACCAAAAAACTGCACATAAGGAAGCGGAGCCTCCGGTAGTGAGCTGGGATATGCGAATACCGCTTCGCCTTTGCCTGTATTCAGCCAAGTGATGCCTTTGCTCTTGGCATCCCCGCCAAGCCAATTCAAGGCAGCCTGAAACTGGACACGGTGCTGTGCGGATAACGGGTAGGAATCGCGTTTGTCATCAAAGTTATGATATCTGTTCTGGCAGGGCTGCCCGTCGAACATCGTATACAATGCCGGCTCAAACCCCGCGGCAAGCTTAACCTTTGGCATTGGAGAATTGGTCGGCACATAGATTTGTCCGAATGAATCCATCAATCCATCCTCGGTTGTATTGCTCGTCACGATTCTCTCCGCCTGAAGAAATGCTGTATTCAGATATGCAGTAAACTCCCTGCTCGCTGCATACATGCCATAGGTATCATATGCGTCTGTGTCAAAGAATACGGAGATGTTCCGCTTGTCATCTTTGCACGGCTTACTGGCATCACCCAGCTGGAAAAGAATCAGCAAGGCCAGCCCAACGTCCTGCTTCTTTTCCAGCTTTGCAAATACCGCTTTTGTCAATGATTCGTGCAGTACCTGCGCATTGGCAAACGGCGCACATTCTGCCGCCAGAGTATTCAGCAGGTTTTCTTTTGGATTGCCGGCAGTTTCGAGCAGACCGGCCATTTCCCTTGGGGTTGCAGAAAAGCAATTCTTGATACGGCTGTTCTGATGCGGCTCCCACGCATTCTCTTTGCATAAGGCATGAAGCTGCAAGGCATCGATGCTTTCCGGTTTCTCGATGCATTGCGCAACCAACTTTTTCTCTGATTCATCCGTTACGCGGTACAGGCTGATGAGATTGAGCCCGGGAAACGAGGCCTGATTTGATCCGAATTTTCGCAGCTGCATTGCAAGTGCCCGATCGATAGCCTCAAAATCAACCACCTGCCCACCCTTTACCCAGATTCGGATACAGGGAGCCTTCGCGCTCACATTGGGCAGCGGAATGTAATTTCTATAGGATTGCAATGGAACGATTCCCGCCTGTTCCAGTGCTTTGGACAGGGATGACAATTCATTGATCAAAATGAACACCTCTCTTGGGCGGGAACACCAGCGTCCCGGCATGAATCGTCACGTCGTTGTCAAAGCGGTACGAAACCTTCGATTTGTGCCCATCGGGAAATACCTGCCGCAGCATGGAAGGAAAGTGAATATCCTCCATATCGGTACATACCTTTGTCCCGTCCCGGAAGGGGCCAAAGTAGCTGGCCGTAAACTCTCTCAAGCCCAACGAGGGAATAGCAAAGCACTGCCCCCGTTGCAAGCGCCGGTTGAAAATCTCCTGGTATGCATGACCGGGCGACGTTGTCCGCCTGTCCCATTGCAGAGTTTTTTCAGAAAGCGTATCCTTCCTGTGATTGGGCACAACCACCGCATAGAGCCGATAGCATACATCAATCAGAACGGTCGAATACATCTGATATGCATTTCCAAAGTCAATGCTCTTTTTCTGGCGCAACGGTCCCTTGTAGTTTGTTGCGTATGAATGAAACTGAACAGGAGCGCATATTTCAACCCTGGTTGGAATGATCTCCACATCCGGCCCGAAAAGGATGGATTCAAAGATGCCCTTGCAGGCCGAATACGTCGGTGCCGGATAGCTGACAGGACTGTCACCGCTGTCCGGTCTGGTCCACATCGCCGTTGATCCTGCGATTTCCATCTGTATGGGATACGAATGATGAACCATGCTTTCAACTCCATTCCTGTGAGCAAGATAGCAGATGAGCTGCGGCGTTGAGAGATACAATCCGATAACCCTA
>OODI01001219.1_pt1 | contig 11343 bp, 8 predicted proteins | sample 1671141 | NCBI WGS metagenome assembly OODI01 (sample SAMN06348126, study PRJEB24527) | human gut metagenome | biome: human gut; feature: ankylosing spondylitis patient; material: feces | host: Homo sapiens | place: China | collected 2015-10 | reverse complement strand
TACGAGATCGTGATGTGACTGGAGTTCAGACGTGTGCTCTTCCGATCTTGTAGGTCACGCCCGTCTCGCCCAGATGCAGCCGGGCGCAGCCTGCGGAATAACAGGGCTTGAGCGGGTCGAGAAATTTGTGCATCAGTGCGGTAAAATCCGCTTTGGTCTGCAAGTTCATCACCAATACATCTCCCAGTCTTTGGTCAGGCGGGTCAGCGCCTCCATGTAGAAATAATCGCCCCAGCTCGTGCATTCATCCACGCCCTCCGGGGTGCAGGTGTTGTAGGGGCTCTTTTTGCTGTAAGTGCCGTGCAGCAGCTGGCCGGAGCCGAGGGTGCCGGGCTTTACCGCGTAGTTTGCGGCAAGGCTGGCCAGCATCTGCCGTGCCAGCGTGCGCCACTGGGCAGCTTCTGTTTCGTCCACATACTTTGCCGCTTCCAGCAGGCCGCAGGCCACGATGGCAGCGGAGGAGGAATCCCGGGGTTCGCCGCTTTCCGGGGCAAAAAGCATATCCCAGCAGGGGATCATATCCTCCGGCAGGCGGGAGAGGTAGAACGCCAGCGCCTTGCGGAACACATCCAAAAACTTTTCATCGTGGGTGTAGGTGTAGCCAATGGCGCTGCCGTACACGCCCCACGCCTGTCCCCGCGCCCAGAAGCTGTCGTCCTTATAGCCCTGACAGGTGCGGCCGCCCTTGGGGGTGCCGTCCGGGTTCATAAAGAAGGTGTGGTAGGTGCTGCCGTCCGGCCGGAAGGAGTTTGCCAGCGTGGTGGCGGTGTGGGCAGCGGCGATCTCGCGGTAGTGGTCCTTGCCGGTCACCTGCGCCGCCCAGTACAGCAGCGGCACGTTGAGCATACAGTCGATGATATAGCGGTAGTTGCCGGGGTCGTCCATAGTGCCCCATGCCTGCAAGAAGCGGCCGCTGGGCTGGTAGCGGGTCAGCAGCTGGTCGGCGGCGGCAATGGCGGCGTTTTTGCCCTTTTCACTGCCCACCAGCTTCCATGCTGCCACGCAGGTGGGGCTGTACAAAAAACCCATATCGTGGTGATCCACTTCCACCTTGCGGGCAATGCGGTCCGCAAAGCTGTCCACCTGAATGAGGGCGGCGGTCTTGAATTTTTCCTCCCCGGTGGCTTCGTAGGCCAGCCAGATCTCCCCCGGCCAGAAGCCGCAGGTCCACTGGTTATTGGCGCAGCCGGGGTAGATATTGCCAACGCTGGAATGGTTCTGGCACTGGTAGGTGTAAAGGGGCAGATTGGTCTCCACCTGTTTGCAGGCATCGGCCAGTGCCTGCCGTGCCTCGGCGTCGGTCATGGCATGATTCTGGTAGGTTTTCATCTTGATTACTCCTTAAATCCAAAGTTTGGGATATCGTGCCAGCGCTGGCGCAGAAAGTGCATACCCAGCTTGGGGCGGCGGTCCCGGGTGAACAGCCCCTTTTTGTTGCCGTCCACCCGCATGGGGCCCTGCACGGTGTCGTAATCTGCAAAGTTCCAGACAAATTCTCCCACAAACCACGGGCGCTTGTCAAACTCTGCATCCACACGGCGGTAAAATTCCACCTGAAACTCCTCGCTGAACATCTCGGCTCCGGCGGTGTGCAGACCTGCCACAGTGTCTGCACCGTACTCGCTCATCATCACGGGCTTGTGCTGCTCTGCCCAGAAATCCAACTCCTGATTCAAACCGTAGCAGGCAGCGTCCATGTCGCCGGAAAGGTTGTACCAGCCGTAGTAGCGGTTGATGCAGACGATATCCATGGTGCGGGTGGTGATATCCTTGGTGTAGTCGTTCTGGCAGCAGACGAGGGTGACCGGGCGGTTCTGCGGGTCCAGCTGATGCGCCAGCTCATACAGCGGGTGCCAGTAATCGTAGGCATCCTGCGGGAAGTGCTCCAGATCCGGCTCGTTGCCAAGGCTCCACAGCACCACGCAGGGGTGGTTTTTGTCCCGATGGATCATCTCGGCAAGCACCTGCCGGTGATGCTCCGCAAGGGGATATTCCTTGTAAGGATTCACCGCCGCCCCGCCGCCGATGCCCACCGCCGGGGTCTCGTCCATCACCAGAATGCCCTCCCGGTCGCACAGGTCGTAGAATTCCTCGGCGTAGGGGTAGTGGCTGGTGCGCACGGCATTGGCGTTTGCCCAGTGGATCAGGTTCACGTCCTTCACGTTCAGTACCGGATCAAAGCCGCGTCCATGGGCGGTAAAGTCCTCGTGCTTGCAAAAGCCCTTGAAGTAAAGCGGCTTTCCGTTCAAAAGCACCTGTGTGCCCCGCACCTCAATGCTGCGCACGCCAAAGGTCTGATCGTAGACATCCGCCCCGCAGGTGATGTGCAGGGTGTACAGGTAGGGCGTGCCAGGTCTGGGCTCCCAGAGATGCACCTCCGGGATGGTGATCGTGCCTTCTGCACCTTCGGCGCTTGCAACGGCGTTGCCGTCAGCGTCCAGCACCGTGACATGGACAGGCGCGCTGCCGGTGGTTTTGACCGCGTACTGCACCGTGCCGTCCACGGCGGGCACCACGGTCACATCCTCGATATACTCTTTGGGGGTGGTATAGAGCCACACCGGGCGGTGGATGCCCGCATAGTTGAAAAAGTCAAAGTTCGGGCGGTTCTGGGGTGCGGCGGCGCGCTTGGCGGCTTCCACGCTGGGGATGCCCGCGTTGTCCGATCCAAAGAAGGCCAGTTGTCCGTCCTCGTTGCCCACAGGCAGGGTGCTGTGGTTTACCCGGTTGTCGCAGGCGACGGTCAGCAGCACCGTCTCGCCGGGGTGCAGCAGGGCGGTGACGTCTGCTTCAAAGGGAGTAAAGCCGCCCTTGTGCTGCGCAATAAGCTGGCCGTTCAGCCAGACCTTTGCGGTGTGGGTCACCGAGCCGAACCGCAGCACCACCCGCTGCCCAGCGCAGAAAGTGGGCAGGGTGACCTTGCGCTGATACCATGCCCAGCCGTAGTGGCGGCGCAGGGCGGTGGTCTGGTCGTTCTGGTCGTTGTAGCTGGCGGGCACGGCGATGGGCTGGGCATCCGGCAGGGGCTTTGCGGGATCGAACTGATCTTCCACGCAGCTGCCCAGCGCAAACGCCCATGTGCCGTCAAGGCTCAGCTTCAAGCGCGCTTCATTCTGTTCAGGATATAACATAACGCTTTCCCTCTATTTCTGCAAAAAATGCGGGGCGCGGGTACTGCCCACGCCCCGCTTACGGGTGATTTGTTTAGCCCTTGATGCCGGTAGATGCCACGCCCTGCACAAAGTACTTTTGCAGGGAGAGGAACACGATCAGCACCGGGATCAGTGCCACCACAGAGGCCGCCATGATCAGGCCGTACTCTGCGGAATACTGGGTGATGAACATACGCAGACCGATCTGGATGGTCTTGAGTTCGGTCTTGGTCAGATAGATCAGGGGGCCAAGGAAGTCGTTCCATGTGTTCACGAAGGTGAAGATGGTCAGGGTGGACAGGGCGGGCAGGCTGAGGGGCAGCATGATGTGCCACCAGATGCCGTACTCGCTCAGGCCATCAATGCGGGCAGCCTCACACAGCTCGGTGGGCACGCCCTCGTAGAACTGCTTCATCAGGAACACGCCGAAGGCGCTGAAGGCCTGCAGGCACATAATGGCCAGATGGGTGTTGTTCAAATGCCACGAACTCATCATCATGAACTGGGGCACCATGTAGGCCTGCCAAGGCACTGCAATGGTGGCAATGTAGCCGAGGAAGAGCGCGTTTTTGCCCTTGAACTGCATCTTGGCAAAGGCGTAGGCTGCAAAGGAGGAAGTGAACAGCTGCAACAGGGTGACCACCACGGTGATCTTGACCGTGTTTTTCACAAAGGTCAGCAGCGGGATCTGGGTCCAGATGTCCACATAGTTCTGCCAGCGGGGATTTTTGGGGATCCACTGGATGGGGAAGCCGAACACGTCCTTATTCAGCTTAAAGGAGGAGGACAGCATCCACAAAAAGGGCAGCAGCATGCAGGCTGTGATGACGATGAGGAAGAAATAGATCAGGAACTTGGAGATGAAATTGCGGCGCTTCTGAGAGGCTTCGGTCTTGATAATAGCAGCAGACATGGTTCTTCCTCCTTTCTCAGTTCTCGCCCTTGGAGCCGCGGAACTGGATGATGGTAACGATCAGCACCAGTACGAACAGCACCATGGAAATTGCACTTGCGTAGCCGTATTTCGGAGTATTGACGAAGGCCACATTATAGATGTAGTACACCAGCGTCATGGTAGCAGTACCGGGGCCGCCCTGCGTGATCATGTACATCTGGTCGTAGACCTTGAAGCCGGAGATGGTGAGCATAATGACCACAAAGAAGGTGGTGGGGCGCAGCTGCGGCAGGGTGATGTGCCAGAACTGCTGCCAGCGGTTTGCACCGTCCAGCTCGGCGGCTTCGTTCAGGTCCGGGTTGCAGCCCTGCAGGCCTGCCAGATAGATGACCATGTAGTAGCCCATGTTCTTCCACACACTGAACAGGATGACCGTGATCATAGCGGTGTCCTTACCGGCAGCCCAGCGGGGCAGGTTTTCCACCGCCACGCCAAAGAACTGGTTCAGGATCATGTTGATGGGGCCCATGGAGGGGTTGAAGATCATATTCCACACCGCTGCCACCGCCACCAGCGAGGCAACATAGGGGAAGAACGCCACGGTGCGGAAGAAGTTGCGCAGCTTCACGTTCTGGTTCAGCAGCACAGCCATGGCCAGCGAGCAGGCCAGCGTAAGCGGCACGGTACCGATGACATAGACGACGGTGTTTTTCAGCGCCGCCTGAAAAATTTTATCGGTGGTGAAGAGCTTTACAAAGTTTTTCAGGCCGACAAATTCAATGGCGTGGCGGCCGTCCCATGCGCAGAAGGCCAGCGCAATGGCAAACACCATGGGCACCAGCGTAAACACGCAGAAGCCAATGAAGTTTGGCGCAATGAAGGAATACGCGATCAGAGAATCGCGTGTCGATTTTTTTAGCACTTTACGGGGAGTTTTATTCTGGACAGCAGCACTCGCCATAAAAGAGCCTCCTTTCCCGGAAGTATAACAGTTTTTCCAAAAAAATGAGCGGGGCGGGCGCTGTGCATACCCGCCCCGCTCGGACAGGGCTTTTTTCCGATGCTCGTCATCGGAAAATGAATGGGGATTGAAAATGATGAAGAAGGAGAACCGCAACGTATTGCGGGAAACGCTTTATCAGCCGAGAACTGCGGGCACCTGATCGTTCATGTTCTGGATGCCCTCGTCCACGGTCTCGCTCATGGTCATAATGGCATCGTGCTCGGCGTTCAGGATGGTTTCGATATCAGATGCGTACTGGGTGTAGGGCATTTCCAGATAGACATTGCTGGTGGTCAGTGCATCCACAGAATTGCTGTCCTCGGGGAAGCCCTCGGTGGACTTGATGATCTCGGCGGTGGCAGCGGAGCCGCAGGCCGGGAAGGTGCCGGTCTTGGCAATGGCCTGTGCGCCCTCCTCGGAGACACACCAGTTGATGAAGTCGGCAGCGGTCTCTGCCTTGGGAGAATCGGCGTTGATGGCCAGACTGGTCACAGTGCCCAGCGTAGAACCAGCCTCTGCACCGGCGGGGTGCGGATACTTGACGATGCCCCAGTTGAACTTGGTCTCGGCATCCTTCATGTAAGCTTCCAGCGTGGAAATGAACCAGCTGCCCATGTTGACCATTGCGCACTGCTGGTTCTCAAAGGCTGCGGAGTAGTGCAGAGAAGAGGTCTTGAGGTAGCCGTAGTCCATGCAGATGCCGTCCTTCTGCTGGGCAATGACCATATCGTAGGTGGGCTTCATGAAGTCGTATTTGCCGTCGATGATGGTGTTCTTGCCGTCCAGAATGGAGAACAGAGAAGCGGCGGAGCGCCAGGTGTGGTAGTGGCAGCCATAGACCTTGGTGTCGCCGGAACCGCTGGTCATCTTGCGGGCCAGAGCATCGTAATCTTCCATCGTCAGGTCATTGGAGGGATACTCCACACCGGCCTTATCGAACAGATCCTTGTTGTAGTACAGCACCCAGAAGTCGCTGCGGAAGGGCACGGCGTAGAAGTTGCCGTCATCGGTGGTCAGCTGCTCGATGGTGCCGTTGAAATCGCCGGTATCGCGGGTCAGCACCTCGTTCAGGGGCTTGAGGTAGTCCAGATTGATCAGGTTTGCGTAGCCGGGGATATCCTTGACGGTCACGACATCCAGATCGGCGCTGCCGGCCAGCTGGGTAGCCAGAACGGTCATGTAATCGCTGGAGCCCAGATCCACCATCTCGATGGTCACGTCCTTGTGGCTTGCCATGTAGCCGTCGGCCATGGCCTGCCAGTAGGGGGTGGACTCCTTATCCCACACCGACCACTGCAGGGTAACAGGGCCTGCGGCTGCGGATGCAGCGGTGGAACCGGCAGTGGAGGAAGCAGCGGTGGAGCTTGCGGAAGAGCCGCCACAGGCGCTCAGGGCAGCAGCTGCGCCGCAGGCAGCGGCAGCGGTAAGGAACGAACGACGAGAGATCTTTTTCATAAGTGTGTCCTCCTTCAGGGCAGTGTGTTTGTTCTGTGCAGCGGTCTCCCCCGTGCCGGGGAGCCGCTCGCTTTTGTTGACACTAGGATACCGCACAAACGCAAAAACCGGAATGGAAAAATTCCGGGAAGAGTTGCAGTTTTTCTGTATCTTTTAAAAAAAGATGCACTTTCTTACACTGGAGTCTGCACTTTCTTGTTCTCTTGCACAGTTTACATCCGTAGCACAAGAAAAAAGCGTATAAAGTACACAATTTTCATGAAAAAAGCCGTTGACAAACCGCGCCGGAATCAGTACTGTATAAAGGAAAGAATGCAAAATATTACCGGAAAGGAGGCACCGTTATGAAGAGCAGCCATCGTTTCCCGCTGCGGCGGCAGATCGTGTGGGGAATGCGCTTTTTTACCTTTCTTACCTCGCTGGCCGTGGGCGCGGCGCTGTTCATCCTCTCCAACCAATATGTGCGCGCCAACTCCCTGCAGGCGGCAGAGTTCAACCTGCGGCTGGTGGCTACCTCCATCGAGACCAGTCTGGACAGCGCCGATGCTCTTTTGAACTGGGCTTCCATCGACAGCACCGTGCGGCGGTACATCACGCAGGAAAATATCAATGGCACCCAGACCATTGCCGCTTACGAAGCCGTGCAGGAAAAATACTATTCCAGCACCCTGTACAGCCATATCCTCCGCTTCTTTATTACCAATGAGAACGACCGGCATTTGCAGTTCGGCACGCTGAACTCCTCGGCGGCGCTCAACCGCACCAGCATAAATCAGTTTCTCACCAAGGGGTACGGGATGCAGTTCACCACCGACCCGCTGCTGCCCGGCAGTCCGGGCTGCATCGCCCTCAGCCAGCCTGTCCGCTGCGGCAAGGGCACCTTGCACCGGGGCAGCACCTACCTTGCGCTGGATACTGCCATTATCACCGACCCGGCAGCAGGTTACAGCCTGACCGACGGCAGCGCGTTGTACTGGGAGATGGGCAGCCGCCTGTGGCAGATCGAAAACGGCAGCCTGACCGAGATTGAAAACCCGCTGCGGGAGGTGGACTATACCCTGCGCACCGGCAGCAATAACGGCGTGACAGAGCAGACCGCATGGCAGGGCAAGGTGCAGCTGGACGGCCAGAAGTATTATGTAGTCAAGGTAACACTGAACGGCCGCAGCGCGGCGCTGGTACAGCTTTTGCCCGCAAATACCTTTTTGCTGCACTACGGCGTGTACCTGTGGCTGGTCGCCCTTGGCACTGCCATCATCTGGGGACTGAGCTTTTTGATGCAGCATTGGCTGGAGCGGGTCATCACCCGCCCGGTGGAGGCGCTGCAAAAGCGCATCGAGACCGTGGGCAGCGGCAACTTTGCCCCGGACCGCACGGTGGAGTGGAACAACGAGCTGGGCGACATCGGCCGGGGCATCAACCAGTTGGCAGAGAACGTGGACAGCCTGATGACCCGCCGGGTGGAGGACGAGCGCCGCAAGCAGGAGCTGGAATACCGGATGCTGCAAAACGAGGTGAACCCGCACTTTATCTACAACACCCTCAACAGCATCCGCTGGATGGCCACCATCCAACACGCACCCGGCATTGCCGAGATGGTCACCGCCTTTGCGCGGCTGACCAAGAGCATCTCCAAAGGCACCCAGAAGCTGGTGCCTTTGCAGGAGGAGCTGGCATTGCTCAACGATTACTTTACCATCCAGCAGTACCGCTACGGCGGTGACCTGGAGATTGAGGTCTCCCGCATTGAAAGTGAGACCCTTTGCCGGGACTGCATGATTCCCCGGTTCACCTTGCAGCCGCTGGTGGAAAACGCCATCTTCCACGGGCTGGAGCCCAAGGGCGGCCACGGCAGCGTGCTGCTGGATATCTCCACCGACCCGGATACCGGGGACGTACTGCTGCGCATTACCGACGATGGCGTGGGCATGCCGCCGGAGCTGGTGGCGCATCTTCTGGACGAGCCCGCCGAGGGTGCCGAAAAGGCTGAAAAGTTCCGTCATGTCGGCCTGTGGAACGTGAACCGCCGCATCCGGTATTCCTTTGGCGAGGGCTACGGCCTGACCATTGAAAGCGAAGAGGACGTGGGCACCGAGGTCACCATCCGGCTGCCCTATCAACAGAAAGGAGACAGCCATGCTGCGGATATTACTGGTGGATGATGAGCCGCTGGTGCTCATCGGCCTGCAAGGGATGCTGGAATGGGAAAAGCTGGGCTATACCGTCTGCGGCACCGCCCGCAACGGCAAGCTGGCGCTGGAACTCATTGAGCGGGAGAAGCCGGATATCGTCATTGCCGACGTAAAAATGCCGGTGATGGACGGGCTTACCCTTGCCCGCACCTGCCGGGAACGCAGCGCCCTGCCCGCCTTTATCATGCTGACCAGCTTTGAAGAATTTGATTACATCAAACAGGCCATGGGTGCCGGGGTGGTGGATTATCTGGTCAAGCTGGACCTGACCCCCGAGAACCTGCAAACCGCCCTTGCCAAGGCCGCCGAAAAGGTAAAAAAGGAGCGTGCTTTGCTGGGCGAATTGTCGGCACAGGAAAACCTTGCTGAGAGTGTGCGCAGCTATCAGGAGCGTTTTTTCGTGCGGCTGTACGCCGGGCTGTTCCCGGACGAAGCCGCATTGGAGCAGCCTTTACAGCACATGGAGCTGAACCTTGCAAGCGACGCCTATCTTGTAGCCAGCTGCGAGATCATCGCCAACACCGCCCTTACCCCCGCCCAGCAGCTGAAGCTGAGTTTTTCCTGCGGGCGGATGCTGGAGACCACCCTGCAAAACTACCTGCCCTGCTATGTGACCGGGGCGGATGCCATGCGCTGCAATGTGCTGTTCTGCCTGACCGATGCCCAGTGCCAAAACTACCGGACGGTGCTGCGCCCGCTGCTGGAACGCGCCAGCCAAATTCTATACAACTATTTCACGGTACGGCTGCTCTGGGCGGTAGGTCGCCCCACCGGCTCCCTGCTGGGGCTGGCGCGCCGCTGCCGGGAAAACGCCCACCTGCAGCCCCTGCTCACGGTGGAGCAGCCCATCCAGTTCGTGGAGGTCAACGAGGGCGACGCCACCGCCGGGAAGATGCAGGTGGTGGCACAGGTGCAGGAGTATATTCAGAGCCACCTTTCCGAGCGGCTGACGCTGGCCGATGTGGCGGCTGTGTTCAATTTTTCGCCCAACTACCTCAGCCAGCTGTTCGGCAAATACGGCGACAGCGGCTTTGTGGAGTACATCACCGAGACCCGCATCGCTGCGGCGAAAGAGATGCTGGAACAGGGCGATTTGAAAGTATACGAGATCGCTGAGAAACTGGGGTACGAGAGCGCTTTCTATTTTTCCAAGGTGTTCAAAAAGGTCACGGGGCTCAGCCCGCGGGAATACCAGCAAAGTATTTAAAATCGGAGGCTTTTATGATACAGGAACAGCTTGCCCATCTGCCGGAATTTCTTCCCGGCTACCGGCCCTTCCCCCCTGCCAAAGAGCGCACCGCATGGCAGGGGCTTCCACTGCGGGCAAAGCAGCGCTTTTTGCAGGCGGGAGAAGCCGCGCTGCAAACGCCCGTTGTGCCCCTGCCGCTCTCGCTCTGGCTGGATTTCACCCACACTGGGCGGCGCACCCCATGGGAGACGGCTTACTTCTCCCGCCGGGCGCGGCTGTGCGCGCTGGTAAGTGCCGAGTGTGTGGAGCACAAAGGGCGCTTTCTGGATGAAATTGCAGATACCGTATGGGCGATCTGTGAGGAAAGCGCATGGCAGCTGCCTGCCCACAACAGCTATGTGCGGGACACCCCGCAGCTGCCCCTGCCGGACACCACCCGCCCCATCGTAGATCTGTTTGCCGCCGAGACCGGCGCGCTTCTGGCGCTGACCCGGTACTTACTGCCGGACGAACTGGATTCCGCCGCGCCGGGCATCACGGCGCGGATGGAGCAGGAGCTGGACGCCCGCATCCTGACGCCTTATTTTACAAGCCACTTCTGGTGGATGGGCAACGGGGACGAGCCTATGTGCAACTGGACGAGCTGGTGCACCCAGAATGTGCTGCTCACGGTCTTTCTGCTGCCCACCACGCAGCAGCAGCGAAAAGCTGCCGTCAAGCAGGCAGCATACAGCCTTGACTGCTTTTTGAAGGACTACGGCGCGGACGGCTGCTGCAACGAGGGTGCGCAGTATTACCGCCACGCCGGGCTGACCCTGTGGGGCTGCCTTGAAATTTTGTCCAGCATTGTGCCGGAGGCCTTCTCTCCCCTGTTCCATGAGCCTAAGATCAAAAATATTGCGGAGTACATCTGCAATGTCCATGTGGAAGGCCCTTACTACCTGAACTTTGGCGATTGCAGCCCCCTTGCCGGACGGTGCGGTGCGCGGGAATACCGCTTTGGGCAGGCTGTGGGCAGCGATGCCCTGCAAGCCCTTGCGGCGGCAGACTTCCGCGCCGATGCCGACCCCGACCATTTGCAGAACCCGGACGGCAGCACCCACATCAACCTGTGGTACCGGCTGACCACCGCCTTTGCAGAAGAAGAAATGATGGCGTACTCCGCAACGCCCCGGCACCATTTAACGGTGTGGTACCCCAGCGTGGGCGTCTATGCCGCGCGGCAGGGCAGCTGGGTGCTGGGTGCAAAGTTTGGCTCCAACGGCGACAGCCACAACCACAACGATACCGGCAGCATCACCGTATACAAGGACGGCAGACCATTTCTCACCGATATCGGGGTGGAAAGTTACACCCAAAAGACCTTCAGCCCCCAGCGGTATGAAATCTGGACGATGCAGAGCGCATGGAGATCGGAAGAGCACACGTCTGAACTCCAGTCACATCACGATCTCGTA
>OODI01001217.1_pt1 | contig 11363 bp, 7 predicted proteins | sample 1671141 | NCBI WGS metagenome assembly OODI01 (sample SAMN06348126, study PRJEB24527) | human gut metagenome | biome: human gut; feature: ankylosing spondylitis patient; material: feces | host: Homo sapiens | place: China | collected 2015-10 | reverse complement strand
CGGGCATTTGTTTTAATTTTGTTCAATCCAAAATTACGACGATGCAACCTCGGAACTTTCTTTTCTCCTTCGGATTCTTGTGGACCGTGCTGGCGTGCACTCTCTTGCCGGGGTGTGCCGACCGCCCGGAGTATTCGCTGCAGACCGAGGCGGCATTGGAACGGCTCGACGCGGAACTCGCCAACAAGCCCCGCTACCAGCAGTGGCGGCAGGAGCAGGCCGACGCGCTGCGCAGCCGGATCGACGACGGCCTGCCGCCCTTGGAGCGTGCCGAATGGCTCTTTGCCGTCGCCCAGATTTACGTGACTTTCCACCTCGATTCGTCGGCCTATTATGTCGAACGGCTCTACCGGCTGGCCGAGCGGACCGGGTCGCGGCACGTGCGCCGCTTCGCCCTGCTGGGCGACATTGACGTCTGGCTGGGACGGGGGCAGGTCAGTCTGGCCGAGGAGCTTTTCCGGAAGATCGATACGGCCGGCATGACGCCCGGCGAATACAGGGCTTGGCATTCGCGCTACAGTTCGGTGGCTTCGCGCCGCTACGACGAAGCCGCGGATTCCCTTCAGAAGAGGGCGTGGGGCGATACGCTTTCCCATATCAGGAAGCTCTCGGTGCCGGGTTGCAGCGACCAGACCCGTATGCGCATGGCCGCCGCGCGGCTCAGCGAAACGGGTCGCTACGACGAGGCTCTGCAGCTGCTCGAACCGCTGACGGCCAAAAACCTGAGCCACCAGAATTTCGCCCTCGTCTACTATTCGATGGCGCATATCGCCAAGGGGCAGGGCGACGAGGACCGGATGCTCTATTATCTGGCCGAGTCCTCCATATCCGACCTGCGCGCCGGCACCCGCTCCTATTCGTCGCTGTACGATCTGGCCCTCGAACTTTTCGACCGCAAGGATTACGACCGGGCGACGGCCTACATGGGTTCGACCTTCGACGACGCGATCCGCTGCAAATCGGTGACGCGGATTCCCAACTCCTCTTCGGCGGTGGTGAAGATCAACGAGGCCGTGATTTCGAATATCGCCCAGCAGCAGAAGCTGATGTCCCGCACGATCTGGCTGGCCGGGATTTTCCTGATCGTGCTGATCGCGATCCTGTGGTTCGTCCTTTGGCAGCACCGCCGTCTGCAAGGCAGTCACGAACAGCTGATCCGGATGAGCGACCTGCTGCGCGAGAAGCACGACGAACTGCTGAAAAAGAACGACCATATCCGCGACATCAACAACGCGCTGGTCGATTCCAACCGCATCAAGGACCGCTACGTCTGCCATTATATCGACCTTTCGGTCCATTATATCAAGCAGATAGACGCCTTCCGCCGCGAAGTGTGCCGCATCGCCAAGACCAAGGGCGCCGACGAAGTCGTGCGGCGTCTCAATTCGTCGCAGGTGATCGACGGCGAGTACCAGAAATTCTACCAGTCGTTCGACAGCTCCTTTCTGGATATCTTCCCCAACTTTATCGGGCAGGTCAACGAGCTGCTGCAACCTGAGTTCCGGTTTACGCCGCGCTCCGATTCGTCGCTGACTACCGAGCTGCGCATTCTGGCCGCCATCCGGCTGGGGATTACCGACAGCGGGCATATCGCCTCGCTGCTCAACTGCGCCTCGGCGACGGTCTATACCTACCGCACCAAGCTGCGCAATGCGGCTCTCGACCGCGATAATTTCGAGGAACAGGTCTCGAAAACAGGGTTGTGACATGTCCGGAGTCTATATAATCCGGGGTTTGGGCGTGTTTTTTATTTTTCTGGAAATCAGTTGTATATAGACCTATATAGTTCTATATAGTTCGATATGTACGCTGGAAAATTCATAAAATAAAGGTAACTTTGTCTTGACCGTCCGACGCAGGCCCTAAACGAGTCTGTCCTCCGGACGGCGCCCTTCGCCGCGGCCTGCCGCCGGGCGCGGGACGATGCCGGAGCCGACCCCTCCGGATGAAGGCCGACACCAATATATAAAAGAACCGATAAACCTTAAAGTTATGTTATCTCGATCCAATCTTTGCAGCGGACTCGCCCGGACGTGCGGTTTCGCGCTGCTGCTTGCGACGGGCGTTTCGTGCGCGTCGCCCCAGAATGTGCTCACCGAAGCCGAGGCCGCCGACGGCTGGGAGCTGCTGTTCGACGGCAAGACGCTCGACCAGTGGAAAGATTACAACGGCGATTCGCTCACGCAGCCGTGGCACGTCGTGGACGGCTGCATTCAGGCCAACGGCGACGGCAGCGACCTTTCGGGTTACATCGTCACCAAGAAACAGTACGAAAACTTCATCCTCGACTGGGACTGGAAACTCTCCTACGGCGGCAACAGCGGCATGCTCTACCACGTGCTCGAAGATCCCTATTTCAAGGTCCCCTATGTGACGGGTCCCGAATACCAGCTGATCGACAACGACGGCTGGGAGGCCGAGAACGCTCCTACCAAACTTGAGGAGTGGCAGCGGCTGGGCGTGGATTACGCCATGCACCTGCCCGATCCCGATTCGATGTTCGTCAACCCGCAGGGCGAGTGGAACAACTCGCGCATCGTCTGCGACAACGGCCATGTCGAGCACTGGCTCAACGGACATAAGATCCTCGAATTCGATGCCTACACCGACGACTGGTTCGCCCGCAAGAACAGCGGCAAGTGGGAGACGGCTCCCGAATACGGACTGGCCCGCCGTGGCGTCATCTGCCTGCAGGACCACGGCTATCCGGCCTCGTTCCGCAACCTGAAGATCAAGGAGCTGCCGCGCAAAGCGGGCCGTGAAGTCGAGCTTTTCAACGGAAAAGACCTCACGGGCTGGGAAGCCTACGGCACGGAGAAGTGGTACGTGGACAAGGAGGGTAACCTCGTCTGCGAGAGCGGTCCCGACAAGGAGTACGGCTACCTCGCCACGCGCGAATATTACAACGACTTCGACCTGACGCTCGAATTCAAACAGCTCGCCAACGGCAATTCGGGCGTCTTCTTCCGTTCGTTCGTCGAGCCGCCCGTGAAGGTCCACGGCTGGCAGTGCGAGGTGGCTCCCAAGGGCCACGACACGGCGGGCATTTACGAATCCTACGGCCGCGGATGGCTGGTTCAGATTCCCGACGAGAAGGAGAACATCCTCAAGGAGGGCCAGTGGAATACGCTGCGCCTGCGGGTCGAGGGCGACCGGGTGCAGACGTGGCTCAACGGCGAGCAGATGGTGGACATTACCGACGCCAAGATCGGCGCCGCGCAGGGCCGCATCGCCTTGCAGATCCACGACGGCGGCGGGATCAAGGTGCAGTGGCGCAATTTCCGCCTGACAACTTTATAAACTACTAACATTCCGATAAACATGAGTACCTCCCGTAGAGATTTTCTGAAAACGCTGGGCGGCATGGCGCTGCTGACGATCGTCCCGCGCCAAGTGCTCGGCGGCCCGAAGTTCACCGCTCCGAGCGACCAGCTCACCAAAGGCATCATCGGCGTGGGCGGCATCGGCAAGAGCAGCTACCACTTCACCAGCAACAAGGACTGCCGGCTGGTGGCTGTCTGCGACGTGGACCGCAAACACCTCGAAAGCGCCGTTGCGCTGGGACAGAAGAAGTTCGGCGAGACGCTGGAAGCCTACAGCGACTTCCGCCGCCTGATTACCGACCCCAATATCGACATCGTGCATATCGCCACGCCGCCGCACTGGCACGGCATCATGGCCGTCGAGGCGGCCAAGGCCGGCAAGGACATCTGGTGCGAGAAACCGATGACGCGCACCATCGGCGAAGGCAAGCGCGTAGCCGAAGCCGTCCGGCGCAACAACCGCATCTTCCGCCTGAACACTTGGTTCCGCTTCAAGGATACCTTCTATGGACTCGGCACGACGGTCGAGCCGCTCAAGAAGCTGATCGACAGCGGCCTGCTGGGCTGGCCGCTCAAGGTGACCATTTCGGGCACCACCGGATTCACGTGGAAGTTCTTCTGGGTGGGCCGGGAAAACCTCGCTCCTGAACCTGTTCCCGCCGAGCTGGATTACGACATGTGGCTCGGACCGGCGCCCTACAAACCCTACAACAAACACCGCGTGCACGCCACGTTCCGCGGCTACTGGGACTACGACGGCGGCGGACTCACGGATATGGGACAGCACTACATGGACCCCGTGCAGTACCTGTTGGGCAAGGACGACACCTCGCCCGTGAAGATCGAGGTCGACGCTCCGCAGCAGCATCCCGACGCCGTGGGCATCTGGCGCAAGATCGTATACACCTACGACGACGGCTGTCAGATCGTCCTCGAAGGCGAGGGCTACGAAAGCAAGGGCAAGGTCCCCTACATCGAAGGTCCGCTGGGCAAGGTGTATCAGGGTTTCGAGTGCACGATTCCCGACGTCATGGAGAAGATCGCCGAAATGCCCGACCCCGAACCGCAGAACACCGATTTCCTGGCATGCGTGCGCAACCGCGAGCCTTTCGCCCTCGACGAGCTCAAGGGACACCGCAGCTCCACGCTCGTGAACCTCGGGGCATGCGCCCTGCGCCTGAACCGCACGCTGCATTTCGATCCCGACAAGCAGCTCTTCGTCGGAGACGAGGCCGCAAACCGGCTCATCGACCAGCCGATGCGCACGCCGTGGAAAATCTGATAACGTCCAAAACCTGAAAAAAACATGAAAAAGATATTTATCACCATACTCCTCGCCGCCCTGATGCCCTTCGCAGCCGGTGCGCAGGACGCGCGCCAGCGCACCGCCGAAACGATCGTTGCGGACGCCCTGGCCCAACTCCCGGCCCAGACGCCCAAGGCGTTCGACGGCCTGATGCAGGAACTCGCGGCGACCGGAGCCGACGGAATCCGGATGATGGCCGCCATGCTCGTGCCCGCAGCGGAAGGCAAGAACGCCCCCGTGGAATACGCCATCAACGGGGTGGTGAGCTACGTGACCGCCGCAGGCCGCGAAGAGCTGGCACGGGAGATCCGCGCCGGACTGACGGACGCCGTCGCCGCCTCGACGGACAAACCCAACCAGGCATTCCTGCTCTCGCAGCTGCAACTATGCGCAACGGCGGCCGAAGCCCCCGTATTCGTGAAATACGCCGCGGACGAATACCTCGCCGACTACGCCGTGCGCGGACTGATCTCCACGCCCGGAACCGACGGGGAGATCCTCGCACTGATCGACGCAAGCCCGGCCCCGGACGCCCTGCTGGCCTATGCCGCCGCGGAGAAGCGCCTTGCGGCCGCAGAGCCCGCGCTGCTGAAATGGGCCGCAGACCCCAAGACCGGCACGCCGACGAAAGAGGCTGTCTATAACGCGCTGGCCAAGTGCGGCACAGCCGCCTCGATCGCGCCGCTCGCAGCAGCCGCAAAGGCCGACGGATACGCCTTCACGAAAACGGACGCAACGGGCGCCTACGTCGCCCTGCTCGCACGGCTCGCGGCAGCAGGAAACAGCAAGGCCGTCGCCGCCGCCAAGGCCCTGCGCAAAACCGGCATGCCGCAGAACGTCCGGGCCGCAGGTCTGGGAATAGTCCTCGGCACGGACGCCAAAAAACAGACGCCGGAACTGCTCGCCGCGCTGAAAGACGCCGACCGCGAATACCGCTGCGCGGCGCTCGACTTCGCCGGCGATTTCGCCGACGACGCCCTCTACGCCGCAGTCGTGAAGAAAATGCCGTCGCTCTCCGACGCCGCGAAAACCGACATCGTGAGCTGGCTCGGCGCCCGCCACGCCGCATCGCAGGCCAACGCCGTGATCGCGGCCATTTCCTCGGCCGACGAGGAACTGGCCCTGGCCGCCATCCGCGCCGCCGGGAAAATCGGAGGACAGGAGGCGCTCAACGCGCTCGTCGCACAGCTCGGAGGCGCACATGCCAAAGAGGCCTCGGCAGCTCTCGCGGCATTCAACGGAAAGCCCAACGCAGCGTTCGTCGCAGCTCTCGACGGCACGCCCGCCACGCAGGCCAACGCCCTGAAACTCGTGGCAAAAAGGCGCATCACCTCCGCAGCCGACAAGGTGTTCGCGCTGCTGAACTCCCCTGACAGGGAGGTGCGCACGGCAGCCTACGGCGCGCTGGCAGGCGTCACGACCCCCGCAGACTTCAACCGTCTGTGCGGCCTGCTGAACCAGGCGCAGGAGGACGACGTGAAGGCCCTTCAGGCCGGATTGAAGAACGCACTGGCCAAAGAGTCCTCCGACATGCAGTACAAGATGGTGGCAGGGCAGATGGCCGCCGCGCCCCGGAAAGCCCGCTACTATCCCCTGCTGGCGCAGGCCGCCAGCAAAGAGGCGATCGACGCCCTGCTGGCCGCCGACGACCGCCAGGCCGCATTCGCGGCCCTGCTGACGGTGGAGAATCCCGCCATGATCGACGTGCTGTATGATCTCGCCCGGCAGAACCCCGCATGGACCGACGCCGCAATTTCGCGCTACACGGATTTCGTCTCGAAGTCGCGCAATACGCCCATGCGCAAATACCAGCTATACCGCCGCGGACTGGAGGCGAAACCCTCGCCCAAGGTGCAGAACAAACTGCTCAAAGCGCTCTCCAAAACCCCGGTATTCCCGGCGCTGACGCTCGCCGTGAACTACATGGACGCACCCGCGACGGCCGAAACCGCCGCAATGGTCGTGAAGACCGTCGCTGCGAAGAACCCCGCGCTGGGAGGAGAAACGGTAGCAGCAGCCCTGAAAAAGGCCCAGGAGGTATATGCCGGACTGGCCAAATCCGACGCCGACGCAGGTTACGCCGTCGACGAGATCAAGGGACTCCTGGCCAAACTCCCCGCAGAGGGATACCTCCCGGTATCGCTCGAACCGAGCGGATGGGAAGCCGTGGTCGGCGATCCCGAGACCCGCAAGGCGATGAAGGCCAAGGCGCTGGCGAAAGCGCAAACAGAGGCCCGGGCCGCGATGGCGAAGAACTGGATCGCAGAAAACGGCGTCCTGACCGGGGCCGCTGACGGAGGAACGATCGGATCGGCGAAAAATTACGAAAACTTCGAACTGATCCTCGACTGGAAGACCGAAGGCGAGGCCGCGATGGGCATCCGCTCGATCCCGCAGATCGCACTCGGAGGAAAGAACTCCGGAGCCTTGACGGGCAACATGCTCCACGACAACGCCGCACCCAAAGCGGCCGCGAACGGCCCGCAGGAGTGGAACACGATGCAGGTGAAGGTGGTCAGCGACCGCGTGACGGTCGTACTCAACGGCGTCACGACCGCCGAGAACGTAATCCTCGAAAACGCATGCAACCGGGAGATCCCCGCCTACGCAGAGGGACAGATCCTGCTCATCGCGGGAAATGCGCCCCTCAACGTCCGCGAAATGTACATCCGCGAACTGCCCGCCACGCCGCGCTTCGAACTCTCGGAGGAAGAGGCTGCCGACGGCTTCGAGGTGCTCTTCGACGGTACGTCGATGCACAAGTGGACCGGGAACACCACCAACTACGTCCCCGTCGACGGAACGATCTACGTGACGGCGCAGTACGGCGGATCGGGCAACCTCTACACCAAGAAGGAGTACGGTGATTTCGTCCTGCGATTCGAATTCGCCTTCGACAGAGAGGGCGTCAACAACGGCATCGGCATACGCACCCCCATGGGCGTCGACGCCGCCTATCACGGCATGGAGATTCAGGTGCTCGACCACGACGCTCCGATCTACAAGAACCTGCGCGTATACCAGCAGCACGGATCCGTCTACGGAATTATTCCGGCCAAACGCGTGAAATTCCCGCCCCTGGGAACATGGAACGTCGAGGAGATACGCGCCGTGGGAGACCGCATCACCGTGACGGTAAACGGCGAGGTGATTCTCGACGGAGACATCCGGCAGGCCTGCCAAGGCCACAACGTGGCCCCCGACGGCGGGAAAAACAACCCCTACACCGTGGACCACAAGAACCATCCCGGACTCTTCAACGCCTCGGGACACATCGGACTGCTCGGACACGGAGCCGGAATCAAGTTCCGAAACATACGAATCAAGGAGCTGCCCGCGGCGAAAACCAAAAAATAGCCCTGACCCTCTGAAAGCGAACCCGCCCGAAATTCGGGCGGGTTTTTGCGAACAGCAGGTCCGAATATCGCAAAAATTGTGTTATATTTGCAAAGAATAGGCCGGAGCGCAGCCTCCGCGCCGCCGAGTTCAGAATAAAAACCTAAAAGAAAAAACCATGCTTATCCCTTGTGCAATCGGTTACGGGCAGATCATCGTAATCGTATTGGTAGTCATCCTGCTCTTCGGAGGCAAGAAAATCCCTGAACTGATGCGCGGACTGGGCCGCGGCGTCAAAGAATTCAAGGATGCCGTCAACAAAGACTATACGGCCGAAGACAACAAACCCGGGGACAAATCCGACTCCGGAAAGACCGAGTAATCACACCTGTTCCGCGGCGGCAAACAAATGAACATGAAAAAAAAGGATCCGGAGTCGACGGAGATGACTTTTTTCGAGCACATCGACGCCCTGCGCCCGCATCTGGTGCGAGGGGTGATGGCAATCGGAGTCATCGGACTGGTGGCCTTCTTCTGCAAGAGTTTCATTATCGACACGGTGCTGTTCGGGCCACAAAGCCCGGACTTCCCCACCAACCGCATGCTGACATGGGTGGGCGCCCAGTGGGCGCATATGGCCGAATGGCTCAACAGCGTGCTCGGCACGTCGTTCGACACCGATCCGGAGACCTTCCGCATCGCCAACGACCGTTTCTCGATCATCAACACTTCGCTGTCCGGGCAGTTCAACCTCCACATGAAGATCTCGCTCCTGACGGGACTGGCAATGGCCATGCCCTACACGCTGTGGGAGTTCTGGCGCTTCGTGCGCCCGGCGCTCACGCCGAAGGAGATTCAGGGAACCCACCTGTTCGTATTCTGGGTGTCGCTCTGCTTCTTCTCGGGGCTGCTTTTCGGCTATTTCATCATGGTGCCGCTGTCGGTCAACTTCTTCGCCAACTACCAGGCCAGCGAGTTCATCACCAACATGTTCGACATCAGCGACTACCTGACCACCGTCATCATCGTCTCGATAGCCTGCGCCTTCATGTTCGAACTGCCGCTGCTGATCTACTTCCTGACCCGCATGGGCATCGTCTCGGCGGGATTACTCCGCAGATACCGGCGGCATGCATTCGTCGTCCTGCTGGTCATCGCGGCGATCATCACCCCGCCCGACATTTTCAGCCTGGTGCTGGTCATCCTGCCCCTGTACGGGCTTTATGAACTGAGTATCAAACTCGCAGCGCGTATCGAGCGCAAACAGAGCCGCGAAAACCTCCCGGAAACAGCAGGATGACGGACGACGCGGCAAACCTCAAAACTATGAACGTCAATACAGCAGCGGCCCCCGTCACGATCGTCGCCATCGGAGCCGGGAACCGCGCCAACAAATACCTCGAATACGCGATCCGGAATCCCGACCGGCTGAAACTGGTCGGCGTAGCGGAACTCAACGACATCCGCCGCCACGCAGTCGCCTCCAAATTCGGACTGAAGCCCGAAGAGTGCTTCGCCGACTACGAACGCTTTTTCGAAAACCCCGTCCCGGCCGACGCCATCCTGATCGGAACGCCCGAGAACATGCACTTCGAGCCTTGCATGAAGGCCATCGAGGCGGGTTACAACGTCCTGCTCGAAAAACCGATCGCGCAGTCGCTGCCCGAATGCTGCCGCATCGCCGAAGCGGCGCGGCGCAAAGGGGTCATCGTCGGCGTCTGCCACGTCCTGCGATACCATCCCTATTTCATCAAGATCAAGGAGATCGTCGACTCGGGCCAGCTGGGAGAGATCATATCAATCAGCCACCTCGCAGCCGTGGGACTCGACCGAACCACACACGGATTCGTCCGCGGCATGTGGCGCCGCGAGGAGATCACCAACCCGATGCTGATTTCGAAATGCTGCCACGACATCGACTTCCTGCTGTGGCTCACCGAGGCGCGCTGCCGCAAACTATCGTCGTTCGGGTCCCTGCGCTGGTTCCGGGCCGAGAACGCCCCGAAGGGAAGCACGCCCCGGTGCATCGACTGCCCGCTGGAAAAGGAGTGCCCCTACTCGGCAGTGGACCTCTACTATAACCGGCGCGACTGGATTTCGAATTTCGACGTCCCGGAAGGCGCGACGCTCGACGAGGTCATACTCCGACAGTTGCGCACGGGCGATTACGGCCGATGCGTGTTCCGCTGCGACAACGACGTGGTGGACCACCAGATCGTATCCATGGAAATGGAAAACGACGTCACGATCTCCTTCTCGATGGATGCCTTCACCCTCGGCGACCAGCGAGAGACACACATACGGCTGACTCACGGCGAAATCGACGGTGACGAACGCATCCTGCGCGTGCGCCGATTCCGGGGCGGGGAAGAGCAGGTCTACGACTTCTCCGGCATACTCGGCAAGCCGTTCCACGCCGGGGCCGACCTAAATCTGGTCGAGGATTTCGTCGACACGATCAGCCGCAGGGAGCACCGCTTCCGCACATCAATCGGAAAATCGGTCGAAAGCCACCGGATATGCTTCGAAGCCGAGCGAAGCAGACTATCCGGACAGACCGTAATCCTCGACCAAACGCGCTGATCGCCCCGGGCACAAACAGGCAGGCTGCAACCGAGAGGTTGCAGCCTGCCTGTTTGTCAGCGTCATTCGACCGCCAGCTCCCGGTCGATCCGATCGGCCATGTAGCGGCAGAAACTGCGCGTATCGGCCAAGGGAGCCGACGCAGCGCCCCGCCGGTACATCGCCTTCATGTCGAGCAGCAGTCCGTAGAACAGATGCTCCCGGAAGGCGGGAATCACCCGCGGCGTCCGGTAGCCGTAGGCGGCGCCCAACGGCGTGAAATCGTAGGCCCGGTGCTCCGCCGGCATGTCCGGAAGCGCCCCGGCGTCAGTCGCCGGGAACAGATCGCCGCCGTCGGACAGCGAAGCGGACCCGTCAAACAGCGCGAAGGCGCTTCCCGAACCCGACGAAGGCTTATCTTTGACGTTGGCCGCGGCGACGGTCGATTTGAGCAGCGACTGTTGCAGATTACGGACATGGTCCGTCAGCGGTTCGCGCGAACGGAGCCGCTCCTCGAACCACGCCACGAGGTCCTTCGCCATGAGGTCGGCCGTATAAGGATCGTCGGCCTTCGAAGCCGCGAGGTCCAGCGTTCCGAGCTTTTCAAGAAGCGTGCGCGCAATCCGGCGCTGGAGGTATTCGCATGCCTGCACGCGGTTGTAAACGTTCTTCGACCCCCCCTGCCGGTCGATCCAGCCGAGGTCGGCGGTCAGGGCGAGCGCCTCGCGCAGGGCGCGTCGCTGCACTTCGCGCGGCACGGCCGTGCAGGCGGGCCGGGCCGTTCCCTAGATCGGAAGAGCGTCGTGTAGGGAAAGAGTGTAGATCTCGGTGGTCGC
>OODI01001215.1_pt1 | contig 11375 bp, 10 predicted proteins | sample 1671141 | NCBI WGS metagenome assembly OODI01 (sample SAMN06348126, study PRJEB24527) | human gut metagenome | biome: human gut; feature: ankylosing spondylitis patient; material: feces | host: Homo sapiens | place: China | collected 2015-10 | reverse complement strand
TTGACCTCGTCGTCCAGCCAGTCGGCCAGCGTGGCCTCGTCCAGGTTCAGACCCTTGGTCAGGAACGCGACCATTTCGTTGAAGTTGAGCTTTTTCATGCGCTCAAAGTTCGTCTCGCCCTTCTTCTCAGGGTCGATCAGACGGCCTTCGATATAGCCGCACTCGTAGCACATATTCAGCGCATACTTCCGATGGGTATCCAGCGTCATTTCATGACCGCAGCGGGGACATTTCATCACACATTCTCCTCTCCATATGTACAATTCCCTGCGCAATATCTTACAATATGCTACATGATTGTGCGCAAATATGCAAGCATAGTTTACGAATTAACACGGCTTAACCCGGCGCGGCCGCCGCATCCGTCAGCGTGACGGCCAGCGTCTGCGCCAAGCGTACCGGGCCGCCGATGGACAGCCCCGTCACCGCGCCATGGGTGCGCTGCACACCGACCTCCAGCGTACCGCCAGGCTGGCCGATGCCGATCTCCGTGATGCCGTCGGCAAAGTCCGCCGTGAGCACCACGGCTGCCGCGACGCTGCCGGAGGCGCAGCTCGTCTCCGCAACGCAGGAGCCGGTCTCGCGCACGAACACGACCGGCCGGATGCTGCCGGCCGCCCGGTCGAGAAACACGGCGCCGACGGCGCTCGCTTCCGGCGCGGCGGCGATGGCCCGCTGCACGAGCGCATCATCCGGCTGCGCGCGGTCGATGACGAAGTGCGTGATGCCGTCGAACGTCACGCACACGGCCGGCACATCCGGCCAATCGGCCGGATGCACCGCACGCGGCAGCGGCATCGCCGTGGACGCCTCCCCCGCCGCCGTGTCCGCCATGACCGGCTGGACACCCTCTGCTCCGCTGATCTCGGCAAAGACGCAGGTCTTGCCCTGCGCGCCGGTGCGCAGCGCGTGATAAAAGCCCGCACAGCGCAGCGCATTGCCGCAAAACTCGCCGCCCATCATCTCCAGCCGGATCTCCCCGCCGCAGCGCGGCGCGGTCAGAAACGCGGCCTGCTCAATGTGCAGCTCCGGCAGACGCAGCAGACGCGCCGCGACCTGCGCGCGCTCCGCCGCGGGTACGTCCGAGAGCACGAGTGCCGTGACGTTACCCGCCGGGTCAAGCACCGCAACGGCATAGTCTTTTTTTATCTCCATGGTCTGCATGGTGGGTCACTCCGTGAAATGGACATGGTTGTTGATGTGGTCCTGACAGAAGCAGTGATAGCCCACGCAGCGCGAGCAGTAGCGGAACTCCAGCTCCGGATAGTCCGTGTCTGTGCGGCCGCAGACGGCGCATTTATAATGATAGGGCTTGTTTGCCTGCTCGCGCTGGATGCGCCGGGCCTCGCGCTTGAAGTTCACCGTTTTCTGCCGCTGGCGCACATGCGACGGACGGAAAAAGTCAAACAGCCAGTCGCCGCAGTAGACCAGATAATTGAGCACCGCCACCACCGGCAGCAGGTTCAGCGGAAACGACGTCGTGACAATGCCGAGTACAAACAGCGCCGCATCCACATATGCCAGATACTTCACCTTGATCGGGATGATGAAAAACAGCAGCACCTGCATATCCGGATAGAGCGTGGCAAAGGCAAAAAACATGGACAGGTTCAAGTACGTGGTCGAGACGATCACGTCGCGTCCGAGAATAGCCGAAAGGACCACGCCGTAGATCGCCGTGAGGAGCATACCGCTCACGTAGTAGATCGTGAATTTGCCGTTGCCCCACTCGCGCTCGAGACACGAGCCGATCCAATAATAAAAATACAGCATCACCAGCAGCCAGATGGGGCTGGCCTCCGTCGGCACGAACACATACGTCACCAGACGCCAGAGCTGCCCGTGCAGGATGCCCTGTGCCGAACCGCTCAAAAGCGAAACGAGCTGCCCGGTCGTGTCCATTTTCGTCAGCAGCCAGACAGCCGCGTTGCCGATGACGATGATCAGCATCAGGTTCGGGATGCCGAAACGCGGGTGCGTATAGCAAAACCGGTCGATTTTGTTCATCAGTTTTCTCATGGGGTTCCTCCGTAAATACAACGTATGTCCATGATACCTTCTTAAAACCGTAAAGTCCATAAAAAAATATCCGGAATCGCAATTTGTGCTTTCTTAATGGGTGATCGTGTGGTATGATGATATCTGTATTATTATGTCGCAAGGTATGGGTATATTATGGAACAAATACAGGAATTTGAAACAGAAGCGCGCAATGATCTGATCGAGGGCCGCAACGCGGTCATGGAGGCCCTGCGCGCGGGCCGCACGATCGATAAAATTTTCATCGCCAAGGGCGACGTGGACAAGACGCTCGGGCACATCGCCTCGAAGGCGCGCAGCGCCGGCATCGTCGTCACGGAGGCCGACCGCCGCAAGCTCGACGCCATGAGCCAGACGCACGCGCATCAGGGTGTGATCGCGCTGTGCGCCGTCAAGGAATACAGCACGATCGAGGACATGCTCGCCATCGCGGCCGAGCGCGGCGAGGCGCCGTTTCTCGTGCTGTGCGACGAGATCTCCGACCCGCACAACCTCGGCGCCATCATCCGCACGGCCGAGTGCGTCGGCGCACACGGCGTCATCATCCCGAAGCGCCGCAGCGCAGGGCTGACCGCCGTTGTAGACAAGGCGTCCGCCGGAGCGCTTGAGCACATGGCCGTCGCGCGCGTGCCGAATCTCGCCGCCGCGATTGAGACGCTCAAGAAAAACGGTCTCTGGATCTACGGCACCGCCGCCGAGGGCTCGAACGAGCTGTGGAAAACGGACCTGACCGGCCCGGTCTGCATCGTCATCGGGTCGGAGGGCGACGGCATCAGCCGTCTGGTACGGGAAAAATGCGATTTTCTCGTCAGCATTCCGCTGCGCGGGCAGATCTCCTCGCTCAACGCATCTGCGGCCGCAGCCGTGCTGCTCTATGAGGCGCTGCGCCAGCGGAGCTGAACGCCCGTACCCCTACGAAATCAAAAGGAGTTGACCATATGGACCAATTTGATCGCTCGCCAGAGGATGTTTCTTTCGATCTGGACGCCGAAGAATTCTCCCTGGAATCCATTCTGGACGAATATAAGGATTTTCAGACGGATGCCCCTGCACCCCGTCCGCAGCCGGCCTATCGCAGCCGGCCCGTCACGGCGGAAATGATCGAGGAAGAAGAGGACGCTCTTCCGATCTCGCGCCGGACGCCCCGCCGCACGAAGACCACGACGTCAAGCGCTATCAGCCGAAGCGCCAGCGCGACCACGCGACCGAGGAAGAAATCGAAAAGTGGAACGAGACGAAGGCCAATGCCAAGCGTCTGGCCAAGAAAGGCATTTCGGGGCTGAAGCATTTCGCCTCGAAGCTCTCGGAGGTCGTGCCGGACGAGCCGGTGGAGCCCGAGGATGCGCCCCCGGCAGAGGACGCCGCCATCCCCGTCTCCGCCCCGCCGGAGGTGCCGGAGGGCCTGTATGACCCGGAGCCGGAGCCGGAGGAGCCGACGCGCGTGTTCCAGGCCGTCACGGAAGAAGGCATGGATGACAGTGCGGCCGGGCACGCATCCTACGCCCGCGCCGGTGACTACACCGCCGCGGACGACGGTACGGATGGCCCTGCGCGCCGCAGCTTTCAGGACACGGTGCTCAATCCGCTCATGGCCCGGCTCGCCGCCGTGGCCTACCGCATCCGCGAACATAACAGCGCCGTGCACGCCTCGGCCGACGCCGAGGAGGACCTCGGCCCGGAACCGGACGCCGAGGACGCAGCGCGGTATTACGGCGGCCAGGTCAAATCCCTGCGCTTCCGCTGCCGGGCGGCCATGATCGTCTGCATCCCGTTGATCTACATCTCGCTCGGACTGCCGGTGTTCGGCGTGCTCAAGAGCAGCCCGTCCGTTGCGGCGCTCGTGTGCCTGATGATGCAGCTAACCGTAATGCTCATCGGTCTGGACGTCATTACCAACGGCTTTTTCAACCTCGTGCGCCGCACGCCGGGGCTGGAATCGCTCGTGTTTCTCAACTGTGTCTTTTCCGCGCTCGATGCGGTCGTGCTGGCTGCCACGGGGTCAGACGCCGTCGGCCTGCCGTTTTGTGCCGTGTCCGCGTTTGCCGTGGCCTGCTGCCTGTGGAGCGCGCTGAACACCTGCCGCGGCTTCAAGTCCACGTTCCGCACGCTCGCGGTCGACAAGGACCCCTACACCGTCAGTGCGGACAGTGAAGTCGTCAAAGACAGCATCACCGTGCTCAAGTCCAAGCGCGGCACCGCGGGCTTCATCCACCGCAGCGAGGAGGCCGGCCCGGCCGACACGATCTATGCCTCGCTCGCGCCGTATCTGATCGCCGCGTCCGTGATCCTCGGCCTGCTGGCCACGATCCTCAGCGGCGATTATGCCAGCATCCTGCATGTGTTTGCCGCCGTCACCGCGCCGTGCGCGCCGTTTGCGGCGCTCGTGGCGTTCGCAGTCCCGTTCCGGACCGCCGCGCGCAAGCTCGCTCGCACCGGCAGCGCCATCGCCGGCTGGAGCGGCGCGAGCGACATTGGCCGCAGCAAGCACCTGATCGTCACGGATAAGGATCTGTTCACCGCGCGTAACATCTCAATCGAGGATATCCGCATCCTCGACGGTGCGTTCCCGGACAAGGTCATCTCCTATACCGGCAGCGTGATCGTTGCCTCCGGCAGCTGCCTTGCCACCGTGTTCACCGATCTCATGCAGCGCAACAACTGCACACTCATGCCGGTCGAATCCTTCACCTGCAACGAAAGCGGCGGCCTGACCGCCCTCGTCAACGGCGAGGAAGTGCTCGTCGGCAGCAGTGCCTTCATGAACCTCAAGGGCGTGCACCTGCCGCAGCAGCTCAATGCGAACAATGCTGTGTTCACATCGATTAACGGTCTGTTCGTCGCCAGCTTCAAGATCAAGTATGTGCCGGTGCAGTCGGTGCAGAACGCGCTCTTCGGCCTGCTGCGCACGAAGATCGTGCCGATCTTCGCCGTGCGTGACTTCAACATCACGCCGCTGATGCTCAGCCAGAAGTTCAAGATGTCCACCGACGGCTTTGACTTCCCGGCCTACTCCAAGCGCTATGCCATGTCGGCAGCGGAACCGTCCGACTACACGCAGACCGCCGGCATCGTGGCGCGCGACGGTCTCGGCCCGCTCGTGAGCATCGCTGGTCTCGGCCGCCAGCTGTACGTAACAGTGCGCATCTGCGTCATTCTCGCGCTGCTGTGCACGGTCATCGGCGTCGTGCTGATGTTCGCCCTGTGTGCCATCGGCGCGTTCGATTCCGCCACCGTCGGCAACCTCCTGGTGTACATGGGTCTGTGGCTCGTTCCGGTCATTTTGCTGAATTTCAGCCTGAAACGCTGAGTTTTCATATTTATGATTGCCAAGAGTTTTGAAATCGTGTATACTTTTATAGTCGTGTGTGTCACGCACGGTGCGATTTCCGGAGTTTGGAATTTTGGATAGTCTATATAGAAGGAGAGTACACTACATGAGCTACGAAACCAAGAATATCCGTAACGTGTGCCTGCTCGGCCATGGCGGCAGCGGCAAGACCACGCTCGCCGAGAGCATGCTGTACATGACAGGCGCGATCGACCGTCAGGGCAAGACCGCCGACGGCAACACCGTCTGCGATTACGATCCCGAAGAGATCAAGCGCCAGATCACAATCTCGACCAGCATCGCGCCGGTCAACTTCGGCGGCTGCAAAATCAATGTGCTCGACTGCCCGGGCTTTTTCGACTTCGCGGGCGACGTGATGTGCGCCCTGCGCGCCGTTGAGGCCGGCATGATCTTCTGCACCGCGAAAGACGGCATCGCCGTCGGCGCCGAGCGCAGCTGGAAATACCTCAAGAACGCCAACATGCCCTGCATGTTCTACATCTCCAAGACCGATGAGGATCACGGCGATTTCGCCGGCGTCCTCTCCGCCCTGCAGGAGAAATACGGAAGCGCCGTCTGCGCTGTGACCGCGCCGATGAGCGACGGCACCGGTGTCATCGACCTGGTGCACAACGTGGCTTACCAGACCAAGGGCAACAAGACCACGAAGGTCGGCGTCCCCGCCGCCGACGCCGACATGGTCGAGTCGCTGCGCGAGACGCTCTTTGAGACGGCCGCCGGTGCGGACGAGGAGCTCATGGAGAAGTACTTCGAGGACATGATGCTCTCTGAGGAGGATACCGTCAAGGGTCTGCGTCAGGGCTTGAAGGACCGCACCGTGTTCCCCGTGCTCTGCGGTGCCGCCGGCAGCGGCATCGGCACCGAGGCCGTGCTGCAGGCAATCGTGGATTACGTGCCCGACCCGGCCGCGGTTGGAGAGGTCGCCACGGCTGACGGCGGCAAGCTCGCCATCGACCCGAACGGCCCGGTGTGCGCGTTCGTGTTCAAGACCATTTCCGACCAGTTCGGCAAGTACTCCTTCATCAAGGTCCTGTCCGGCAAGGTCACGTCCGATCTGTCTCTGCGCGACGTGCGCATGAGCAGCACCGATAAGCTCGGCCGCATGTACACCATGTGCGGCAAGAAGAACACCGAGGTCAAGGAAGCCTGCTGCGGCGACATCGTGGCCATCGGCAAGATGGAGTGGAAGACCGGCGACACTGTCTGCGACCCGAAAAACGAGGTCGAGCTGCCCGCCATCGAGCTGGCAGAGCCCTGCTACTCCATGGCCATCAGCCCCAAGACCAAAGGCCAGGACGACAAGGTCGCTTCCGGCCTCGCCCGCCTGAACGAGGAGGACATCTCCTTCACGCTCGTCAACAACGCCGAGACCCATCAGATGGTCATCTCCGGCGCCGGCGATATTCAGGTCGACGTCCTGTGCGCCAAGCTCAAGAGCCGCTTCGGCGTCGAGACCGAGCTCAAGCCCGCCCGCGTCGCTTACCGCGAGAAGATCAAGGGCAAGGTCGAGGCCCACGGCCGCCACAAGAAGCAGTCCGGCGGCAGCGGCCAGTTCGGCGATGTCTGGATCCGCTTCGAGCCCCAGGACGAGTCCGACGACATGATTTTCGCTGAGGAAGTCTTTGGCGGCAGCGTGCCGAAAAACTTCTTCCCGTCCGTCGAAAAGGGTCTGCGCAACGCCGTGCAGAAGGGCGTGCTCGCCGGTTACCCGCTCGTCGGTCTGAAGGCCGTGCTGTACGACGGCTCCTACCACCCGGTCGACTCCAACGATATGGCATTCCAGACGGCCGCCCGTCTGGCCTATCAGGACGGCATCCCGAAGGCGAAGCCGACCATCCTCGAGCCGATCGGCCTGCTGAAGGTCACCATCCCGGACGCCAATCTGGGCGACATCATGTCCGACATCTCCTCTAAGCGCCGCGGCACCGTGCTCGGCATGACGGCGGAGGACGGCATGCAGACCGTCGAGGCGGAAGTCCCGATGGCCGAGATGGGCTCCTACACGATCGACCTGCGCTCCATGACGCAGGGCCGCGGCTCTTTCTCGTGCAAGTTTGTGCGCTACGAGGAAGCCCCCGGCAACGTGCAGCAGAAGGTCATCGAGGAAGCCAAGAAAGAGCAGGAAGCGTAACTGTAACTGCAAAAGAAGCCCTTCACCGGGCTTCTTTTGTCTATCCGGAAGCGAGGGACCCTGATGAAAAACACGAACAAAAACATGATGTATACCTTCTGGTCGGGCGCCATTTTGCTGTGTCTGGCGCTGGTGGCCGTCGTGCTGGTGTTTACCAATGCCGTCGGCAACACGGGCTCGACGAAGGCAGAAGCCACGCCGGCTGTGACCGAAACGCCGACGCCAACGCCGCAGGCAAATCCGATCGCGCCCATCCAGTCGTCCGCCGCACTCGCACAGACGGGGGATAAGGGCAGCACATATGTCGATCAGATCTATTTTCTGGGCGACAAATCGCTGAAGGTCCTGCAGTCGGAGACGATGCTCACCGGCAAGGACGCCGCCAAACAGGTCTGGGTGCCGGACACCGGTTCCCTGCCCGCCTCCTCGCTCGACACGGCGAAGTACAAATCCCCCGTGACCGGCAACAATGTGCCAGCAGACGAGATCTGCGAGGTCAACAAACCCGCCTATCTCGTCATCTGCCCGAGTGCGGACAACATCTCCATGACGAACGAGGAACAGATCAAGTCCGTCTACACCACGCTCATCAATGCCATCAAGGCCAAGAGCCCAGACACAAAGATCATCTGCTGCTCGCTGACGCCCATCGCCTCGAACTACCAGTACGAGGACATCACAAACGAGCTCATCCAGAAGGTCAACGGCTGGATCGCTGCCGCGGCGGAGAGCAACAGCGTAAAGTATCTCGACATGGCCAGCGGCCTTGTCGGAGACGACGGATTCCTGCCGCAGACTTATCAGGACGGCGACGGCATGCACCTGAACGCCGAGGGCATGAAGGCGTGGATGACCTATCTGCGCACGCACGCCTACCCGTGATCCAAGCATAGAAAAATCCCGGAGCCGCAGCTCCGGGATTTTTTGTTGTCTTCAGCGGATGATCGCCTTGATAAACGGCTCCGCCGGGGGCGCGTCCGGGGTGATGGTGTAGCAGGCGGCGAGCTCTTCAACCGCCTTGCGGGCGGCTGCCTCGTCGGCCGCATGGATCGTCGCGAGCGACTCCCCTGCCGTGACCGGCTCGTCCACCTTCTTGCGCAGGACGATGCCGACGCTGTGGTCGATGACGCTGTCCTTCGTCGCGCGGCCGCCGCCAAGGCGCATGGACACGAGGCCCACATCCGTCGCCGCGATGTGGCGCACATAGCCGCTCGCCGGGGATGGTACCTCCATCTGCACCGGCGCCATGGGCAGGAGCGATGAGTCATAGATTGCGGCCGGGTCGCCGTCCTGCGCCGCAACGAATTCGGCCAGTTTCTTCAGCGCCGAGCCGTCCGTGATCGTCTGCTCCAGCATGGCGCGCGCCGCTGCATCGTCGGCCGCCATGCCCGCCTGCGTGAGGATGCAGCTGCCGAGTGTCAGACACAGCTCGAGCAGCTCACTTTTATATTCCCCGCGCAGCGCCGCGATGGCCTCCTTGACCTCGAGCGCATTGCCGACGGCGTGGCCAAGCGGCTCGTCCATATCCGTGATGACGGCGACCGTCTTGCGGCCGGCCATTTTTCCGATCTCGACCATCTCGGTCGCGAGCTCGCGCGCATCGTCCAGCGTCTTCATAAACGAACCGCTGCCGCACTTGACGTCCAGCACGATGATGTCCGCACCGGCGGCCAACTTCTTGGACATGATGCTGCTGACGATGAGCGGGATGCTCGCCACGGTGCCGGTCACGTCACGCAGCGCGTAGAGCTTCTTGTCTGCGGGGTCGAGATTCGCCGTCTGACCAGCGATGACCATGCCGACGCGGTCCACATTCTCCAGAAAACGTTCCATGGGCAGATTGATGTTGAAGCCCGGAATGCTCTCGAGCTTGTCAAGCGTGCCGCCCGTGTGGCCGAGGCCGCGGCCGGACATCTTCGCCATCTTCACGCCGAGGCTCGCCACCATCGGCACGAGCACGAGCGAGGTCTTGTCGCCCACACCGCCGGTCGAGTGTTTGTCCGCCTTGACGCCGGACACGCCCGACAGATCCAGCGTCTCGCCGCTGTGCATCATAGCCATGGTCAGGTCCAGCGTCTCGCGCCGGTTCATACCGCGGAAATAGATGGCCATGGTCATGGCGGACATCTGATAATCCGGGATCTCCCCACGGCTGTAGCCGTCGATCATATAGCGGATCTCCTCCGTCGTGAGGGCCTGCCCGTCGCGCTTTTTCACGATCAAATCGCTCATTCTCATCGCGATATGCTCCTTTGTGTTTTTGTTGCAACAAGTATACCACGACGACAGCAGAATTGCAATTCAGCGCGGAAAAATGAGGTACGGCCGGCCGTCGATCTCGCGCAGCACGGTCTCGGCGCCGCGCGGCAGATTCGGCGCATCCGCCGGGATGGCAACGAGCATCCGCTTGCCGTCAAACGTGGTGAGCACGCCGTCCGGTGCGGAATACCAGAGCACATCCAGGCCGTCATCCGGCGCAGCCTTTTGCGCCCGCGGCGGGTCCGGGGGCCGGGCCGGCGCGTCCGGAATGTCCCATGTCTCGTCGGCTGCAAACAGGATCGGCTCCGGCAGACGCGCGCGCTCGAGCCGCGTGAGCCGCCTGCGCAGCGTGAGCCAGCCGCTCCCGTCCGGCAGCATGAGGCCGAGATACGCGCGCGACCGCTCCCCGCACACGGCGAGCCGCAGACGGTCGGCGTCCGTCTTTGCCCGCGCGGAAAACACCGTGAACAGCCCCTCCTGCGTCACGGTCAGCGTGCCGATGGGCTTGTTTTGCTGCAGGATCGGATAATCAGGCATAAAAAATCACTCCCGCACCAGACTATGCGCGGGAGTGATGGATTTAGAACCGGGTTCAGCCGACATGGTAGCTGCCGCGCACCATGACGGTGGTATCGGCGGACGCCTGAATGCCGGCGTCGTCCGCCTGCACGAGGTACAGTGAGCTTTGCCCCGACGGCCGCGGTCTCCCCGGTCGTGAGGTCAATGGCGGCGCTCTGCGCCACGGCGGCGGTGCCCGTGCGCATGAGGATCTCCGTACCGGCGCGGCCGGTGAGCGTCTGGCCGTTTTCGAGCGTCACAAGTACATACGACCCGCCTGCGGCGGCGACCTGGTCGGCAAACTGATCCTCCATCTCGCTGATCTGCCCGTCGAGCGTGGAACGGTAGGCATCCTCCATGCGTGGCTGCACCACATCCTGCAGGTAGCTGGATGTGACGAGCGGGTCGTCTTTCGTGCCGTAGTTTGCGACGGCGTACACGGTCACGGCGGCAACCATGGCGAGCGCGACGATGAGGATGATGGTGGTCAGTGTCTTTTTCTTCATAACCGTCCCTCCGTTAGAAAGCGTGGGTGTTTACTGCGGCAGGCCAAAGCTCACGGCAATTGCGTTGTCCACCTGATGCATCGCGGGCTCGTCCAGGCGGCCCATGCGCTCGCGCAGGCGCGATTTGTCGAGCGTGCGCACCTGCTCAAGCAGGATCACGCTGTCACGCGTCAGGCCGCAGCTGCGCGCTGCGAGCGAGATGTGCGTGGGCAGGTTGGCCTTGCCGGTCTGTGACGTGATCGCGGCGGCGATCACCGTCGGGCTGTGGCGGTTGCCGGTGTCGTTTTGAATGATGAGCACGGGGCGCATGCCGCCCTGCTCACTGCCGACCACCGGGCTGAGGTCGGCATAATAGATATCTCCGCGTCGAACTGGATGCATAATTTTCATCTCCGATGGAATATTTGCCCCGGTCGATATGTAGGGGCACAGTTATTTTCGCCATCGGAGCGAAATTTATACTTCAGTCGATGTACACGCGCTGCACGCGCTGGCTCATGGCGCACAGCAGCTCATACGGGATGGTGCCGGC
>OODI01001200.1_pt1 | contig 11425 bp, 10 predicted proteins | sample 1671141 | NCBI WGS metagenome assembly OODI01 (sample SAMN06348126, study PRJEB24527) | human gut metagenome | biome: human gut; feature: ankylosing spondylitis patient; material: feces | host: Homo sapiens | place: China | collected 2015-10 | reverse complement strand
TTTCCGGAAGCTTATCATACTCTTTGATGCCGGAGATATCACATGCCCATCCCGGAAGCACTTCATACACTGGTTTTGCTTTCGCAAGCTTAGTCGTAACAGGGAACTCTTTGACTACTTCCCCATCGATCTCATAGCCAACACATACCGGAAGTTCATCCAGATAACCAAGTACGTCAAGCACAGTAAGTGCAACTTCTGTCGCACCCTGAATCCGGCATCCGTAACGGCTTGCTACCGCATCAAACCATCCCATACGTCTTGGGCGGCCTGTCGTAGCACCGTACTCACCGCCGTCACCACCACGGCGTCGACCTGCTGCGATTCGGAGAGCATCTCCACATCGAGGCGGGTGCGCGAACCGACCACCCGCTCCAACGGTTTATAACCCAGATAGGTAAACTGCAACGTGTCGGTCGAAGAGGGGACGCGGATCGAGTAACGTCCCTGCAAATCGGTGACGGCATGGTTTCGGAGCGACCCCTTCACCACCACCGCCACGCCGACCAACGGCACGGCGGCCTGACTGCCTTCACGACCGACAACGGTGCCTTCGACCATCCGGGACTGAGCCTTTGCGGCTTCCCCGGAAACTACGGCGAGCAACAGAGCCAGGGACAGGAGTCGTAGAATTCCCCCCCCCTCTGCCTCATCGGTTTCAATGAGGTTAATTGTTCCATTTTAAGAAGTTTTAAGGTTAAAAAGAGGTGCAGACGAGGTGCATCTGCGCCTCTTTGCTCAGACTATCGCATGTAACGCAGCGGCCGTTCGGGCAGCGCACGCAGGAAATAACCGAGAATCATGCCCGCCTGCCGGTCGGAAGCGGTGATGTAGCGGTGCTGTCCCGCCTTGTCGGGCGTGAAGAAGATGAAGCCCTGCTCGTCGACCGTAATGCGGCCGGGGATGCTGAGCGTGAGCGACGACGGCTCGTGCGGCAGGACGTAGTAGGTTGCGATCACGTCCCACGTAGGACGGTCGTAGGGCATCTCGTGATAGGCCTTGTAGGCTTCGACCATCGGATGATGCTCCGCCCAACCGAAATCTTCGGCGATGCTGCGGCCGGGATAGACCACCTGCTTGCCGATCTCGAAGGGCGTCAGCACGATCGGCGAGGGGCACTCTGCGAAGAACTTGCGCGCGGCCGGAATGTCGTTGATGACGTTGTACTCGGCGCGCTTCTTCACCCCGAAGCTGCCCGCCATGACCGAAAAATACTTCACCTTGCGCGCCACCAGTTCGCGGCCCGTGAGCGGCGACACGTCGTCGCCATCGCTGGCGAGCAGCGCCGCGAGATTGCCCGAAAAGCCCACCGAGACGACCACGACCGAATTGTCGGGCTCGGCCGCCAGCAGCCGGCGGTACATCGCCACCGGATCCTCCCAGCTGCCGGGCTTGCGGCTGCGCTTGAAGAGCGGTTTGCCGTCGGAGGCCTTCAATTCGCAGACGGGCGTCGTATAGTCCCGATCCTTGTTGTCCACCGCCCGGGGCGTGTAGGCGATCGGAATATCGGGATAGCCGTACCATGTATTCATCAGGTCGATGAACTCGAACGAGGTCGAACTGCGTTTGTTGAGACTCACGCCGATCAGACGGATATGGCCGGCGTCCATGCCCTTATAGAGCAGGTCGAGCGAAAATGACGGGGACAGCCCCTTTCTCCGGCGCTGCGGCGCCGGCGCACCACGGCAGCAACAGCGCCGCGGCAAACAGAATCATAGAAATTCGCTTCATATACATTCAGGTTAGATCAGTTCAGGTTTCCCGTACGGCGTCTGCACCGCCGTTCCGCACAAAACGCGATGCAAGACAGCCGGATAAAAATCCTCCGCGACCGCCCGCCCTTCCGCATCGCACCGACCGAAAGCGCCTTCTTGCAGCCTTCACCGCCCGACCGCCCTTCCGAGCGGGGCCGATTTCGTATCGGAGATTCGGATACCGAAGCCGGAGAGCTTGCACAATCGTTTGCGCAAATATATGAAAAAATCAGGCATTTTTCAAAATTTTATACCGATTATTTTTCAAGCGCGATCGGAGACCCAAACTCCAATCCGCAAAAACACCTTGCGGGGCTCTTGGCGGACAGTCCGTGTTCACCGTCGGCGAGAGGTCGGGCCGAGACGTCCGGAATCGGTCGGAGAGAGAAGCCGAAGCGGTTCCGCGAAGATCGGGCGTACCCCGAAAACCGACAGGGGCGGGTGCATTCCGAGAATACCCCCCCCCTGTGTCCTATGCAAAACGTTTTCGCCAGGCCGAGCACGAGTCCCGAATCCGCCCGGACTACGCCGAAACGAGAAAACGACCGTCGCAGACCGACGTTATTCGGCATCCGTCTCGTACCCGTCGCGTCCGGCGCCCCACATCAGCAGGAAGACCGCCATGCCGACGAGTGCCATGGCGATCATGGCGATGTAGGCGTGATTCCAGCCGTAGTGCTGCGCCAGATAGCCCAGTCCGGCACCCGACACGATCGTCGAGGCGTAGCCGAACAGGCCGGTGAAGCCGTTGGCCGTGGCGGCCGCCTTCTTGGTAGCCTGTTGCGCGGCGGCAATGCCGATGAGCGCCTGCGGCCCGTAGATGCAGAAACCGGCCATCATCAGGAAAAGGAACGTCAGCCACAGCGGCGCGCCGACGGGCAGCTGCCAGAAGAGGAAGATGAACAGCGCCGCACCCGCCATGCAGAAGACGCAGGTGCGGTGCGCGCGTCCGCCGAGGAACTTGTCGGTCGCCCAGCCGGCCACCAGCATCCCCACGATGCCGGCGATCTCGAACATCGCCACCAGCCAGCCGGCGTGGCTCATGCTGACCCCCTTGGACTGGCTCAGCAGCGTGGGGCCCCAGTCGAGCACCGAGAAACGGACGATGTAGACGAAGAAGTTGGCGAAGGCCAGAATCCAGATCAGCGGATTGCCGAAGACCTTGCGGCGCAGGAAGGCCTTGTCGGCCGCCGACGGAGCGTCCCCGCTCTTTTTGCTCTCGGTGCCGGGCAGTTCGGGCAGTCCCACCGAAGTGGGCGTGTCGCGCAGCGAAATGAAAAGTCCGATCGCGCCGGCGAACGAAATGCCCGCCGGAATCCAGAAGCACCAGCGCCATGCGCCGACATGGGCGTCGCCCGTACCCATGTGGCTCATGATGTAGCCGCAGAGGATGACGACCAGTCCCGCGCCGATCGAATGCGAGGTGTTCCACACCGACATCTTGGTGGCCAGCTCCTTGGGCGGAATCCAGTGGGTGAGCAGCCGCGCGCAGGGCGGGAAGCCCGTCCCCTGCAACATGCCGTTGACCACCCACATGACGCCCATGAAGAGGATCAGCGTATTGTTGAACTGCGAACCCGAACTCTCGCCCGTGATCCACTCGCTCACGTCGACGCCGAAACCGAAGGCGAAATTGGCCAGCGCGCAGAGCGCGAGTCCCGTGGCCATGAAGAAGCGTGCGTTGAGCCGGTCGGCCAGAATACCGTTGACGAAACGCGAAAGGCCGTAGACCAGCCCGTTGAGCGTAAGGAAAATACCCAGGCTGGTTTTCGAAATACCCAGGTCGGCTTCGAGCCCCGGCATGGCCAGCGAAAAGTTCTTGCGGACGAAATAGAAGAGCGCATAACCGATCATCGTGGCGATGAGCGTGCGCATCTGCCAGTACTTGAAGCGTTTCTGTACTTCAGGAGTAAAACTTTGCATGTCGTAAGTCAGGTTAGCGGTTTGCGAAGGCCCGGCGACCTGCCGGCTCCCCGCGGGTTTTGCGGTTACCCGAAAGGCAAAGGTAATCAATTCTTTCGATCTTGTCAACCCGAAGTGCAAGAAAAGAGAATCCCGGATTGGTTTCCGTTGTGTTTCGGAGTATTCCCGCTCCCGAACTCCCGCCATTCCGGCAGCGGAAGCCCCCCCGACAGCCCGCCGCGGGAAAAAAGGTGCGCGGCCCGCCGAATATCCGGAACGAACGAAGCGCACATGCGCGCGCAGTAACAGAGAAAGGAGCAACTATTTCGGATTTCGCTTGACCGATTCCGAGAAAATCACTATTTTTGTTTGAATATATATCTAATGATACGATTATGACATTGGCCGAAAGACACGATTTCATCATGGATCTGCTGCAACAGCAGGGCTCGGTAAGCGTCGCCGCTCTGGCCGAACGGCTCAAAGTGTCGGAGGTGACGATCCGCAAGGATCTCACGCTGCTCGAAGAGAAGAAGATGCTCTACCGCGCCCACGGAAGCGCCATTCTGATCAATCCCTATATCAACGACCGTCCGGTCAACGAAAAGGAGAAACACAACGCCGCCGAGAAGCGTGCCATCGGCATCCGCGCCGCGTCGCTCGTCACGCCCGACGACTCGATCCTCATCGCGTCGGGAACCACGATGCTCTTCCTGGCCCGCGAGATCAAGGCGCAGGGGCGGCTGACGGTCATCACCTCGGCGGTCAACATCGTCCCGATCCTCGTGCGCGACCACAACGTCGACGTGGTGCAGCTGGGCGGCATGGTGCGCAACACCTCGGTCTCGGCCGTCGGGGTCTATGCCGAACGGATGCTGCAAGACTTCTCGTGCAGCAAACTCTACCTGGGCGTGGACGGTATCGACCTCGAATACGGGCTCTCGACGACCAACCTCATGGAGGCGGGCCTCAACCGCGCCATGATCCGCACCGCACAGAAAACGATCGTGCTGGCCGACAGCTCGAAGTTCGGCCGCCGCGGGTTCAGCAAAATCTGCGACCTGAGCGATGTAGACCAGATCATCACCGACAGCAACGTCTCGCCCCACACCCTCGCGCAACTGCGCAGTCAGGGTATCGAGGTGACGGTGGTGGAGGCCGTCTAACCCCCGTGCGACCGCATCGAGAATGAAAGGCGGCGATTCCCTCGTTCCGGACGGAACGAGGGAATCGTTCGTTCGAAGCGCCGCAGCGCTTCGCGCAACGAATCCTCTTTCCGCGGAAGCGCGCACCGCGCGCACAACATTGCATCCGATTGCCTATCTTTGCAGTCGGAAACCTCCGGCCGGCGGCGACGGCACCCTACGGCCCGCCCGCGGCCTCCGACCGGTTCAACCTACGCCTCATGTCCGCCATCGCACCGCTCATTTCCGACCTGGCGATCATCCTCGTCGCCGCCGGCTGTTCTACGCTCGTCTTCAAGGGATTGCGCCAACCCGTCATTCTCGGCTACATCGTGGCCGGCGTGCTGGCAGGCCCTTCGGTATCGTTCATCCCGACCGTCTCCGATGCGTCGAGCATCCGCGTGTGGGCCGACATCGGCGTCATCTTCCTGCTTTTCGCCATGGGACTCGAATTCTCGTTCCGCAAACTGCTGAGCGTGGGCGGCACGGCCGTCACGGCCGCCGTGACGATCGTGGCGGGAATGATGTTCGTGGGGTACGGAACGGGCATGTCGCTGGGTTTCTCCCACATGAGCAGCATTTTCCTGGGAGGGATGCTCTCGATGTCGTCGACGGCGATCGTCTTCAAGGCCTTCGACGACATGGGGCTGCGCGGACAGCGCTTCACGGGCGTGGTGCTGGGCATCCTCGTGGTCGAGGATCTGGTGGGCGTCGTGCTGATGGTGCTGCTCTCGACGCTGGCCGTGAGCAAGCAGTTCGAAGGCGCCGAGATGCTGGGCAGCATCCTCAAACTGGGAGCCTTCCTGATCTTCTGGTCGCTGCTGGGCATCTACCTGATCCCCACGCTGCTCAAACGGCTGCAACGGCTGCTCAACGACGAAACGCTGCTCATCGTGACGCTCGGCCTGTGTCTGGGGATGGTGATGATCGCCGTCAAGGCCGGTTTCTCGGCTGCACTCGGCGCCTTCGTCATGGGATCGCTCCTGGCCGAAACGGTCGCAGCCGAACGGATCACACGACTGGTCGAACCGGTCAAGAACCTCTTCGGAGCGATCTTCTTCGTCTCGGTAGGCATGATGATCGAACCGGCGCTGCTCGTGCGCTACGCCGGCCCCATCGTGCTGCTCACGGTCGTGGTACTCGCCGGACAGGCGACTTTCGCCACGCTCGGCGTGCTCGTATCGGGACAACCGCTGCGCGTAGCCGTGCAGTCGGGATTCTCGCTCACGCAGGTCGGCGAGTTCGCCTTCATCATAGCCACCCTGGGCACGACGCTACACGTGACCGACGACTACCTCTATCCCGTCATCGTGGCCGTATCGGTCGTCACGACCTTCCTGACGCCCTACATGATGCGGGCCGCCGACCCCGCCTGCGACTATCTCGAACGGCACCTGCCCGCCAAATGGCAGCGGTCGCTGGCGCGTTACGCATCGGGCGCAGGCCCCGAAAGCCGCCACAACACCTGGCTGCGGCTGCTGCGGCGCATGATGCTGCCCGGCGCACTCTATCTGGTCTTCTGCATCTTCGCCGAAGCGGCCTTCCTGCGCTACGCCGCACCGTGGATCGAGGCGCGGATTCCGGGTCGGACGGGCGCTGCGGTGAGTCTGGCGGCGATCCTCGCCGTGCTGGCGCCGATCCTGCTCGTCGTGCTCCGGCAGGGCAACCGCTCGCCCGAATTCCGACAGCTGTGGAACGACAGCAAATTCAACCGCGGGCCGCTCGTCTCGCTCATTCTCATCAAATGCCTGCTCTGCATCGGGATTCTGATGACCGTCGTGGCGTCGCTGTTCGACACCGCTTCGGGCATGGGCTTCGCCGTGTCGCTGGCGCTGCTCACCGGCATCGTCTTCTCGAAACGGCTCCGCCGCCGTTCGTTCGAAATGGAGGAGCGTCTGCGCGAGAACTTCGGCGGCGACGACACGGCCGATGCAGAACGGCCGCTGAATGAAGGGCAGCTGCCGTTCGAGCAGCTCCACATGGCCGAATTCGGCGTCGCGGCCGAATCGATCGTCGCAGGACGGACGCTCCGCGAGATCGACTTCCGCCGCCGCTACGGCGTCACGGTCGTGGCCATCCGCCGCGGCGAACGCCGGCTGCAACTCCCCGACGGCCATACGATGCTTTTTCCCTACGATCGTCTGACGGTCGTAGGCACCGACGAAGAGTTCCGCATCTTCCACCGCGTACTGGACGAACAGCGGTCGGAACGCAAACGCCGCCGCGAAGAGAAGACCGCCACGGCTCTGCGGATAGGTTCCTACACCCTGCCTGCCCGGTCGGCGCTCGACGGTACGACGCTCGGCGAAGCGGAGGTACGCCGCCACGCCTCGGCGCTGGTGCTGGGCATCGAACGCCCCGAAGGGCCGGTGACGAATCCCTCCGCCGGCGAACGGCTCCATGCGGGCGACGTAGTTTGGGCAGTGGGCGACCCGCAGCGCATGAAGCCCTTCTTCGAGGCCGTCCGGCAGGAGTAGCGCACGGGCCGCTGCCGCTCACCGACCGGTTACGATCCGTTCCAACTCGCCGAGGTCGGCGGCGATACGGGTCGCTCCGGCCCCGGTCAGCTCCGCACGGCTGCCGTAGCCCCACAGCACGCCGCACGAATCCATGCCGACGGCGGCCGCTCCCGCGACGTCGTGGCGCCGGTCGCCGATCATCAGGCAAGTCGCCGGATCGACGCCGCCCAACCCCTGCAATACATGGGCGATCACGTCGGCTTTGGCCTGCCGGCTGCCGTCGAGTTCGGCGCCGCCCACGAAGGCGAAGTAGCGCGCCAGATCGAAATGGTCGAGAATGCGCCGGGCGAACACGGCCGGTTTCGACGTGGCGACCGCCAGCGTAAGTCCGGATGCGCACAAACGTTCGAGCAGCTGCGGCATCCCGTCGTAGAGGCGGTTCTCGCGCCAGCCCCGTTCGCTGAAATATTCGCGCATCAGGCGGATCGCCTCGGGGATGCGTCCGTCGTCGAAGCCGTAGAACTCGCGGAACGACTCGGCCAGCGGCGGCCCGATGAAGGGCGTCAGGCTGCGCAGGTCGGTCACCTCGATGCCGAAATGGCGCAGGGAGTACTGCACCGATCGTGTGATCCCCTCCACGGGGTCGGTCAGCGTACCGTCGAGGTCGAACAGCAGGTGGGTGTAGGTCGTTTTCATCCGTATGTTTCGCGTAAAGTAAAAGGCGGCAGGAAAATTCAGGCAGCTGTATACAACTCTGCACCCCGTCGGTTTTCCGAGCCGCTGCACACGACCGACTGTCGGAGCATTCGCGGCAAAGCCGCGTTTGCAGATCGGCCCCGCCCAGGCGAGGCTTCGGGCAAAGCCCGCTTTGGAGAAGCGGCGGTGCAAAACGGGATATAGCCGCCTTGATTCAAATCATCCGCACGAATATTCCGGCATCCGTCACCGGAGGCGGTAACGTACCTGAGCGGATCAGCCGAAGATCGGCTTCTCGTAAGCCAGCCGCACGGCTTCGTAGCGCACCTTGCCCCGACAGGCGAACCCCTCCCTCACGAGCAGCGCACGCATGGGCCCGTTGTCGGGATGCGTGTCGATGCGGAACGAGCGGATGCCGCGCACGAGCGCCTCGCGGGCGGCTTCGCGCAGCAACGCGGCGGCAACTCCCCGCCGCACGAAGCGCTCGCCCACGACCAGCCGGTGCACCGCCACATAAGGCCCTTCGGCGGCCCAGCCGCCCTCCTCGATCCGGTCGTAGGCCGGTTCGCCGTCGAAGACGAAGGCGGCGTAGGCGGCCGCCGCACCGTCGATGCGCACGATGCGTCCGTCGCCGCGCAGCAGGTCGCGCCGGATCGTCTCCGGCGAGGGATAGCCGTCCTGCCACTGGCGGCTGCCTGCCGCGTGCATCCGTGCCTGTGCCTGGCGGATGATCTGCATGATGCGGTCCGTTTCGCAGGACTGTGCCTGCCGGAAAATCAATTCGTTGTCCATGTTGCAAAAATAGGAAAATATTTAAGACGCCATACTGTCAGGACATTTTTTCTGTCTTTTCGGCAATTTTGTGCCGTATTTGTGACAATTTATGACATTTTTTCAGTTTCTCCGAACTGGCATAGGATTTGACCGTATCGGATACGAAAGCGCTTCATAAGAGGCGCGGAGATGAAACGAAATGTTAAACCAAATAAAACCAAGGAGGACAAAACTATGGTACCTGTAAGACGTAATCAGAACTGGCTGCCGAGCATTTTCAACGATTTTCTGGGCAACGACTGGCTTGCCGAACGCCACAACACCACGGCTCCGGCCGTCAACATCATCGAGGATGAGAACGAATACAAGGTGGAAGTCGCCGCCCCGGGTATGACCAAGGAGGATTTCAAGGTGCATATCAACGAGGATAACGAGCTGATCGTCACGATGGAGAAAAAGGCCGAGCAGAAGGAGGAGGACAAAAAGAAGGGCACGTATCTGCGCCGCGAGTTTTCCTACACGAAATTCCAGCAGAGCCTGCTGTTGCCCGACAACGTCGTGCGCGAGAAGATCGCGGCCAAGGTCGAGAACGGGGTGATGACCATCGAGATTCCCAAGAAGAAAGAGACGGAAGCCGCCGTTGCGGCCCGCCAGATCGAGGTCAGATAGCCTGCGGCCATTCTATGATGGGGAGGGAGAATCCGTTGAACGGGTTCTCCTTTTTTGCGATGGCCGCAGTGGGCGACGGGTCGCTGGCGGTCAGCGGGTATGCGGAACGGGCGGCCGATAGGTCGCCCGTCGTTTGTCAGCGTTCGAGGTGGAGAATGGGGTAGGGACGACCCGACGGGTCCAGGGCGTCGCGCGAGACGACGCGGAAACCCATCCGTGCGTAGAATCCCGCGGCCTGCGCGTTCTGTTCGTTCACATCCACGCGTCGCACTCCGCAATGGACCGCGACGTGCTCCACGAGTTCGCGCCCCAGACCTTTTCCACGCGCGGAGGGCGCGACGAACAGCATTTCGAGCCGGTCGGCTCCGATGCCCGCAAAGGCTGCGAAACCGTTTCCGGAATCCCTTATGACATAGAGTTCTTCCACGCCGGATAGCGCCTCCTCGCGCACCATGCGGCGGAAAAAGGGGATGTCCTCCGGAGCCAGAAAGTCGTGCGTGGCGCGTACCGACCTCTCCCACAGATCGGTAAGTGCGTCGAGTTCGTGCGCAGCCGGAGATGCGAGACGCTCGACCATGATTATAAGATCGTTACGGGTTGTTTGCGCCGGGTGAAGCTGCGTGCGAGGGCTGCGGCGAAGGGGGTGTGGAAACTCCGTGCTCCGACCGGACATCCCTTGACGCAGGCGCAGCAGCGGATACAGCGCGCAGGGTCGGTGTGCGCCTCGTCGCCCCGCGCGATGGCCTGCGTCGGGCAGATCGCGGCGCAGCGGCCGCAATGGGTGCAGCGGTCGGCATCGCATGCGGGCAGGTAGACGACCGGGTTTTTCTTCTGCCGGCGGCGGTAGCCCACGACGAAACGGATGAAGCGAAGCATCGGCACGAGCGGCGTGTGCGCGTCCTTCAGTTTTGCGGCGTCGACCGGGGCAGGCGTTCCCGCCGCGAGTTTTTTGCGCACCGCGGCGCCGAACTCCGCGGCCCGGGCGAGGTCCTGCGCGTCGGGGCGTCCTGCGGCGACGGGGGTTTCGGGGGTGCTGTACGAGTGCTCGCCGACGAATGCTGCTGCGGCCACGGGGACGAATCCCTGCCGGGCGGCGAGCGCGGCCAGCTCCGCGGCGGCCTTTTCGAAGGCCCGGTTGCCGTAGACCGCGATCACCACGGCGGGCGTTCCCGAGCCGCGGAGCTTTTCCAGTCTTTTTGCGGCCGTCGGGGCCACATGTCCCCCGTAGACGGGGGCGGCGATGACCGCCACGGCGCCGGCCGACAGTGCGGCGGAGTGTGCCGCGGCGTGCGTCAGGTCGATGGTTTTCAGGGCGGCGGCTTCGGTCCCGGCGTCGGAGGCGATGCTCCGGGCTACGGTCTCGGCGATTTTTTTCGAAGTGCCCGTCGGCGAGAAGACGACGGTGCAGACGGTTTCCGGTTTCATGGCGTTGGGTGTTGACTTGCGGGCAAAGATAATCAAAAATCCCGTGCCTCGGACCTTCTGTTGCAGATTACGGCTCTTTGGCTTATATTTTCCCCGCAACTTTAAACGACAGATTATGAGGATCAAAACTTTTGAAATCCGCGTCGACCCGGCTTTCCGGGAACACGACGAGCGGACGGTGAACGAATTCCTTTCGGCCGTCCGCGTGCCGCGTCTGCACTGCGGATGCCTGCGCAGCCGCAGTGCGTGGATGCTGCTTGTCATTTTCAACGAGGAGACCGCCGACGAACCCGCGATGCGCGCCGCGCTGGCCGGCAGGCACCTCCCCGCGGGGGCGGAACTCACGCCCGGGGAGTGCGAACGCTTCGAGGCGCTCCGCGTGTGGCGCGACCGGCGTGCGGCCGAAATGGGCTGCAAGCCCTTTGTCATCGCCTCGAACCGCGACCTGCTCAACATCGCCCGGAACGACATCGAATCGCCCGAGGACCTGTTGGTCATTCGGGGCTTCGGGCCCGGACGGACGGAGCGTTACGAGATCGGAAGAGCGTCGTGTAGGGAAAGA
>OODI01001198.1_pt1 | contig 11439 bp, 10 predicted proteins | sample 1671141 | NCBI WGS metagenome assembly OODI01 (sample SAMN06348126, study PRJEB24527) | human gut metagenome | biome: human gut; feature: ankylosing spondylitis patient; material: feces | host: Homo sapiens | place: China | collected 2015-10 | reverse complement strand
CGCTTCCCGTAGGAGAAAGATAAGTATTCAATATGGAATCAGAGCACGGGGCTCGTGATCGGCTTGCCGGTGAGCACCTCGTCGCAGCCCTTTGCCGCACCGAGGGAGGAGCGGCTTTTGGATTCCTTGGTGCTGCCGCCGCAGTGCGGCGTCATAATGACGTTTTCCATGCGGAAGAGGGGACTTGCCGCGTCAGCCGGCTCCGGCTCCGTGGCGTCGAGACCCGCGCCGGCGATCTCTCTGGCGCGCAGCGCCTCGATCAGCGCCGCCTCATCGACCAGACTGCCGCGGGCGGTGTTGATCAGGCAGGCGGTCTTTTTCATGCGCGCGAATTCACGCGCGCCGATGCCGTGCTTGTTTTCCGCTGTGGCCGCCATGTGCAGGGTGATAAAATCGGCGTTGTCAAAGATCTCGTCGCGGTCAGACACCAAAGCGACATAGTCGGGTACGCTTTCAGGCTTGCAGAAGGGATCGAATGCCAGAATCTTCATACCAAAGCCGTCGTGCGCCATCGCAGCGACGCGGCGCCCGATTTGACCGAAGCCGAAAACGCCGAGCGTCTTTCCCGAGATCTCCACACCGGCGGCGAGCTTGCGCGCCTCCTTGAACTGACCTGCGCGGTAACGGTCCTGCAGGACGTTGAGCGTCTTGGCGCAGGCGAGCACCAGCAGCATCGCGTGCTCGGCGACCGCCACGCTGTTGCTGCCGCGGGTATTGACCACGCGGACGCCGTGACGACGGCAGCTCTCCAGGTCGACTGTATCGACGCCGGAGCCGTGGCGTGCGATGACCTTGAGCCGCGGGCACGCGGAGATCACTGCGTCGCTCATCACGGCGAGGCGGGGGATCACGCCGTCGCAGTCCTGTAAATCTTCAATGAGTATTTTTTCGTCGGTACCGCGGCCGTATTTGACCTCATAGCCGTTGGCACGCAGCCAGTCCGGTCCGTCCTCGGACATGGCCTCTGTAACTAAAATGCGATAGGACAAGGGATGACCTCCTAAATCTTCGTTCACTTCTCAGCGAAGTGGGTTTGCTTGAATGCGTCAAAGCTCTTGCGCTTGCCGACCACCGCCTGCTTGACGCAGGCCATGTCGGAGCCCACCGTGAACATACGGCAGCCGAGCGCGCAAAGCTCATCAAAATCCTCCTGCGAGGTCAGGCCGCCAAGGCCCGCGTCGCCGAGAATGACCTTGGAATCGCGGATGCGGCGGCAGACCTCCTTGACCGTCTCCTTCACCTCGGGCGTGACGACGCCGCCATAGCCCATATCCAGAGACAGGTCCTTCGCGCCGATGCGCAGCACGTCAATGCCGGTGGAGAGAATCTCGTCCAGATTGCGGATGCCCTCCCGGCTTTCGATCATGCCGATGACCATTACATTCTCGTTGACGTAGTCGAGAAACTGCTCGGTCGGCAGGAAGCCGAACTTGGAGGCTCGGGCGGAGTCGCCAAAGCCGCGGTTTCCGACCGGCGGGTACTTCACCTCGCGGATCGCGTGGAGCGCCTGTTCCTTCGTGTCGATGTGGGGGAAGATGACGCCCATCACGCCGGCCTCAATGACCTGCAGGATCAGTCCGTCCTCATGGCTCGGGATACGGACGATCGGTACCGCGCCTGCGACCTGAATGGCGCGGATCTGGTTTTCGACGGTTTCGATGTTATGTACGAAGTGCTCGCCCTCGATGAACACATAGTCCAGCCCGCAGTAGCCCAGCATTTCCGCGATGAGCGGGGAACGGCTGCGTACCTGACAGCCGAGCACCGGCTCGCCGCGCTTCATTTTTTCCAGCATGGGATTTTTTTCGATCAGGCTCATAAAACGCTTCCTTTCCTTACACGCCCTGCACGACGTAGGCAATGTTTTCCTTGCTGCGCAGGATCGAGATGTCCTCCAGCGGGTTCTTGTTCAGGACGAGAATGTCCGCGGATTTGCCCGCCTCGAGCGAGCCGGTCTTGTCCTGAAGGTCCAGCGTTTTCGCGGCGACGCTGTTCGCGCCCTGCAGGATCGCATAGTTCGGCAGGCCCGCCTTGGCGAGGGAGACGTATTCCTCTGGGCAGCGGCCGGTGCCGTGCATTCCGTTTTCGTCCGTACCGCAGGCGATGGGCACGCCGGCCTCCCAGGCTGCCTTTACAAATTCGCCGTGCTTTTCCACATTGTGGTAGAAGCGGTCGGCGGCCGCCTGATTGCCGTTCTTTTCCTCGTACTCGCCGAACCACTTGATGATGGAGAGCGTCGGGACCAGCGTGACCTTCTTTTCCAGCATCTTTTCCAGCAGCTCGGGGTTCTTCTCAAAGTTGAACAGGCAGTGCTCAATGGTGTCGATGCCGCCGTCGAGCGCGTTGCGCAGGCCGACGTCGCCGACGACGTGCGCCGCGATCTTCTTGCCCTGCTCGTGCGCTTCGTCGCTCATGGCGCGGACCTCCTTGAGATTGAAGCAGGCGCGGAACTTCATGTTGTCATAGGGCTGGCCCATGTTTCCGGTCGCGGTGACGATCTTCACCAGGTCGGCCCCCTCGCGCAGCAGGCGGCGGACCGCATACACGCATTGGTCCGGGCCGTCCACGAGGACGCTGCGCATGGAGGTCTCCTTCACGAAATCATAGGGCAGGATCGGCCAGTCGCCGTGTCCGCCGGTCGGGGAGAGAAACTCGATGGACGTCAGGATACGCGGACCGCGGCACAAGCCCTTGCTGATGCCCTCGCGGATCCCGATGCCGCGGCCCTTGGCGCCCAGCTCGCGTACGGTCGTATAGCCGTGCGCGAGCAACTCCTCGGCGTGACCCAGCGCGCGGATCAGGCGGACGTCGTTGTTTTCAAAATAGCGGCGGTAGGGCTCCTGCGTGTGCATGCCGGACATATGAAGGTGCGCCTCGATCAGGCCGGGCATCACGAACTTGTCGGAGCAGTCCCACACGGGGAGACCCTTGCCGTCAAAGCTGCCGCGCGGCGCGACCTGCACGATCTTTCCGCCGTCGAGCAGCAGATCGAGGTCGTGGGAGGCCTCCCGCCCAATCCCGTCGTACACGGTTCCGGTACGCAGGATCAGCGCTCCCTGATCCTTGGCGGTCACGATCCTGCTTCCGCGGATCGTATCATAGGTGATATTCATTTGCTTTCGGCTCCTTTCTTTGCCGTGCGGCTGCTGATGAGCTTGGGCATCAGCAGCGTCGCAGCGCACATAAGCCACAGGACGATACAGATGGGGCGGGTGAAAAAGATGGAGTAGTCATTGTTGGAGATGGCCAGCGCGCGGAAGAAGTTCGGCTCGATGATGGGGCCGAGGATCACGCCGAGCAGGAAGGCCGGAAGAGAGTAATTGTACTTCTTCAGGAAGATGGCCAGAATGGAGAAGACCATCATAATGAACAGGTCATTGACCTTGTTTCGACAGATGTAGGCGCCCAGCAGGCAGAAGATGGCGATGATCGGGCCGAGAATATAGGTCGGCAGAGACACGATCTTGACCATGTATTTTGCCATGAAGATGCCGACAACGCTCGCAAGAACGCCGACGAGAATGACGGTGATAAAAATCGCGTTGGATTCCGGCAGGTAATTGCTGAAGAACGACGGGCCGGGCTGCATACCGTGCATGAGGAAGGCGCTGATGAAGAGGACGGTCGTGCCGCTGCCGGGAATGCCGAGCGTCAGAGCCGGGACGATGGAGCCGGGGACGCTGGCGTTGTTCGCGGTGTCGGTCGCGACAAGGCCCTCATAGTGGCCGGTGCCGAACTTATCGGGCTCCTTGGACACGGAGCGCGCCATGCCATAGCTCGTGAAGGAGGCGATGGTGGCACCCGTTCCGGGGATCACGCCGATGATGAAGCCGATGACCGCCGAGATCAGCATGGCCTTCTTATAGCGGAACGCCGCGCGGAAGCCCTCAAACTGGCTCTTCACGTCGGGGGCGTCCGTCGCTGTGCCGGCGCCGATGGATTTCTTGAAGATCAGGGAGTACAGCTCGCTGACGCCGAACAGACCAAGCAGCAGCGGGATCTGCGGCACGCCGCCGTAAAGCTCTGCCACGCCGAAGGTGCAGCGCGTGACGCCGAGGAAGTAGTCCAGACCGACCGTGCCGACCAGAAGGCCGAGGATCGCGGCCAGCAGGCCGCGGGAGACGGAGCTGCCGGTCAGAGAGGCGACGGCGGTCATACCGAACAGGGCCAGCATGAACATTTCGGGCGGGCCGAAGCTGAGCGCGTAATGACCGAGGACCGGCGCGAAGATCAGACCCATCAGACCGCCGAGGACCGTACCCATCAGCGACGAGCCGAACGAACAGCCGAGCGCCTGACCGGCAAGGCCGCGTTTGGTCAGCTGATAGCCCTCAAGCGTGGAAGCCGCGGTGGAGGGCGTGCCGGGGATATTGATGAGAATCGCGGGAATGGAGCCCGCCGTCTGGCAGGCAATGAATACCGCTGTCATCAGAATGACCGCAGGAAACGGGTCCAGAAAGACGACAAAGGACAAAAAGAGGGTGAGAATGTTGGTGTCGTTCAGGCCGGGAATGGCGCCCGCCAGCAATCCGACGACACCGCCGATCAAAATAAAGAGAAGTACCTGAGGGTCGGCAAGCTCCTGAAGGCCAAGCAGTAAGTTTTCCATTTCACGCGCCTCCTCAGAGTGATTTCAGCAACTTGAACAGCTTGCCCTTCGGCAGGCGAAGCCCAAGCGACAGGTCAAAGATCAGATAGAATGCCAATGTGATGCAGACGGCGGTGATCAGTGCCGTTTTCCACTTTCCCTTGCTCAGGTAATAGACAAGGAAGAAGCTCAGCAGGAAGTTGCACAGGTGCAGGCCAAGCGTTTTGAGCAGCAGCGCGTAGCACAGCAGGGAAGCGATGATGACAAAGATGGGGGAATTCGCCTTGAACCAGTCGCCGAGGGTTTTCTTTTCCGCGGCCGTCTGGTCCGCCTTCGCTTCCGCGGAGGCGTTCCGGACCAGTTCGACCGCAATAAAAAGAACACACAGAAGTGCACCTGCCATCAGAATATATGGCCAAAGAACGGCCTTGAGGCCATAGCCTTTCACAGAGAAGAAGTAGTAGGCAATGCAGAGCACGATGACGGTTAAAAAGCTGACCTCACCCCATGGCAGTTTCTTTTTCATGGGATTCTCCTTTCACAAGGTAAGCGATTGCTCAGCCGTTTGCCGGATCGAGCAGATAGGCGTAGTCCTCGAGCGTCTTCATAAAGCCGGTGGCGTTGGCGGCCGTTTCATCGGGGCCGAAGTAATCGATGAAGCGATCCTGGTTGGCGTTCTTCAGGTTCGTCGCAGCGTCGTCGGACTGGATCGCCTGCGCATAGGTATCGACCAGCATCTGGTAGACCTCGGGGTTTCTCTCGGCCATAGCCTTCGTGGTCCAGATGGAGCAGTGGCAGGTCAGGTCGGGCATTTCGAAGTCGGTGGCAAAATCGGAAACGACCTGCGCGTCGGGCCAGATGTCCGTGACGGGGTTGTTTTCGCCGAAGATGCCGATGATCTTCACCTGATCGGCCAGGCCGACCGCAGTGGAGATGCCGCCGACGGAGACGTCGACGTGACCACCGATGAGGTCGTTGCGGGCGCCGGAGCCGCCGCTGTAGGTGACGACATTGGCATTGATGCCGGAGGCCTCAACGAAGATCTGCGCGGTGATGTTGGCGGGCGTAAGAGCCTGCGGCGTGGAGATGGCGATGGGGCTGGACGCGGTGCGCGCATAGTCGATCAGATCCTGCGCGGAGTTGAAGCGGTCATCGTCGATGCGGACCATCAGGCAGTTCGCGTCGGTGTAGACGTTGCCGATCCAGGCGATGTCATCCACGGTGTAGGGAGAATCCTGGAACGCAAACATACCGAGCATCGCCTCGGGCAGGCCGCAGATCACGCCGAACTCGTCTTCATCAAGACCGCCGAGATCGTTGAGCGCCATGAGGTAGGTGTTGCCGGTATCCTCGTAGATATACTCGAAGGTGGTGCCGAGCGCATCCTCCCACTGATTGGTGAAGGCACGGGAGACAATATCGAGACCACCGCCGGCAGACGCGGCAACATAGTAGTTGAGCAGGTCGGCCGGGTAGACAATAGCTTCGCCGGCCGCATCCCCGTCAGAGGGCTGGGGGGCGGGAGTGGTATCCTTGCCGCCGCAGCCGGCAAGGGCAAGCAGCATGACGGCGCTGAGAAGCAGAGCAAGGAATCGAGACGTGCGTTTCATAACAATTCTTCCTTTCGATTTGTTTGATTACATCAAGCGGTGGACTTAATGTAATGCTATTTTACGATGAAAAATAGGCCTTGTAAAATACAAACACTTTAGATATTATATAACCAAAAGTTATTGTTGCCATTCCGGATTTGATGCATTCCGCCAAACTTGATGCTATTTTTTTGTGTATTTGATATAATAATAGAAGCGGTTTTGATAAAATTTTCACAATTATACTGTTTTTTTGAAAGACGGAGGAGAATTTATGCAGAAATTAGGGGACTATGAGTTTCTCATCACGCTCTATCACAGCAAAAACCTCACGCAGGCCGCACAGGCTCTTTTTGTGTCGCAGCCTGCATTGACCAAGCGGCTTCAGCAGATCGAGCACGAACTGGACACTGTGATCGTTTACCGGAATGTAAAGGGGGTTCAGTTCACGCCGGAGGGGGAGTATATTGTCCAGTATGCCATGCGCAGCCTGGAGGAATACAAGGAGCTGCGGCGGGCGCTGCTCGGCCTTCATGAGCGGAAGGAAACGACGATCACCATTGCCTCGGCCGGTTCGCTGTCGCACGAGATCCTGCCCGAGCTTTTTCAGAGGTTCGGAGAGCTGCATCCCGATATTCATCTGATCCTGCACGCGATCGGCAGCGGGGAAGCCGCGCAGCGCGTGCATAACGGGCAGGCTGATCTTGCGTTTGTCTGCGGCGACCAGCCGTGGGTTTTTGAGCAGGATTTTATCCGGCAGGAGTATATGACCATGATCTATTCCAAGCCGGTGGAGCTGGCGGATCTTCCGTTTCTTCCGCGCATTGACTCCCGCATGAGCGCAAACACGAAAAATATGATCACAAACTGGTGGCAGAATAATTTTGATATTCCACCCCGCATCGGCATGAATGTGCCGAGCATTCAGACCTGCGTGGAGATGGTCACGCATGGCCTGGGCTATAGCATTCTGATGGATCACCGGGTTTATCAGAATGAGTCCGGTCTTTACCGCTGCATTCTGAAGGATAACCGCGGTGAGCCGATCGCGCGAAACGATTATCTGATCTATCTGGCGGAGACGGCGCAGCGGCCGCCGGTGAGAACCTTTATTGAATTCTGCCGGACGTATTTTGGGCCGAAGTTCGATAAGGAAAGAAAAAACCATCATTAGCAGATGTTTGATATGCTCTCTCTGTGGAGAGCCTGTCGATAAGGACACATACCGTGGTGAAGTGCAGATAGGTATACGCCGTGATCTCGTTTGCGTCCGATCCGAGCAATAAGATTTTATCCGCTTTTATGTTTTATTGGTATTAGCGCCAGGCGGAATTAACCATTCCGAGCTATGATGTGAGCATCGGTGAGGACACGAACATTCTGAGCTTCGATGACGCGCTGACCGTCAGAGGATACGCCATCCCCGCGATGCAGTGGGCCTGCGGCTCCGGCCTCGTGACCGGCATCGCGCAGAACAGCGGAATGCTCTTGGCCCCCAAGGACACGACCACCCGTGTGCAGGCGGCGACGCTGATGATGCGCGCGCTGCTTCGGGAGATGCTGCAAATTGCAAGCGGGTAGTTACCAACTCTGTTTTCAAAAACTGCACGGCATCTCTAAATGGCATTATCCAGATTGACAGCAACAGCTAATCGAACTCAGACCACCCGTAATACGCCCTTGCTCCACAATGGCCGATCGCTTTTTCGTTGATAAGTTTTCTGAATTTGCAATAAATTTTTCAATAAATGGGTTGATTAATCCGCTCTGTTTATGTATAGTATTCATTGAAATGTAACATGATAATATCAGGTAAATCTTCAACGGAAGGGGTAGAGCTATGGGAATCAAACGAGATCGCTATTTGAAAAAAATCATCTCCTTTATGTGGGACGGTCAGGTAAAGGTGATCACCGGTATTCGCCGCTGCGGTAAATCCTATCTGCTGCACACATTGTTCAAGAATTACCTTCTCGGCGAAGGGGTGGCCGAGGACCATATTCTGTCCTTTGAGCTGGACTTGACCCGTGATATTCGCTACCGCGATCCGTTGGAGCTTGCGGCTCATGTCCGTGAGATTGTAGAACACAGCGCAGGCCAGTATTATCTCTTTGTAGACGAGATCCAGATGTCGGATGAAGTTCCGAATCCCTACAATCCGGACGGAAAGAAGATCACCTTCTACGACGCGCTTAACGATTTGAATGCCTTGTCCAACTTGGACATTTATGTGACCGGCAGCAACTCCAAAATGCTGTCCTCGGATATATTGACCGAGTTTAGAGGGCGCAGCGATGAGATCCGTGTGCATCCGCTTTCCTTTGCCGAATACTACTCGGCTGTCGGTGGTGATAAGCAGGACGCTTTTGATGAGTTTGCTTTCTACGGCGGTATGCCGCTGATCCTTTCCCGTCCCACAGACGCTGCAAAGATGGCATATCTGAAATCGCTGTTTTCTGAGGCCTATCTGAAGGACATTGTAGAGCGGAAGAAGATCAAGCGTGAGGATGTACTGTCCGCTATTCTTGATCTGCTGTGTTCGTCTATCGGGTCTCTGACCAATCCGACGAAGGTTGCAGCCACCATCAACACCGTGCAGAAGCGCAGCGGTGAGAATGTCGTTGCCCTGAACACCGTGAAAGCCTATATGGATCACTTATCGGATTCTTTCCTCTTCACCGAATGCAAACGCTGGGACGTCAAGGGAAAGAGCTATTTTGACTATCCCAACAAATACTACTGTGAGGATATTGGTCTGAGAAACGCTCGCATCGGCTTCCGCCAGCAGGAAATGACGCATATCATGGAAAACATCATTTATAACGAGCTGCTTATCCGCGAATGCTCTGTTGACATAGGTATCGTTTACAGCAGTGAAAAAAATGCGAAAGGCACAGTTAGTCAGGTTGCGCGGGAGATCGACTTTATTGCAAACTCCGGCGGCAGAAAGACCTACATTCAGTCTGCCTACGCACTGGGGACGGAAGAAAAGACGATCACCGAAAACAAGCCCTTTGCGCTGACCGGTGATTCCTTCCCCAAAATCATTGTCCGTCACGACATCCGCAAGCGTTGGTACGACGAGGGCGGCATCCTCAATATCAGCGTCATTGACTTTCTGCTGGATGATACGCTCGTCTGAATCACTGCAAAGCAAAACTGCTCACCGTGCCTGGCTTATCGCCTCATGGTGGGCAGTTTTCAGTCGGAGAAAAACTCGTCCGGCTCATAGTCCTCATCGTCAAGGTCATCGACGTCAAGGTCATAAAGCTCAAACTCATCATCCTCGTCCTCATGGATTGCGTCGTACTCGTCCGACCAGCGGTCGAAGATTTCCTCTGCTTCCTTCGCCGCCCCACGGTAGAGGCTCAGGCGGTTCTTCTCAAAGGCGGCAAAGGCGGGGACGAACTTGCCAAACTCGCGGATTGCCTTCACATCATGCGTGCGCATATCTGCGACGCACTGGATGATTTCGGACATCGTGAGCAGATCGTCGATCATCAGCTCATACTCGCCCTTGGGGATAGAAACGGTTTCATCATCCGCCGCGTCAGCGAAAGGGGTATTCTCATCGCTGTTGCTGCACTTGGGAACATCAACCTTGAAGTAGAAACTGATCATATCCACAGATACCTTGGTCATAATCTGACGCGCCTCCTTGACCTTTTCGTCGATGTCCTCCCTCACATGGAGATAGGCGCGGTGATGCTTCTTGAGGTCGCTTTCCAGTCGGATCAGATCGGTCAGCTCCCACAGAGCCTTAAACAGCGCGGAGGTGTTCTCTCCGTATTCGATAGCGTCCGCGTAGGGAATGGTAATCATCTTGTTGTTCATATTCAAAAATCCTCCTATCAGTTCTGTACGGTTTCTTCGGGTTTGGTAGTCATGATGCGGTAAAGCTGGGTGTCCTTCGGGAAATCGTCCTTGAAGGGAACGATGGTCGAGCCGTAGAAGATCAGCCCCTCACCGGCATTGGAATTGGTGATGTAGTTCTGCTGGCTGGGCGAGATGTTCAGCGCCTTCGAGAGAATCTGCCGGTCGCCGGATGCCTGATTCAGAAGGTAGACAAAATCCGAGTTTTCAAAAATGTTCTCCACCTCGCGGGAGGCAAGAAGATCCTTGACGTTCTGCGTGATTCCGGTCGGGATGCCGCCCCATTTTCTGAAACGCTTCCAGATTTCAACGGAATAGGCGGCGGTCTGTTCCTCTTTCAAGAGAAGATGAAATTCGTCCATAAAATACCGGGTGGATTTCCTTTCTGCCCGGTTGACGGTGACGCGGTTCCATACCTGGTCCTGCACAATGAGCATACCTAACTTTTTAAGCTGCTTTCCAAGCTGCTTTATATCAAAGCAGACAAGGCGGTTAGAAAGTTCCACGTTGGTTCTGTGGTTGAATACGTTAAGGCTGCCGGAAACATACAGCTCCAACGCCGCCGCGATACGCGCCGCTTCCGGCTCCGGCTGCTTCAAAAGCTCGTCGTAGAGGTCGCCCAAAATCGGCATATTTGCCGGGTCGGGGTTTGCTAAAAACGGGCGGTACACGTTTCTTACAGCGCGGTCAATGACCGTTTTATCAATCGGCTGCAAGCCCTCCTTGCCGCCAATGACAAGCTCACACAAGGACAGGATAAAATCAGATTTCAGCGCAAGGGGGCTGTCGTCCTCGGAATAGTTGAGGTTAATATCCATAGGGTTCACATACTGGGGCTTCCCGTCAATGCCCTTGCCCGTAGGCGATAACCGTATCACTTGCCCGTCAAGCCGCTGCACAAGGGAAAAATACTCTGCTTCCGGGTCGCAGATAATTATGTCGTCGTCGGTAATGAGGAAAGCGTTTGTCATTTCCCGTTTGGCGGCAAAGGATTTCCCGCTTCCCGGCGTACCCAAGATTAAGCCGTTGGGGTTCTTTAGCTGCTTGCGGTCGCAGAGTATCATGTTGTTAGACAGGGCGTTTAAGCCGTAATACAAAGCCGCGCCCGTCTGAAAAAGCTCCTGCGTGATAAAGGGGATAAAGATAGCGGTGCTTGACGTGGTAAGCCCTCTTTGAATGGGGATAAGGTTCTCCCCAAGCGGTACAGAGGACATAAGCCCCGCTTCCTGTTGGTAGTCAAGGCGGGTTAAGGCGCAGTTGTTCTTCTGTGCAATGCCCGCCGCCGCGAATACGTCATTTTCCAGTTTCCTTTTTGTGTCTGCCATGTTCACCACAAGGAACGTCAAGAGGAACATTCTTTCATTCCGGCTCTGCAAGTCCTGTAAG
>OODI01001193.1_pt1 | contig 11459 bp, 10 predicted proteins | sample 1671141 | NCBI WGS metagenome assembly OODI01 (sample SAMN06348126, study PRJEB24527) | human gut metagenome | biome: human gut; feature: ankylosing spondylitis patient; material: feces | host: Homo sapiens | place: China | collected 2015-10 | reverse complement strand
CGGCATATTTTTGTGCAGTTTTTTGCCGGAAGCGGCTTGACAGAGATTGTGAAATGTTATATATTTTAGTCAATGAAATATATAACATAAAAGCCGGATCTCCAAATCAGAAAGAAAGGTGGATACCATGAAAAAACAATACGATGTGGTCATCATCGGTGCGGGTGTCGTGGGCAGCGCCATTGCACGCGAACTTTCACGCTACAAATTGAGCATTGCAGTGCTGGAAAAAAATCTGGATGTCTGCAACGAGACCAGCGGCCGCAACTCTGCGGTGGTGCACGGCGGCTTTGCCAACCCCATTGGCAGCCTGAAAGCGAAGTGCTGCGTAGAAGGCAACAAAATCATGGGCCAGCTGGCCGAAGAGCTGAACTTCCCGTTCAAGCGTTGCGGCAAGGTGCTGGTGGGCAACACCCCCGAGGACATGGAGCAGCTGGAGCGCACCATGAAGCAGGGCGCTGTCAACGGCTGCACCGGCCTTGAGATGATCGATGAAGCAAAGCTGCACGAGCTGGTGCCAGCCGTGGTGGGCAAGTTTGCCATGTGGTCCAAAAACAGCGGCATCATGGACCCGTTCCTGTACACGGTGGCTCTGGCCGAGAACGCACACGCCAACGGCGCAGACTTCTTCTTTGACCACAAGGTAGAGGCTATCACCCGGGAAAATGAGCTGTACTACCTGCATACTGCCCATGGCGATTTCTGCACCCGCTGGGTGGTCAACGCCGCTGGTCTGGGCGCAAAGCAGATCTCCGACCTGCTGGGCCTGACCGGCTACCGTGTCATCGGCTCCCGCAGCAACTACATCATCCTGCACAAGCGCATGGGCAAGCTGCTGCCCATGCCGGTGTACCCGGTGCCCAGCAACACCTATATGGGCATCCACATCACCCCCACCGTGGACGGCAACGTGACTGTTGGCCCGGACGCGGAGAACACCGATGTGCTGGACGACTACGGTGTGCCGCAGACCAACATGGACAGTCTGGCCGTGGAGGGCGCAAAGCTGTGGCCCCACATCTTTAAAAAGGATCAGATCCGCACCTTCGCCGGCATCCAGCCCAAGTGGGTGGATGAAAACGGTGCCATTCAGGACTGGAAGGTGGAGATCCGGGACGACGTGGCACCCAATGCCGTCAACCTTGTGGGCATTGAATCCCCGGGCCTGACCGGCAGCGTGCCGCTGGCCCGCTACGTCATCGGACTGATGCAGGAGCGCGAAAAGTTTGAGGAAAACCCAGACTTTGACCCGCACCACAAGGGCATCGTCAAGTTTGCCGAGTGCACGCCGGAACAGCAGGCAGAGCTCATCGCGCAGGACCCCGATTACGGCGAGATGATCTGCAGCTGTGAGGAAGTGACCAAGGCCGAGATCCTGCAGGCTATCCACAACCCGCTGGGCGTTTCCACCATGACCGGCATCAAGTACCGCACCCGTGCCATGATGGGCGGCTGTCAGGGCGGCTTCTGCCAGATGAAGATCGAACACTTCATTGAGCAGGAGCTGGGCACCGAGCCGGAGAATGTGCGTTACAGCCGTCAGGGTTCATGGGTACTCACCGGCAATATGCGGAAGGAGGAGAACTGAGCGATGGAACAGAAAGACGTTGTGATTATCGGCGGCGGCCCTGCAGGTCTTGCCGCAGCGGTGGAGCTGCACAAGCAGGGCATCCGCAACATGATCATTCTGGAGCGCGAGGCGATGCTGGGCGGCATCCTGCGCCAGTGCATCCATGACGGTTTCGGTCTGGGCCGCTTCGGCGAGAGCCTGTCCGGCCCGGAATATGCACAGGCGTTCATTGATGAAGTGAACAAGCGTGAGATCCCTTACGAGACCAGCGCCACGGTGCTGAGCCTGACGGAGGATCGTGTCGTCACCGCCTCCACCCGCAGTGGCCTGCGCCAGTATCAGGCAAAGGCTGTGGTGCTTGCCATGGGCTGCAAGGAGCGCAGCCGCGGCGCACTGGGCATTCCCGGCGAGCGTCCGGCGGGCGTGTTCACCGCAGGCACCGCGCAGGCTTACATGAACCTCTACAACCGGATGCCCGGCAAGGAGGTCATCATCCTCGGCTCCGGCGATATCGGCATGATCATGGCCCGCCGCATGACGCTGGAAGGCGCTCATGTGCAGGCAGTGTTCGAGCTGATGCCCTACCCCTCCGGCCTGCCGCGCAACATCGTGCAGTGTCTGGATGACTACAATATCCCGCTCTATCTCAGCCACACCGTCACCGAGATCCATGGCCGTGACCGTCTGACCGGCGTGACCATCTCCGAGGTGGACGCGAACCGTCGGCCCATCCCCGGCACCGAGAAGGAGTACAAGTGTGATACGCTGATCCTCTCCGTGGGCCTGATCCCGGAGAACAAGCTGCTGGAGGATGCCGGCATCGCCATTGACCCCCACACCAACGGCGCTGTGGTGGACGAGAACCTGCAGACCAACATGCCCGGCGTGTTCTCTGCCGGCAATGTGCTGCATGTGCATGATCTGGTGGACTTTGTTTCCATGGAGTCCGAGGCACTGGCACGCCACGCTGCCGCCTACGTTGAGGGCAAGGGCATCGACCCCTGCACGCTGGACGTGAAGTGCGGCGAGGGCGTGGGCCACACCATTCCGCAGAAGGTCAGCGGCAAGAACGACTTCAGCCTGTCGCTGCGCGTGCGGAACCACTACCGTGACTGCCGCATCGTGGTGCGCCAGAACGGTGTGGAAGTTGCTGCCAAGAAGATGAAGAAAGCCATTCCTGCGGAGATGATCCAGTTCAAGGTCTCTGCTGCCAAGCTGCAGGAAACGGGCGCACTGGAGGTGTCGGTGGAATGAAAAAGCAATTTACCTGTATCGTCTGCCCCAACGGCTGTGAGATCGAAGCCGAAGTTGAAAATGGTCAGGTGATCTCGGTCACCGGTCACACCTGCCCCCGCGGCGAACAGTATGTCCGTCAGGAGCTGACTGCGCCCCGCCGCACCATCGCCAGCTCGGTGTTGGTCAAGGGCGGCGAGCTGCCTGTCACCAGCGTCCGCCTGACCAAGGCCGTCCCCAAGGATATGATCTTTCCAGTGATGGACGAGATCCGCAAGGTGGTGCTGACCGCCCCCGTCAAGGCAGGCACCATCGTGCTGCACAACGTCTGCGGGCTGGACAGTGACGTGATGGTCACCAAGAATGTGGATGCCTGCTGACCGGCTGAAATAAAGAAATACGGAAAAACAGTCCTGATCGTCTGCCTGCTTTTACAGCGGACACGGTCAGGGCTGTTTTGATGCTATAAACCTGTTGACATGATGTGGAAATGGGCTTATATCGGCCTCAACGTGGGAAAGGACTGCGGCAAACGCCAAAAGCGGGCAATGCCGCAGCACATGGCTGGTCTGTACAGGCGCGGCCCATGCACCGGGTGTGGAGCCTGCCAGCATTGCAAAAATACGGGCACAAAAAGAACTGTTTGCATTTTGGAAACGAGATGCTATACTATTGATTGTACATACAACGATGTAGATACAACTTCCTGCAATGAAGCCCGGAGGAGCCTATGGATATTACGGAACGAAAAATCACAAAGATCGCACGCGAAGCGGAAAAACTGGTCCTGCTCACGATGCGGGAGGAAGGGGTCGGCACAGCAGAGATCGACCTGATCCATGCAGTGCGGCATCACCCCGGCTGCACGCAGGCGCAGCTGGCGGAACTGCTGCACGCAGATAAGGCTGCCATTGCGCGGCGGACAAAAAATCTGGAAGCAAAGGGTCTTCTGATCCGCAGAGATGCCCCCAGCGACCGGCGCAGCCAGCTGCTGTACCCCACCAAAAAGGCGGAAAGCCTGAAATCCTCCAAGGCAGAGATCGAAGCGGCCTTTTACGAATACCTGACCAATGTGCTCACCGCCGAGGAAGCCGCTGCCTTTGCCGCTGCGCTGAATAAGCTGTACACAGCATCCAAGACCGAGAGCCGCGCGGGCTTCCCGCATTTCCGGAAAGCTGCAGGAGGTGAGGCTGCTCATGAAAAAGGATAAAACGTTCCGCCCGGACAGGGTGCTCTCCTATTTCAAAGCAGAGTGGCTCCCGCTGGTCTTTGTCACGCTGTCGGGCCTTGTGTATAACATCGGCCTGCTGGCAACGCCTTGGTTCGAGGGCCGGCTGGCCCAGTGCCTTGCCGACATTCTGGGCGGCAGCGAGACGGCGGCAAAAATGGCCATGCTGGTGCTGGCCTATATCGTGGTCACGCTGGCGGTGCAGGCGGCGCGCTTTATCAAGCGCTTTTATGTCCGCCGCTTTGCCAACAACATCAACCGCCGGATGAAGGGCATCCTGTATGCCAATCTGGTGCGGCAGAGCCGGGCGGCGCTGGAAAAAGAAGGCGCCGGTGAACTGATGACCAAGGCCATCTCGGATGTGGACGACTGCGTAGAGGGGATGCGCAAGTTCACCACCGAGATCTTTGATACCGGCGTGGCGCTGGTGGGTTATGCTGTGATGCTGCTGGTGTATGACTGGCGGCTGGCGCTGCTCAGCCTGCTGTTCACGCCGTTTTCCTACATGTGCGCGGCATGGATGAAAAAGCCGGTGCAGCGCGCCGGTGCGGCGTACAAAAAGGCGGCAAGTGCGCTGAGCGCTGCCACCCTCGACCGCGCCCGGAATGCTGTGACCTACCGCATTTACGGCTGTGAGGATGCCCGCGTAGAAAAGTACGAGGAAGCCCTGAACACCTACGAAAAAACAGCCGTGCGCAACAATGTGTGGCAGTCCGCTCTGCCGCCGCTGTATCTGGCAGCGTCTGAGGCAGGCGTGCTGTTCATTTTGTGGTTCGGCGCTAAAAATGTGCTCGGCTCCGGCTGGAGCACATGGGACATTGCGGCGTTCACCACCTTCCTTTCCTGCTTCACGAAACTGGTGGTCAAATCCTCCAAGGTGGCAAAGCTGTTCAACTTGGTGCAGAAAGCTGAGGTCTCGTGGAAGCGTATCAAGCCGCTGATGAAGCAGCCGGAACAGCTGGAAGCCCTGCATATCCCGGCGGCGCAGGACGTGACGCTGGAAAACCTCTCCTTTTCCTATGGCGAAGGACCCATCTTTTCCGGCCTGAGCCTGACGGCGCACCCCGGTGATATCATTGGCGTCACCGGCCCGGTGGCCTGCGGCAAATCCACCTTCGGCAGGGTGTTCCTGTGCGAAGCACCCTACGGCGGCTCGGCAAAATTTGGCAAAACGGAATTTGCTGCCCTGACCCCGCGGCAGATCTCCGCCACCGTTGGTTACTTGGGCCATGATCCGGAGCTGAGCGCCGATACGGTGCAGAACAATGTTCTCTGCGGCAGTGAACAGGATGCCATGCCGTGGCTTGCTGCCGCTGCGTTGGACGGCGAAGTGCTGGCCATGGAGAACGGTGTGGATACCGTCATCGGCCCCAGCGGCACCCGCCTTTCCGGCGGTCAGGCCCAGCGTTTGGCACTGGCAAGAACGCTGGCCCACCCGCGCCCGGTGCTGATCCTGGACGACCCGTTCTCTGCGCTGGACCGCCATACCGAGGATACCGTGTTTGCCGATTTGCAGAGTGATGCAAAGGATAAGGTGGTCTTCCTCATCTCGCACCGGCTGTACCACTTCCCGCAGATGCAGAAAGTGATCTTTATGGACGGCGGTAAAACCACCGTTGGTACCCATGCCCAGCTGATGGAAACGGTTCCGCTGTACCGCCAGCTGTACGAGAGCCAGACGGTGCAGAAAGAAGGCGATCTGGATGAAGAGTAAAAAGGATAACGGCGTATTTGAAGCCATCCGCATGGCCGCCATGTCGCATCATCTGCTCACGGCGGGCACCATCCTGTGCGTGGCGGCATCGGTGGTGGCATCACTGCTGCCGCCGCTGCTGCTGGCCGGTATCATTGACCGGCTCACCGCAGGCATCCCGCTCACCATGGCAGCAGTGCTGCTTTACTTTGGCAGTCTGGCGCTGGAAGGGGGGCTTTCCTCCGCGCAGGAAAGCCTGCTGGTGCTCTTTGGCCAGAAAATGACCCACGCGCTGCGGTCGGAAATGTCCCGGAAGCTTACCCGGCTGCCCGCAAGCACGCTGGCAGGCCAGAACCCCGGCGAGGTGGCGGCACGCTTTTCCGGCGATGTGGACACGGTGGAAGCGCTGTTCACCTCCGGCATCATCAGCATGGCGGCAGATGCCTGCCGCATCATTTCCATCATGGCGGTCATCGCGGTAAAAAACACCGGCATTGCGCTGGTGCTGCTGCTGGTGCTGCCGCTGTTTGCGGTGTTCACCCGCCATGTGCAAAAGCGGATGCTGGCCGCACAACTGGATAACCGCCGTGCCGTTGCGGCTGTCTCCGGTCAGGTGCCGGAGACGCTGCACAACATCCGCACCATCCGGGCACTGGGGCTGGAAAGCTATAGGGAACGCCGCTATGACCGCTGCATCGGCGAGAGCTACGCCGCTATGGAGCGCACCAATTTTTACGATGCCATCTATTCGCCGGTGGTGCTGGCGCTGAACGCGGTGGTGGCAGGCATCGTGATGCTGCTTTCCGCTTCCGGCAATGCCATGGTGCTTACATTCTTTGGGATGTCGGTGGGCACCTCGGTGGCGATCATCAACTACATTTCCCGCATTTTTGCTCCCATTGAAAGCCTCGGCATGGAGATCCAGACCATCCAGTCGGCCATGGCGGGTGTCAAGCGCATCGATGCCTTTCTCGCTCAGCCGGAGCGCACGATCCCTGCCGAGCGCCGGACCGCTGCGCGCGGGGATGTGGAGCTTGCGCATGTGACCTTCGGCTATGGCGAAAAGCCCGTCCTGAGTGATTTCTCCATGACGGTAAAGAAGGGCGGGCAGGTCACGCTGGTGGGCCGCACCGGTGCGGGCAAGAGCACGGTGTTCAAGCTTCTGCTGGGCCTGTACCAGCCGCAGGCGGGCACTGTTACCATTGGCGGCGTGGATGTGGCACGCATCACCGACCGCGAGCGCCGCACCTGCATCGGCTGCGTGGAGCAGCATTTCTCCCGTGTGCCGGGCACCGTGCTGGAGCAGATCACGCTGGGCGATCCGCAGATCACTGCAGAGATGGCACGGAATGCGGCAAAGCTTGCGGGCATTGACGAAGCCATTCAGGCCCTGCCGGAAGGCTGCGACACCGTTTGCAGCGATGGCATGTTCTCGCAGGGCGAGTGGCAGCTGCTGTCCATTGCCCGCGCTGCGGCGGCGGACCCGGCTGTGCTTTTGCTGGACGAGGTAACGGCAAATCTGGACGCTGAAACGGAAGCCCGTGTGCTGGAAGCACTGCGCCGCGCCTCTGCAGGCCGCACGGTGCTCTCAGTCTCCCACCGCATTTACGAAAACCTGGGCGGCAGAACGGTGAAGATCGAGCCGCAGAGCATGTGAACCGAAACATTTTTCGCAATGCACGAAAAACGTTTCATCTCTTGACAGAACAGGCGCTGTGCTGTAAAGCAAGGCGCGAAAGCTGGGCAAAGTTCGTCTCGTTCTTTCAGGAGTGGTAAGGAAGATCAAAAATCTGTTTTTTCATGTCAGACATGAAGATACTTCTTGTTCTTTCGCAGAGAAAGGAATATAATGGGAGAGATAAGATCACCAGCATGCACATGATAAAACTTGGAGTGCGCTCAAGGTCAAGAGGAAGATGATTTCTTTCCCGGCAGGACTGTGCTATACTGACCAAAAGATCTCCGGGTGCAGCGCAAAAGCTGCTGCAGGGAAGCTGAAACTTACAGAAATGAGGAACACACACGGCAATGGCACAGCACGAACGCGGCACGGCATATTATCATCTTCCGGGACTGTTTGAATTTTATGAACTGTACCGTGTGTTTCTGCCGCTGTTCCGTGAACACAGGGAATATTTTTACGACTGGTGCGAGATCGGTTCGGTCTACGGTGCACCGGCCGACTGCATCTGGGGCGGGGGCCGCACTGGCTTTGGCGATGCACAGCCGCACCGGGTGCTTGCACTGATGCAGGAATATGGCATATCGGCCCGGCTCACCTTCAGCAATTCGCTGCTCCGGGAAGAGCACCTTGCAGACCGGAAATGCAATGCCCTCTGTGCGCTGTTTGAAAAAGAAAACCGTGTGCAGAATGGTGTCATCGTCCATTCGGACCTGCTGCTGGACTACCTGAAAAGGCAGTATCCGGGCCTTTATTTCGTGTCCTCCACAACAAAAGTCCTTACAGATTTTCAGCAGCTCCGCAGAGAGACGGAACGGGAAGAGTTCCGCTATGTTGTGCCGGATTTCCGCCTGAACAAGTCGTTTGCAGAGCTGGATACCCTGCCGCAGGATCAGAAGGACAAGGTGGAATTTCTGTGCAACGAATGCTGCTGGTACGGCTGCCGGGACAGAAAGCACTGCTACGAGAATGTCAGCCGCAAAAATCTGGGCGAGGACTGCCCGGACCACCGCTGCACAGCGCCGGGCGCACAGCAGGGCTATCGTTTTTCAAAGGCAATGGAAAACCCCGGCTTCATCGGGGCCGGGGATATCCGCAAAGTTTATCTGCCCGGCGGCTTTTCAAACTTCAAGATCGAGGGGCGGGGACTGGGCAGCGCGTTGATACTGGAATTTCTGCTTTACTACATGACAAAGCCTGAGTATCAGCTGCGCGTCCGGGAAGAAATTTATCTGGACAACATGTTGGATCTGTTCTGATGGCCCTGAGCCGCGTTCATACTTGCTTCCGTGATGTATCCTGCCGCCTTCGGGCGGCTTTTGTTTTAGGATGTACTGATTGACACCCTCAAAAGCATCCTGAAGGGAGGTGCAGCCTGCATTGGGAAATCTATAAAACAGATTCTGATTCAGGGACACCCTAAAACCCATTTTGCCGGAGCCCCGGCCCAGCGCAAAATCCCAGGTGGATATCCCTGCGCCGGGTGTCTGCCGCTCACTTTTTCCGCGTGGCGATGTCTTGAAAGCAGAAATAGTCCGGCTGATGCCGGGACTGGGTGTACTCGAACAGCATCCCGTCCGAGTTGAAGGTCTGGTTTACCACCACTGCCACGCAATCATAGCCGTCCATATCCAGCAGCTTTTCATCACGGGCAGTTGCGTGTTCCACCGTGATGCGCCGTTTGCTGGTGATGATCTGCATTCCAAGCACGTTTTCAATAAAATCATAGATGGAATGGGATGCGATTTCCTCTGTCAGTCCGGGTACAAATTCCTTTAAAAAGTAGTTGATGTCCAGAATCAGTGCTTTTCCGTCCAGATAACGCACACGCTGTACCGCCCACAATTCATCGCCCTCAGAAAATCCGCTTTCCGCGGCAAACTGTTCCGTTGCGATGACAGTCTCAAACTTCGTGACCTTCGTCACGGCGCGAAGGTGGTTGCGGCGGGCGGTTTCTTGAAACGTCTCGATGCCGCCGATGGTAAACGTCGTTTTGCCCACCGGCTGGTAGATGACCCGCACGCCGCGCCCCTGCATGGTCTGCACATAGCCGTCGGCTACCAGCTCCGCCAATGCGCGTCGAACTGTGTTGCGGGAGCAGGCATATTCCTCTATTAAGGTATTCTCGCTGGGCAGCAGCGATTGATAGGGGTAATCCTGCGCCTCGATGCGTTTTTTGATGCTGTGATAAATGCCATCATATTTTGCCTTTGGCATGGTGTGTACCTCGCAGCTTGTTCAAACATTTACTTTAGTATACCGTCTTTTCGGCTAAATTTCAAGTGGGCAACTTGTGAGCAGTGCCGAAAATAGGCGTACTGCACTGCTTTTTTGCAAAAGCATATTGACTTGTATGAACAAGTTTGGTATTCTGTGGCTGTAAGGAGAACTTGTATGAACAAGTTCAAAGATGCCCGCTCTACCGGGCAAAAGGAGGAAAACACTATGGGTAAATACGAACAGGACGCGCGGCTGCTGCTTGAGTACGTCGGCGGCAAGGAGAACATTGCGGCGGTATCTCACTGCGTATCGCGTATGCGCTTTGTCCTCAACGACCCCGCCGAGGCGGACGTTGCCAAAATTGAAGCACTGAAATCCGCCAAGGGCACCTTCACGCAGGCAGGCCAGTTCCAGGTCATCATCGGCAACACGGTCAACGATTTCTACAATGATTTCATCGCGGTCTCCGGCATCGACGGTGTCTCCAAGGAGGCTGTCAAGAGCGCGGCCAAGCAGAACCAGAACGCCCTGCAAAAAGTTATGAGCGTGCTGGCCGAGATCTTCGCCCCGCTGATCCCTGCCATCATTACGGGCGGTCTGATTTTGGGCTTCCGCAACTGCATCGACAGCATCTATTTCTTCAATAACGGCACTCAGACCTTGTGCGACATCAGCCAGTTCTGGTCGGGCGTGGACAGCTTCCTCTGGCTGATCGGTGAGGCCGTTTTCCACATGCTGCCGGTCTGCATCTGCTGGTCCGTCACCAAAAAGATGGGCACGACCCAGAGCCTGGGCATCGTCCTCGGCCTGACGCTTGTTTCCGGCCAGCTGCTGAACGCCTACGCCGTCGCGTCCACGGCAGCGGCGGACATCCCCAAGTGGGATTTCGGCTTCTTCACCATCAACATGATCGGCTACCAGGCACAGGTCATTCCCGCCATGCTGGCCGCGTTCACGCTGGTGTATCTGGAAAAATTCTTCCGCAAGATCTGCCCGCCGGTCATCTCGATGATCGTTGTGCCCTTCTGCTCGCTGGTGCTGTCCGTCATCGTCGCTCATACCATCCTTGGCCCCATCGGCTGGAAGATCGGCTCCGTCATCTCTGATGTTGTCTACGCCGGCATTTCCGGCTCCTTCCGCGTGGTCTTTGGTGCTATCTTCGGCTTTGTCTACGCCCCGCTCGTCATCACCGGCCTGCACCACATGTCCAACGCCATTGATATGCAGCTGATTGCCGACTTCGGCGGCACGATGCTGTGGCCGATGATCGCGCTGTCCAACATTGCACAGGGTTCTGCCGTCCTCGGCATGATCTACTTACAGCGCAAAAATGCGGACGCTCAGGAGGTCAACGTACCCTCCTGCATCTCCTGCTACCTCGGCGTTACCGAGCCCGCTATGTTCGGCGTCAACCTCAAATTCCACTTCCCGTTCATCTGCGGCATGATCGGCTCGGCCATCGCGGCAGCTGTCTGCGTGGCTACTTCCACCACGGCCAACGCCATCGGCGTCGGCGGCATCCCCGGCATTCTGTCCATCCAGCCTGCCTATATGCTCAGCTTTGCGCTGTGCATGGTCATTGCCATCGTTGTGCCCTTTGTGCTGACCGTCAGCGTCGGCAAAAAGAAAGGCATTGCCTGATTTTGTGAGGTGTGTACCATGAATGATTTTAAAGATAAAGTTGTCTACCAAATTTACCCGAAATCCTTCATGGACTCGAACGGTGACGGTTTCGGCGATTTGAAGGGCGTCACCGCGAAACTGGACTACCTCGCCGACCTCGGTGAGATCGGAAGAGCGTCGTGTAGGGAAAGAGTGTAGATCTCGGTGGTCG
>OODI01001168.1_pt1 | contig 11580 bp, 8 predicted proteins | sample 1671141 | NCBI WGS metagenome assembly OODI01 (sample SAMN06348126, study PRJEB24527) | human gut metagenome | biome: human gut; feature: ankylosing spondylitis patient; material: feces | host: Homo sapiens | place: China | collected 2015-10 | reverse complement strand
CAGTTGTAGCTAGCATCCGAGTCCGGGGCGGGCAGCCCTTTCTGCGTGGATTTTAGAACAACTATTTCACTAACTTTCAATTTACAGCATTCCAAGTGCTGATAACAACGCACCGATGATAATGCAGAAATCGGAGCAGTTGAAGACGATCTTGCGGAACGCCTGCCATTTCACCGGGAAGCTCACGTAATCCACCACGTAGCCTCTGCGGAGGCGGTCATAGGTATTGCTGAATGCACCTCCAAGTAACAGCGCCAGACCCAGCCGCAGCAAATTGTTGCCTCGACGTCCCAGACTCACAATAAAGACAACGGTCAATATCAGTGTAAATGCCAGTGAAAAAACAGCCACCAGATGCCTTCTCTTCTGTCCGGCATTTAGCATCATGCCTTTGTTATGATGCTTGCGGATCAGAAGTTTTCCACAGCAGAGCTCTTGTTCTTCCCGCTCGTCCACATGCGACTCTATATAATTTTTCAGGAAAAAATCTCCCCAGAAAATTCCTGCCAGTATTACAAGGCATACCACTGTCATATGTTCCGCTCCTTTTCACACCGTCTGCATTTCTCCTTGAAATCCGCTTATTCGTGCTCTGCTTTCCGATTCTTTATCTTCAAAAACGCCAGCAATGCCCCATACAATACTCCGGCCACAGGCCATACGACCCAGGTAATGTCCCAACGCATCGTCGGCAGGCTGATAGCCAGATAAAGCGCTGTCCAGACACACCAGTAAATTGCTGTCACATGCTCATACTTCCGGTTGACTGCCTTATTCTCCACAGTATAATCCCCCTCCTGAAGCAATTTCTGAAAACCGCCCCAGATAATACCGGACCACACGAACAGCCATACAGCGATCGCCACTACAATGAGCAAAACATCCGTAGCAAGGATTACCGCATAACCATTATTCCCGAAAAAAATGGATACTATCAGCAAAGGTACCACTCCCAGGATACACAATACAACACCCAGGGTTATGCAGATCCGGTAGGTTCCCGCAAAGGTTTCTTTTGCTTTCTCCACGATTCCGGATACCCCATATTGCAGTGTCAGCTTTTCTTTTTCCAGATATTCATATTTATTGTATGGGATTCCGGTGAGAAGAAATACCGCTACCGCAACTACCACCATCAGTAATAGTACGATAAGACCGATTCCTCCCGCAACATTTTCTGTGACAGCTCCTCTTTTGGCACCTGCCATTCCCAACAACCACAACAATACAACAGGAGAGAGCACACATAAGGATACTGCCGGAGCAATGTGGGCAGCATATTTTTTCGTAGCTTCCAGGAAAGTATTGGCTTCCTCCACCGTAATCACTTTTCCCTCTGTGATCTCCGGTGTCATTTCATCGGCGAATTCCGTCTCTTCCATTTCATCTTTTAATAAGTAATCCGTAGTAACTCCGAACAGCTGACTCATACTGACAATGCGTTCCAGATCCGGGATTGAGGCTCCACTCTCCCATTTGGATACGGACTGTCTGGAAATGTCCAGGCGTTCTGCCAGCTCCTCCTGGGACCACCCATATTTTTTACGCAACATTACTATTTTTTCTGACAAGATCATTTTCATTTTCTCCTTCTTTTATCAATGTTTTCTTGTGCACACATAGATCGTCGACATAGGAAAATCATAACAAAAGAGCCGGTTGACAACTACCAAGTGCCCTTGAAATTTTGTCAACCGGCAGTTGCGTTTCCGGATTTTTCTGAAATTTTCAGCAATATTATTGTACTTCACGGATCAGACAGTATTGCTTTAACGGGAAATTCTTCTCCATCACACCATATACTTTGAATCCGAACTTTTCATAGAATTCCACGTTTTTTGGATTATGTGTTTCGAGGGAGATCATCAGTTTGTGCTTCTGGGCATAGTCAATGGCTTCCTCCAGAAGTTCCGCCGCGATCCCATGATGTTGCATGGATGGATCCACCGCCAGATAAATGATATGCAGACGCTGATTCTGATGCAGTTGATCCGTCCAGCTGGAATTCAGATAATCCTCACCCTTCATAAAATTCCGAAATGTCTTTAACGAAGGATCCTCCTTGATCAGATAGGAATCCGTCTGTAAAGCAGCCATGGCCTCTGTAAAATAGAACTGAAATACATTGTACGGCTCCGCTTCATCCGATACCACCAATACACTGTTCAGATCCGCGCTGTCTGCGAAGATCTCACAGGTCGCATAAAATTCATCCATGTCACATTTAAACAGCTCCGGCATCAGATTTTTACGGACTTCCGGATCCGGAATCAGCGTCTCATACAACGGATCGTGTGCAAAGCACTGATTCAGCATTTTCTCCACTTTCGGAAGATCTTCCTTCTGCACACGATATAGCTTATCACTTTCCATAATTGTATTTACTGTTATCTCCTTATTATGATGATGTCAGTCCCCAGCTTTGTTGTCTGTGGATCGTTCCGTGCTCTGCTCTCGCCATCCTTACAATTCGAATATCTCTGTCACAGATCTCTCCATTTGTTGCACGATATTCATCAGGCTGACCACAAGCTTGCTGCATGCATGCTCCAGGCTGGTAATTTCTTCCCGGTAGTCCATTTCCTTCATACCGGATCCTGTCAACGTCTCCAGTTGTTTTTCTTTTTGGAGAAGTTGCTTGACCGTTCCATATAGATTTTCATGCTCCGGCAGCCTTCCGTAACCCCATTTCAGGCGATCCTTCGGCTGATGGAATACATAATCCGTAAAATGCCTATATACTTCTTCATCAAAATTAAAGGCATAGGCATTGTTGTCTACCTGATAAAGCTTACGAAGTGCGGAGGAAAGTCTCTGTTCCTTCAGATTTCTCACCGCTCCGCCCAGAAGTCTCAGATTTGCACTGCATATCTCATGAGGATACAACACATTTCCGTACCAGTCAATCCGCACAAAAGCGTCCTGCTCCTGTTTGAACCTTGCAAGCAGCTTCTGTTCCAGTGGTCTGGTCTGCCGGAAAAGTCCCTCCGCCTCGTCGTATTTTCCATCTCTAAGCAACTGTTTGTAGTTACGGTTGTATTCCTCTACCGCTTCATATTCTTCCCGGCATCTTCTGAGTGCCCGGTCACTTAAAGTCTCCAGTTCCTCAATTTTTTCAAGCAAAGCCCGCTTTTTCTCTCCCAGCTGCCCCGCCACATCGGCGCGGTAGCAGATCTCCCGACACTGTTCCAAACCCTTGCGAATCCGCTGTACCACCGGTGAAAACTGCAACGGTACCACTGCCGTCTCATCGAGCGCCAGGATCAACAGAGCAAACAGCTCGTGATGCAGACGATATACCTGTTCATCATAAAACTCATCGTTGTCAAACTGAGAATGGTAGTGGGTCTCCATAAAGCTTCCGCCGGTGAAATCATTTACCATGGACGGTACACCTGCGATCGCCATGGAAAAATCATCCGACCAGGTCTCGATCGGAGATGTCACTGCCGTCTCTTCCGGATAGGCTATCGTCAGATTCGGCAGATCCGCCAGATATTCCTCCAGGAAGCTGACATATTCATAGCAGCTGCGGATCCTCGCTCTGGTACCATGCGCTAACGCAGGAAGCTCAAAGTTCAGATCTGCGATCACCTTGCCCACCCATTCAGGATGTGCGGTAAATATCTGCTCATAAGCTCCCGTAGACCAGTCGAAATTGGAATCCACAACTCCCCATTCTTCGGATGCCATGGCACAGATCACAATGGTATTGTTCGGTTGAAAACCACTGTCCTGCAACGCCTTTGCAATACCAAACATTAGGGCGACCGCTGTATTGTCATCCTGGAATCCGTCAAAATAGGAGTCATAGTGGGCAGACAAAAGCACCATGCGATCAGGATGTTTTCCGGGGATCCTTCCTACAATATTATAAGTTGTGCAGTTTCTGGTCACCCGGGATTCCGCATCAAAGGTGACCGTTATTTCCTCCTGATCACGCAGCAGCTCCAGCAGACCTGCCGCATCTCTTCTGGAAATGGAAAAAGCGGGAGCATCCTCCGGTCCGGCAATATCCTGTGCATTCAGAGCTTCATCGTCAATTTCGCCGTAGCCGCCGCTCTGTACTGCGATCAGGGCTGCGGCTCCTTTCAGATGTGCCTGGTATACCGGATAATTGATCCACCACTCATCTCTCTGGTTAATCTCCACCAATACAAGCTTATCCCTGACATCTTTTCCCTGATAGTCCGTCTCTGTTCCTTTTCCCAGATACATCATGGAAAATTTCTTGGGGCCATCGGTGACAAAGTTTGTCTGATAGGCTCCTAACTCTGCTGACACGGTCTCTCCGGCCGCATTCGTGTAGCTTAACGCTGCCTTATGAAATTCCCAGCCGTCTACCGTCACAGCATCCTTGGTAACCTCAGACAGTCCGATTTTTTCCATTTCTGTCTTCAGCATCTCTCCGGTCTCAAATTCTGCCTTAGAACCCGCCGGGCGATACCCCAGTGTCGGATGTGACCGGTATTGTTCCATTCGTTTTGCCAGTTCATACGAATACGGTATATCCAGATTCTGTAACACCTTTTTCTGTAAAGTCACCCCGTTGTCATGCATATTCTGTCACTCCTGTTTCTATCCTGTCCGTTCTGTCACAGGAACCGTTACTTATTTTTTCACCATAGAATTCATATTTTCTGTAATTTTTTGCAGAATCTCTCTATTTCTCTCTTCCGCTTCCAGTGTCTCACTGGCATGGGCGGATACTTCTTCCGTAGTCGCTGAGATTGTCTGAATAGAATCCACGATCTCCTGGTTGGCTGTTTTCAAAGCTTCTACTATCTGAAGCATCTCTCCCAGATTATCCACGATCATATAGCTGCTGTCTTCAATTGCCGTGAAACTGTCCGCCGCACGCATCGTGCCTTCCCTTTGGCTGCCGATGCCGTCTATCATCTGGCGAATGACCGTTACCACTTCTCCTATCGCTCCGGATACATTTTGGATCAGCTCTGCGATATTGCCGGTAGCATCCTTTGTCTGGGTGGCCATTCCCGAAATCTCCGTAGCTACTACGGAGAATCCGCGGCCGGCTTCACCGGCTCTGGCTGCCTCTATGCTGGCGTTCAATGCCAAAAGACTGGTCTGATTCGCTATTTTACTGATGATTTCCACGATGGAATGCATCTCCTGCATATAATGATCCAGAGTTTCCAGCTTCTGTGCTGCCAGCTCACTGTTCCTTGCAGAATCCTCTGCCTGCTCCTTCAGACCTGTCATCTCTTCTTTTCCGGCATCCAGTATTTCTATCGTATGTTCCATATTGTTTCCGATCGTCTCTGCCACTTCACTCACGGTATTTACTTTTTCCTGAATAGCCTCCGTCTGTGCCGTCTGCTGCTGAATCGCCGCTGCAGACTCCCCGGAACCTGCAGACACCTCCTCCATGGCTGTTTTGGTACTGTCAAAAGCAGTTTCCAGTTTATTCAATTCCGCTGTGATATCAGCTACTGAAGTCTCCATCCGGCTGCTCATTTCCATGACCTCACGTAAGGTTGCTTCCGTGCGGTCCTGCGCAGCTGTAATGCTCTCTATATTTTCATCAGTGTTCTTCTGGTTGGATATGGTAGCATAGATGGATGTAATGCACAGCAGAATCATTACCGAAATCTGTATAAATCCTGCGTCCTGCCCCAGATAACCAAATCCCCCTTGTGTGGCTCCCAGGAGCACCACCAGGATATTCTCTACCACCGTCCCCACATTAATAAGTACAAATGCCTTGACATCATGATAAGGCATGACTGCAAACATCATGGGAATTACAAATGCATACACCATGTTGCACTGTGCCGTAAAAAGCAGCACCGTATAAAACAACGCAAATCCGATCAGTGACAGATGTTTTATAGCTTTGGTCGCATGATCCCTCTTCCAACAAATAAATTCTGCCAAAACCGGTATGATTCCAAGAAGTATTAGCACTACCAATACCGGAGCCGATACTGTGTGCTCAACGAATCCGATCACACTAATGAAAAGCATACATGCATTGATCACACCATGTGCTATCATGGCCACCCGGTTATTTCGTTCCATCTCTTTCATTTGCATTCTCCTTCTCTCCCGTCTGATATATTCATTCCTTACATCTCTTATATTGTAATTCATGATGGTATCTCCGTCAATAAACCACACGAAAATGCAGTCCGGTTTTCTGTGAAAACCGGACTGCATTTTCTGTCATTTATATGTTATCTCCCTGCCGGACAACTTCCGGCCCCCTCTTTATACCTTGAAAACATCCAGTACCTTTTCCAACTTATCCGCTAATGCCAGCAGATTCTCAGAAGAATTCATCAGTTCTGTCATGGTATCACTCATGCCATGAGCCGCCTGCATGGTACTGTCTGCGGATGCTGCATTCTGTTCGGAGATTGCCGACAATCCTTCCACTACATCGCGGATCGCGCTTCCGGACTGTCCTAAGACATCCATCTTCTCCCGGATACCGTCAATATGCTGTAGGGAATTCTCCACACCATCCGCTACTGCCGCAGTTTTCACACCGGTCTCCTCTAACTTGCTCTGCTGGTGATTCATGTTGGCTTCCACTTCACCCATGATCTCCACCATTCTGCCGGAAGACTCCATGATATTTTGGATGATCTGCTCGATCTCGGTTGCGGAGCGCTTGGACTGGTCAGCCAGCTTACTGATCTGCTCTGCCACCACTGCGAAGCCTCTTCCCGCTTCCCCGGCTCTGGCTGCTTCAATGCTGGCATTCAATGACAGCAGATCTGTCTCGTCCGCAATATCCTGAATCATGGATACTGCCTTGGTGATATTCTGAATCGCTCCGTTCATATCCTTAATCTGTTCCGCTACCCGCAGGACAGATTCCTTGGTGCTTTCGTTGGAGCTGTTCAGTTCCTTCATGATCTCTTCGGAAGCTTTCTCCGCTTCTGCCATCCTGCCGGCATAATCCGTCAGAGAATTCACTTTGTCAGAGATATACTCGATCTGCTCGCCGATACGCACTACATTTTCATTAGCATCCGTTGTCTCATTGGCCTGATTCCTTGCGCCGTCTGATATCTCGCCGACAGCATGGTATACATCATTCACAGATTCCTGGGTATCCTGCGCCATCTTGATCAGTTTGTTGGAAGATACTGTCAGATCATCCGCGGAATCCTTGATCTCTGTTACGATCGAACGGAGAGTTTTTTGCAGTTTTACAGAAATACGATATACATCCCCAAGTTCATCCTTTTTACGGCACTGCTTTTCATCCGGTTCTGCATCCAGTTCTCCGTTCACGATCCTGCCTAGGAAATGCTTCGTCTTCTTCATGGTCTTCACCATGCTACGGGATAATACGCTTACCAGCGTTGCCGCCACAAGAACGCATACTACAGCGATCAGGATAATATCCTTGACCTGCATCGAGATTGTATCCTTGACATTCTGCATCGGCGTCGCCACTTCGATGGCACCGATCACAGAGCCATCAGAATTGATCAATGGCTGATAATATACATAATAATCTACTTCGGAAATGTTGCAGTCCGTCAGGAACAAAGCCTCCCCAGTCTGAATCTGTGCATAGACATCGTCTTCCAGCGCCGTACCGTTAATACGTCCTCCTTCCGGCTTGGTCAATGTCGTGATCAGACGCATATTTCCATACAGAAAAGACACCTGGAAGCCTGTCTTCTCCTGCAATCCATCGATCAACTGTGTCTCCCCGGAAATGGATGTGCCTCCCTTGCGCACCTTGCCTCCCTTATCTCTGCTGTAATCGCCTTCATACAGATTCGTGTAGGTTTCATCCACACTGACACCAACGATCTGCAGAGACTGCTCAATCTGTTTCTCAATTCCGGTCTCTAATGCTTTGGCCCCCACCGTCGCCACCAGTGCACACACAATGATCATTGGCAGAAGGCTCAGCGCCAGTATCTTTTTGGAAATTGTAAAAAATGGCTTTTTCTTCCCTTTTACTTCCGTTTTCTTGTTCTCTGTCTTCTTCATACTTACCACATCTGCCTTTCTGTAAAAGACTTTATCACATTCGATCCATCTCGAAAACGTTTAAGTATTTTATCGGTGAAATCATTGTAACATTTTCCATATGGTAATACAATTCGACAAAATTACAAGTATTTTACTGTCAGATTTGGTTATTTTTCCTCAACGTTAAGTAAAAACAACTTTTTCGTTTACGAAACAGTTAAGTTTTTCTGCTTCCAAACCGGCATACGCAGTATCTTTATCAATAGCGGAATGATCATGATAAACCACACAATGGGCTCCGCCGCGATGACACCCGGGTATCCGAACATGGGAACCAGCGTCGCCGCGATCACAATTTTCCCTATCATCTCCAGAGAGCTGGAGATCAGCGGTACGATCCGCTCTCCCAGTCCCTGCATGGAGTTTCTCACAATACAGATTACCGCTGTCACATAATAGAACAGTGTATCTACCTTCAGATATAATGTGGCATTGTAGATCACTTCCGGAGTTTTGCTGCCGGTGACCAGCCATACCAGCCAGTCACCGATGGTATAAGCAGTCACAATATTAAGCGTACACCAGATGCAGGTATAACCGGTTGCCAACAGGATTCCTCTGCGGATCCGGTCGATTTTGCCGGCTCCCAGATTTTGTCCGCAATAGGTCGCCATGGTCTGACCGAAGACGCTGAACATGATCATGAAGATTTCAGAGATCTTGCGGGCTGCCGTATGGGCAATGATAATATTCTGTCCCAGCTTATTGATGGAGGTCTGCAATGTCAATGTACCGATATTGACCAGCGAGCTCATGAATCCCATGGAAAGACCGGAGCTTAACATATTGCGGAGCATTCCGGCATCCTGCAGCTTCAGATCATCCACACGTATCCGCAGAATTTCATACTTTTTCCACAGATAGACCGCACACACCACCACAGCGATCAGCTGCGACAACACAGTAGCAACTGCGGCACCCAGCACTCCCATATGCAGCACCACGATCAGAAGCAGATCTCCTCCGATATTCAGCACCACCGACACCGCCAGCACGATCAGCGGGGTCACGGTATCTCCGATTGCTCTTAGGGTCGCCGCTAATACATCATATAGCAAAGTAATAACAAGTCCCGCTATGATCACGGATACATACTGTGTTGCTGTATTCAGCAGATTTTCCGGTACATTCAGGAATCTGAGGATCGGCTGCAAAAATATAAGCCCTCCTATCGTCAGTACCACAGCTGCCAATAGGCCAAGCACCAGAGAATTACCTAAGGATCTGCGCAATCTGTCCATATCCTTCGCTCCGAAGCACTGTGCCGAAATAATAGCAAAGCCATTGCACATTCCCATCAGGAACTGTACGATCAGATTGCTCAGCGTCGTCGTGGCCCCCACTGCCGCCAGGGCATTATCTCCCAGAAAAGTACCTACGATGCGGGTATCTGCCAGACTGTAAGTAAGTTGCAATAAATTTGCCAAAAAAATAGGAAGGGCAAACGTCAGTATCAAAACTGACGGTCTGCCCTTTGTAAGATCTTTCATATAGTTCCTCACTTCTACACTTCCGAGAAAAATATAGATTTTCCCGCGTGATAGGGCTACAGAACTTTTTTAAAACTTTTTCTTGGCATTGTCAAGGTATTTCTTGGTCTCAGCCACCACAACACCATTTAATGCCAGCAGTGCGATCAGATTCGGGATCGCCATCAGACCGTTGAAAATATCTGCGATGGTCCATACTGCCTTAACAGTCATGTAGGGTCCAATGAATACGCAGGCAATGTAGATCCAACGGTATACTTTGATCGCCTTCGGCTTCTGACCGATCAGGTATTCCAGGCATCTCTCGCTGTAGTAATCCCATCCGAGGATCGTGGTAAATGCGAAGAATACCAGACATACCATCAGGATAAAGGATGCAATAGAGCTGTTAAAAGGCAGTCCCTGCTGGAAAGCTCTGGTGGTAACATCCACGCCGTCCAGACCTACGTTCCAGGAATCGGTAATTACGATCGTAAGACCGGTCATGGTACAAATGATCAGAGTATCAATGATGGTACCCATCATGGAGATCAGGCCCTGCGTGGCAGGAGAATCGGTCTGCGCTGCAGCCGCTGCGATCGGTGCGCTACCGATACCTGCTTCATTGGAGAAAATACCTCTCGCAATACCCTTCTGCATCGCCATGATAACCGCTCCCAAAGCACCGCCGGCTACGGCACGCATACCGAAGGCACTCTGTACGATGGTCACGATAGCAGAGGGAATGGCTGTTACATTAAAGATCAATACTAACAGACAGGCTACTACATAAGTCACTGCCATAAAAGGAACGATGACCTGTGCCACGGTGGAGATACGCTTTAATCCACCGATAACAACCAGTGCCACGCAGATGGTCAAAAGGATTCCGGAGATCACCACGCTCCAGGAATAGTCCATGCCGAAGAGCTGTACGGTATGTGCATTGTTCGCATCGAAGAAATTATGTACCGCACTGGTGATACCGTTGATCTGGGTAAAGGTTCCGATACCGAACAATCCTACGCATACACCCATAAAAGCGAAGATCTTCGCCAGCCATTTCCAGTTCTTGCCCATACCGTTCTCGATATAGTAGAAGGGTCCGCCGATGATGTGTCCGTCCTCTGCTACCACACGATACTTCACCGACAGCAGGCACTCGGAATACTTCGTAGCCGTACCTACCAGCGCAGCGATCCACATCCAGAACAAAGCTCCGGGACCGCCTGCTACAATAGCCGTTGCCACACCAACGATATTACCGGTTCCGATGGTAGCGGACAATGCCGTACACAGTGCCGCGAAACTGGATACTTCGCCGTCTTCGCCCGACTTTTCATTGGCAATTAAGTGTTTGATTGCATGGGGAAGCTTCGTGATCTGCAAAAAATGAAGTCTGGCTGTGAGAAAAAGGCCCGTAGCCAGAATGAGGACGATCAGGGGGATGCCCCAGACGAAATCATCCACTGTGGTCAGAAAGTTACTAATCATGTCTAACATATTCCCTCTCCTTCCGTCACCTCTTGTGACGTCCTATCGTAGATTGATTTCTTCCGAAGAGAATGGGAATAAGCATATAGATGCTCTGTCCTTTTGCCTGAGAGATTGGCAGCTTTACTGCCGTACACCTTCGGCGCCTTCTATACGAAAATATGATAATTGCTTTCCGCGGAAGGACTCTCCAGAGTAAATCTTTACCGCACTAAAGCGGCAACAAAATCACAATAGCATACTTTTTCACCCATTGCAACGTTTTTTTATCTTTAGTCATTGATCTGGCCAACACAGACATTGACTTTTATGGTACCTGATTACTATAATATAATTCATATGAATACTAACACGAACAATCACAAAACTTCATATTCCATTACATGTGGACTGTTTTTCCTGATCATGTGTTCTGTGATTTTTACGGTACTGTACTACAGTCTGCCCAGGCAGAACCGTGAGCCGGCAATATCGGATTATATTGACTTTTCAGAAGGCTGGACCACCTCCGATGGACGCCCCGTTGATTTTTCCCATATCAGTCGGTCATTTTTTGCGGACAGTTCATACATGCTATCCTTTTCTGTTCTCTGCT
>OODI01001147.1_pt1 | contig 11694 bp, 9 predicted proteins | sample 1671141 | NCBI WGS metagenome assembly OODI01 (sample SAMN06348126, study PRJEB24527) | human gut metagenome | biome: human gut; feature: ankylosing spondylitis patient; material: feces | host: Homo sapiens | place: China | collected 2015-10 | reverse complement strand
ATACGAGATCGTGATGTGACTGGAGTTCAGACGTGTGCTCTTCCGATCTCGCCGAGAAGGCCAACATCCCCATCTTTGCGATGACGGCGAACGCCTTTGAAGAAGACCGTCAGAACGCGCTGGCGGCCGGTATGAACGGCCATATCGCAAAACCACTGGACGTCCCGCACCTGCTGTGCGTCCTCGCAGATGCCCTGAAAAAATAACCCCAAAAAAGCCGAAACGGCCTGAGCTCTGTGTCGCACAGAGTTCAGGCCGTTTGTGGTCTTATTCGGTTTTGGGAGCGGCTTCCTTTTTGCAATCCCCCTCAAAGTATGTTATACTGAGAAATACAAGTTTTCCGCTTTTATAGCCTCTCTCAGACAAAAGGAGAACGCAATGGCTTTCAACAAATATATCCGGAACGCAGGCGATCTGGTCACCTCTCACGAGCAGACACGCGCGGGATTTTTGAAAATCGCGCTGGAAAAGAATCGTCTCGGTGACCCCTACATAAAAAATTCACTTGCCTTCAAGAGTATGGTCTCCGGCGCGACTTGTCCGGAAGCCCTTCTTTCTATACCCGAAGTGCGGCCATTTCTCCTGAGTGCCTCCGGTTTGTCTGATAAAAGTCTGAATTACCTCGACGAATCTGACCAAACCAAAGCCATTGAAGAGCTCATCAAGAATTTTTTGAAGCCCGCAGGTAAACATTTCATTGACGAAACAATCTACCGATATCTTCTTATTAAAGGAGACGCCGTAGGCGGGTCGATGCGGAACCGTATCGGGGCCCTGGGGCAGGAACGTCTGATCCGCTGCATCTTATCGTGTATGGCTGTGCAGAACATCTCCTACCAGTGGGCAGAAAACATCTCCGGCAAATTTCCGTGGTACGATCAGTCAGACAACGACCTTGACATTGAGCGTCGGATGAAAGCCCTCTGCTGGCAGACCGCCGCAGGGAAAAAGCGGCTGCTTGCTTTCAATATGAACATTTCCACAGTCCGGAAAAATGTGGATATCTGCCTGTTCGATTCCGATGCAGTCGGATTCCGAAATGGAAAAATCGCTTTTGAACCAGACAAAGCCCTTATGATGGGCGAGCTCAAAGGCGGAATCGACCCCGCCGGGGCAGACGAACACTGGAAAACGGCTAACACCGCCTTGGAACGTATCCGGACGACCTTCGCTTCTGCTGGTCATCCCGTTCAGACCTCGTTCGTTGGAGCTGCCATTGAAACCGCCATGGCGGAGGAAATCTATTCGCAGCTTCAAGCCGGGGTCATGACCAACGCCGCCAACCTTACCAACGACAACCAGCTGGTCGCTTATTGCAACTGGCTTCTGAATCTTTAACGCAGACAAGTGAGAACCGAATGGAACAATTATCCTTTTTGAATCCTTCCTCCCAAGATTATCTGATCGAACAGTTTTCTTCTGACGCCTTATGCAGCGACATTGAGCGCAAAATGCTCGAATCTCGTTATGCTCCCCTTCTCGAGGTCACTGACCGTTTCGACAGGCGAAGCGTCAGCTATCAGCTCAGCAAGAATGAGATCCTCCACAGCTGGCTCAAATACAAAGAAGGTTTTTCAGCGGACCTTGTCCAACTGTTGCTCCATGAGATGGGGGCTCACCCCGGCGATCTCGTCATGGACCCTTTCATGGGCTCTGGCACCACGGCGCTCGTCTGCCAGATGCAGGGCATCAACAGCATTGGCTACGATGTGATGCCCATTGCGGACGTCTCCTTAAGAGCAAAGGCTGCCTGCATGGAGTACGATCTTCCTGAACTTCGTGCCATGCTGGAAGAGCTGAAATCTCTCCACATGCCAGACAGCTATTCCTTGAAAACACCTTGTATTCCCATCACACAGGATGCCTACCCGGAATACAACGAACGCTACCTTCAGTTCATCGAAGACTGGCGTATCCACTGTATCTATTCAGAGAATGCCAAAAATCTTCTTCGGCTCTGCATTCTCAATTCTCTGGAACCGTGCAGCTACACCGTAAAGAGCGGCCAATATCTCGGCTGGGACAGCCGTTCCCCAAAGGTGATTCATGCCAATGAGCTTCGCGCAGCCAAAGGCAAAAAGCCGTTGTCCGCTAAAACAGTCCGTTCAAGTATCCTCGACAGCCGTGATACCGTTCTATTGGAACTATCGCATGTGATCCACGATCTTGAGGTGATTCAGCATTCCAGCCAGACGCACAAAAAAGCACAGATTACCTACAAACAGAACAGCGTTCTGTTCGAACTGCCCAGGCTTCCAGATAACATTCTGAAAGGGGTTATTACCTCGCCGCCGTATTGCAACCGATACGATTATACCCGCACCTATGCACTGGAACTTGTTTACCTTGGGCTTGATAACGATTCGATCAAACAGCTGCGGCAGGACTTGCTGTCCTGCACCGTTGAAAGCCGATCCAAACTGGAACAGTTGAAGTTCTTCTATACAGAGATTGGTCAAATCGACCGGTTCCATACGATCCATCAGACACTTTGTTCCAACCCTGCTTTTTGTGAGGTGCTGGATGCCTTACACAAGCGCGAACAGCATGGTGATTTGAACAACAGCGGCATCTTCCGAATGGTAGAAGGATACTTTACAGAGCTGGCCTTTATCTATGCCGAACTTTTCCGCGTTTGCAAAAAGGGCGCCATGGTCGCGTTCGTCAACGACAATGTCCGTTATGGCGGTGAAGTCATCCCGGTCGATTTTTTGAGTTGTTCTCTTGCCGAGCAGTTTGGCTTTACCGTCAAAAAAGTCTACTGTCTCAAACAAAAGAAAGGCAACAGCAGCCAGCAAATGGCCAAATTCGGCCGCGTCGCTCTCCGAAAAAGCATTACGATCTGGGTAAAAGCATAAAAAATACCGCTGCGCAGCTATTTTCTGCGCGGCGGTATTTTCTTTTTGGCTTTTTTACTTCACCTGTGCCCCGGTGGTCAGCGCCTTGGACACGGCGTCCATCAGCGCGACCATGGTGCAGTAGTTGGCACCGTAGGTCTCGGTGTAGGCAGAGTAGGTGTCGATCTGCTCCTGCGTGGGGGCGATGGACATCGCCTCAGCCACTGCCTGGTAGAGCAGCGCTTCGCGGGCATACTCGGTGATGCTATCGCTCATGGCATCCAGCAGGTCGTCGGCACTGTTGTAACCGGCAGCAGCCTGCAGGAAGCTGTCGAGGTCATAGCCGTAATACTGGGCCATGGTGTAGTAGTAGTTCAGGCACTGGTTGACCTGATAATCGGTCACTTCTTTGGGCAGGTCCTTGAAGGTGGAGTTTGCCAGCAGATAATTCATCACCGCAGTGTTCAGGTTGTTCTGATACAGCATCTTCTGGTATTCGGCCCGCAGGTCTTCCACGGTGTGGACGCCGTCGGTGCTGCTGAAATTCTCCTCGACCCAGGCATCGGTCAGTTCCGGCAGGATCTCCTCGCTGATGTAGTTCAGCGTGACGGAGAAGACTGCCTTTTTGTTGCTCAGGACCACCGCATTGCCCTCGGCGTCGGTGGAGTCGCTGTAGCCGTCCGGGAAGGTGACGTTGACCTCAAAGGTCTCGCCGGGCTTGTGGCCCACGATCTGGTCCTCAAAGCCGTCAATAAAGGAACCGCTGCCCAGCGTCAGGCTGTAGCCGCTGTAGGTGCCGCCGGTAAAGGCCACGCCATCCACGGTGCCCACATAGTCGATGTTGACGGTGTCGCCGTCGGCGGCGGCACGGTCGGTGATCTGCTGCGTGGTGGTGTTCTGGCTGAGCAGGCTGTCGATCTGGGACTGCACGTCCTCCTCGGTCGGCTCGATGTCCGCCTTCTTCAGCGGGATGGAAGCGTAGTCCTCCGGCAGGGTCACATAATCCAGTGCGCGGATGCCGGACCAGTAGCCGTTCTCGTCCAGACCGTCACTGTAGGCAAAATTCTGGTAGTCATAATCCGAAGCGCTGCCGTAGACAGACGCCTCCGAGCTGGCCGATGTGGAAGAGGACGCCGCAGACTTCGAGCAGCCCGCAGCCGTCAGCGCCAGCGCACCGGCGCAGAGAAGGCAGACTGCCTTCGAGATGATTCGTTTCAAGTGGATACCTCCTGTATCCCGGACGCCGCCGGGAACTGCAATTTTTTCAGACAAATCTTATTATAAAGGGTAAAAATGAAAAAGAAAAGGATTTTGCGAAATTTCCACAAGTTTCACGCAGCCTGCCACGTGAGGTCGTTGCTTTTTGTCAAAAGCTGTGATATCCTATAATTGCCGCAGCAAAGCGGCAAGGCGCTGTGTCCAGAACGCAGGCGGCAACTCCCTACCGGATGGCTTTGTTTCCATAAACAGGGCGCCGGGAGGGCGACTTTTGAACGTTTCTCCCCGGAGGCTCTGGCCGAAAGGGGGAATGTACCCATGACATTGACCGAGATTCTTGCGCTGTTGACGTTCCTCGTCACAACGGTTTACGACACGATCGACATCGTGCTCCGATTCCGAGAGTTTCGCACAAAAAATGGACAAAAGAAATGACCGCCCCACGTTTAGCACCCGTTGGCGGTCATTCTTTTGATCTGCTGGTAGGGAGCTAGCCGTTTGTTGGGCCAGCGCCTTTTCTATTTGTAGTATAATCGTTCTATCGTCGTTTGTCAAGCTGTCGCCCCGCACACGCAAAAATCCTCTTGCGCTGCGGGGCCTGCGGCTTTATTATAATAAGAGAAGCCCATCAACACAAGGAGGAACATCCATGGATTACAACAAAGCCGCTCTCGAAATGCACGAGAGCCACCACGGCAAAGTCGGCATCGTGAGCAAGGTCGAGGTCAAGACCCGCGACGACCTGTCCACGGCTTACACCCCCGGCGTCGCCGAGCCCTGCCGCAAGATCAAAGAGAACCCCGACGACGTGTACAAGTACACCTTCAAGAGCAACATGGTGGCCGTCGTGTCCAACGGCACCGCCGTGCTGGGCCTGGGCGACATCGGCCCCGAAGCCGGTCTGCCGGTCATGGAGGGCAAGGCCGTGCTGTTCAAGGAATTCGGCGGCGTGGATGCCTTTCCCATCTGCATCGACGCCCACGACGCCGCCAGCGTCATCGCGGCCTGCAAGGCCATCGCCCCGACCTTCGGCGGCATCAATCTGGAGGACATCAAAAGCCCGGAGTGCTTCGAGATCGAAGAAACGCTGGAGCGTGAGCTGGATATTCCCGTCTTCCATGATGACCAGCACGGCACCGCCATCGTCGTGACGGCTGCGCTCATCAACGCCCTGCGCGTGGTGGGCAAGAAGATGGAGGATGTCCACATCGTCCTGAACGGCCCCGGTGCCGCCGGCACGGCCATCATCAAGATGCTGATGACCGCCGGTGCCAAAGACATCGTGGCGGTGGACCAGTTCGGCACCCTGTACAAGGGCTGCAACAGCGCCGAGGCCCACAAGAACTGGCTGGGCGAAGTGACCAATCCCCGCCAGATCAAGGGCGGCCTGAAGGAGGCCATCGAGGGGGCCGACGTCTTTATCGGCGTGTCCCGCCCCGGCATCCTGACCACCGAGCTGTGCAAGACCATGAATCCGGACGCCATCGTCTTCGCCATGGCCAACCCCACCCCGGAGATCATGCCCGACGAGGCCAAGGCAGGCGGTGTACGGGTCATGGCCACCGGCCGCAGCGACTTCCCGAATCAGGTGAACAACGTGCTTTGCTTCCCCGGCCTGTTCAAGGGTGCCCTGAGCGTCCGCGCACGGGACATCAACGATGCCATGAAGCTGGCCGCAGCCTACGCCATCGCCGACCTCATCACGGATGAGGACCGCAGCGAAGAGAACATCATCCCCGGCGCATTCGACCCCCGCGTGGCCGAGGCCGTGGCCTCTGCCGTGGCAAAAGCTGCCCGCGAGACCGGCGTGGCCCGTCTGTAAAGGAGGCGCGGCATGAGGACGATCTCCGCACAGTCCATCACCGATACCGTCGCCCGCCTGTGCATCGAAGCCAACACCCGCCTGCCCCAAGACGTGGAAGCGGCTCTGGCCAGAGCGCGGGAGGAAGAGCCGTGGCCGCTGGCGAAAACTACCCTCGACCTGCTGTGGTCGAACCTCGGTGCGGCGCAGGAGAAGGCTCTGCCCATCTGTCAGGACACCGGCATGGCCTGCGTCTTCGTGGAGCTGGGAACGGATGTCCACATCGACGGCAGCTTTGAGGCCGCCATCCACGAGGGCGTCCGCCGGGGCTACACCGATGGCTACCTGCGCAAGAGCATCGTGGCCGACCCCCTGCGCCGGGGCAATACCGGCGACAATACCCCTGCCGCCATCACAGTCCACCTCGTGGACGGCGACGGCTGCACCATCACCGTGGCCCCCAAGGGCTTTGGCAGCGAGAACATGAGCCGCATCCAGATGCTCAAACCGGCCGACGGCGTGGAAGGGTTCAAGAAATTCGTGCTGGAAACGGTCACGCTGGCAGGCTCCAACCCCTGCCCGCCCATCGTGCTGGGCATCGGCGTGGGCGGCAGCTTCGACAAAGTCGCCTATCTGGCCAAAAAAGCTCTGCTCCGCCCGCTGGACATCCCCAACCCGGACCCCTACTATGCTGCCCTGGAACGCGAACTGCTGGCCGCCGTCAACGAGACCGGCATCGGCCCGCAGGGCTTCGGCGGCAGGACCACCTGCCTGGGCCTTGCCATCGAGCAGATGCCCACCCATGTGGCGGGTCTGCCCGTGGCCGTGAACGTTTCCTGCCATGTCACCCGCCGTGCCAGCGCGACGCTGTAAACGCTCCCCTTTCCGTCAAAGGCGTGAGCCTATTAGGAGGCTTGATGAACATGCAATACGAACTGACCACCCCCTGCACCGCGCAGGACCTGGCCCCGCTCCAGGCGGGCGACACCGTTCTGCTGTCCGGTGTGGTCTACACGGCCCGCGACCAGGCGCACAAACGGATGCTGGAAGCACTGGACCGGGGCGAGCCGCTCCCCTTCGACCTCGAAGGCAGCGCCATCTACTACGTCGGCCCCACACCGGAGCGCCCCGGTGCGGTCATCGGCTCGGCCGGGCCCACCACCAGCGGCCGGATGGACGCGATGAGCCCCCGCCTGCTGGACCTGGGCAACAAGGTCATGATCGGCAAGGGCAAGCGGGATGCCGCCGTCAAGGAAGCCGTCGTGCGCAATGGCGCGGTCTATCTGGCCGCGCTGGGTGGGGCCGGTGCCCTGATGGCCAAGAGCGTCAAAACGCTGGAAGTCATTGCCTGGCCGGACCTCGGCTGCGAAGCCGTCCGCCGCCTGACCGTGGAGCAGATGCCCCTGACCGTCATTCTGGATGCCCACGGCGGCGACCTCTATCTCTCCGGCCCGGAAGCCTACCGCGCGTCCAGATAAGCACGTTCCACAAGATTTCAGGCCCTGTTTCCGGTCAAAATAGCAAAATCATGCAGAAGAAGCTCAGTTTGTTTTAGCAAACTTCCGCCGAACGACTTGCATCCCCCGGCAGAATGTGGTATCCTATAACAAACCGAACCGATGTGCGTTTTTCTGCTCCGGGCCGGAAATCAAGAAAGGCAGGAGGCCGACAACCATGCAGATCCACCAATCCGCAGAAGATTATCTTGAAACGATCCTGATGCTGAATCAGAGGATGGGCCGCGTCCGTTCCATCGACGTGGTCAACGAACTGGGCTACACCAAAGCCAGCGTCAGCATCGCGATGAAAAAGCTGCGGGAGAACGGCTACATTGCGGTGGACGGTGAGGGCAACCTGACCCTGCTGGAGCCGGGCCGCGAGATCGCCGAGCGCATTTACAGCCGCCACCGGCTGCTGACCCACTTCTTCGTGCAGCTGGGCGTGGAAGAGGACATCGCCGCAGAGGATGCCTGCAAGGCAGAGCATATCCTCAGCGAGCAGACGCTGGAAAAGATCCGCGAAAGCGCCCTGCGCAACGACGCCGCCCATCCGCAGGCAAAGTGATATGATTCCAAGAGACACCGGAACGCCGAAAGACGTTCCGGTGTCTTTTTTTGTATGAAATTTTCGGTTTGTGTTGCATATCTGTTACGGATTTGGTACAATAAATCTGTGCGGAAAAGGAACGTTGGAAGAGCGAAAAAGGGCCGGGACGGCGCAAAGCCGCCCTAGGGTAAAGGAGAGCGTTGCGGCATGGATGCGATTGCCCATACTCAGGTCAGTGGGTTCTGTCTGGTCACGCTGGCGGTCTTGCTGCGGGCGCAGCAGAAAATGCGGGATAAAAGCCTGCCCGGGCGGCTGTTCACGGCGCTGCTGTGGTCTGCCGGGGCGCTGACGATCGTAGATTATGGCAGTGCGCTGGCGCAGCTGGGCGCGTGGGAGGAGCTGGGCATCCCCCTGACCTACCGGCTGAACGCCGGGGGCAGTATTTTGTTTTATCTGCTGGCGGCGTGCTGCTGCTTGCTGGTGTTTTTGTATGTAGAGGCAGAGCTGGGGCGTACATGGATGGAGGACGGTCGCAAGCTGGCGCTCAGCGCCGCACCGGTGGCGTTGCTTTTGCTGGCGCTGCTGACAGCGCGGGACGAAAGCGGCTTTTGCTATCTGGATGCAGAGGGGCTGCGGGGCAGCACCTTGTTCTGGGAGCCGAAGCTGGTGGGGCTTGCTTATCTGGCAGCAGCCTTTCTCCGCTGCAGCTGGACGCTGAGCCACTGGAAGCAGGAAACACCCAAAGAGGAACTGAAGACCCTGTTGCTGCTCGCGCTTGCGCCGGCGGCAGGCTTTTTGCTGCAAGGCTGGCTGCCCGGGCGCGGGCTGCTGTGCTGCGGCATTACGCTTGGGCTGGTGTGCGTGTATGTGCTGGTGCTGCAGACCAAGTTCACGGTGGACACCCTGACCGGCGTCAGCAACCGCATCGTGGCGCTGCGCTATCTGGAAAGCGAGCTGCCCTATTACCGCCGCCACCCCAACCGCTCGCTGCATTTCCTCATGATGGACATGGACCACTTCAAGCACATCAACGATGAATACGGCCACTTGGAGGGCGATGCCGCACTGGTGCTGCTGGCGGGCATCCTGAAAAAGGTGTGCGCCAACTATAACGGCGTGCTGGCGCGCTACGGCGGCGATGAATTCTGCATCGCCTGCGGCTGCAACAGCGTGGAGGTGCGCACCCTGATCGCCTCCATCCAGCGGGAGCTGGACGCCGCCAACGCAGCCTCCGGCAAGCCCTATCAGATCGAGATCAGCATCGGCTGCGCCCGCCTTGAGCCGGACATCGCCACCGTGCACGACCTGATCGATAAAGCCGATCAGGAAATGTACCACCTCAAGACCCGCAAGCACGGCACAGCCCCCGCAGAAAAACAGGGCTGAGCGGTTGTGAACTTACTATAACACGATAAATGCCGTTTGCCTTTACGGTCTTTCCCGTGAAAAATGCAATACCGGAGCGTCCGCAGACGCTCCGGTATTGCTCTATATAAAAATAATTTTTCCGCTGAAGATGGCCAAAGCAAAGCGGAGGCCATTCAAAATCGTCCCGCCCGCGCTTTCTAAACGTTTTTTACCCTTCTGCCCTTGCATCCCGGGGTGGAACGCGGTATTCTTATAGAATAGACCGGAACCGCGACAGCACAGGGGAGGGAGAACACATGGACGCACAGGAGATCCGCGCATTGCTGGGCAAAAGCATCTTTGAGCGGGCGCAGAAGTACCGCAAGCGTATCCTGCAAAGCAGCTGCACCACCAACGAGGACGGGGTGCGGCACCTGACAGCGCTGGTGCAGGGCAGCGGGCCGGACTGCTATTATACACAGGTCTGGCTGCGGGAAAACGGCAGCTTTGTCAGCGCCTCCTGCGACTGCCCCTATAATCAAAACGGCGACGGCACCTACTGCAAGCATATCGGTGCGCTGCTGTTACAGGACGCGGAAAAGAACCCGCCTGCCCCGGAAAAAAAGCCGGAGAGCATTCCCGGGGTGCAGCGGGGCGTTGCCGGGCTGAACCCGGAGCCCCGCAAGGACAGTTACAGCGCCGGGCTGGATATGCTGTTCGGCCGCAAGTGGCGGGGCGAGGAGCCGGAAACCGACTATGAGGCCCAGCTGCTGCTGAAGCGCTACCAGCGGGAGGACGCGCAGCAGCTGCCCCAGCCTGCATTGCAGCGCACCGGCTTTGCTCTGCTGGAACCGGAGCTTACGCCGCACAATGGCCGTATCTGGCTGCGGCTGCGGATCTCGGACGGCATCGGCGGGCGACAGTATCTGGTAAAAAGCATCCCGCAGTTTCTGGATGCGATCGAGCAGGGCGAAAGCGTCAGCTACGGTAAATCGCTGGCCTTTGTGCACCGGTGGGACGCCTTTGCCCCGGATGCGCAGCAATTGCTGCGGCTGCTGCGCCGTCAGGTGAGCGCCCGGCAGGCGTTTGAAGCCGAGGGCACCATGCGCTCCGGCTGGGAGAAAGGCCCGGCGGGCGGTCTGCCGCTGACCGGCGAGGGGCTGGATGCCCTTGTGGAGCTTTACGCCGCCGAGGGCGTTGTGGGCGGCTATACCCTTAAAGAGGGACTGCCGGTCATCAGCCTGAAGGTGGAGCGCCGCAAGGGCGGGGTGCAGCTAAGCTGTACCCCGGTGCTCAGCGGGGTGCAGGGGCTGGACTATGCCTATCTGCTGGGCGAAACCACCCTCTGGCGGATGCAGCGGGAGGAGTGCCGCCGGGTGCTGCCGGTACTGGATACCTTTGGCGGGCGCAGTTTGTTCTTTACCAGCGCGGACGCCGCCGCCTTTTGCAGCTATGTGCTGCCGGAGCTGGGCAACCGGGTCAACATCGTGGACCCCGACCGGCTGCTGCTGAACCAGATCCCGCTGGAACCGGTGGTGCAGTTTTATCTGGATGCCGACCGGGGGCTTACCGTTACGGCTTACCCGGTCTTTCTGTACGGCGAGGACAGGGTAGCCCCCGGCGAGCCGGTGCCGCCGGATCTTTTGCGGGATGCCCGCACCGAGAACCGGGCAAAGCGGCTGCTGGAAACCTATCTGGAACCCGAGCCCGGCAAGCCGGGGCATTACAGCATTTCCGGGGAGGAGGCGCTTTTCCAGCTGCTGGAAGAGGGCATTCCCGCCCTGCTGGCCATGGGCGAGGTGTACCAGACCGATGCTTTCCGCAACTTACAAGCCGCCCCGCCTAAGATCTCGGTAGGGGTATCGGTGCACGGCAGTGTGCTGGATTTGGAGGTGGACACCGGCGCGTTCCCGGTGGAGGAGCTGCGGGAGCTTTTGCAGTCCCTGCACCAGAAAAAACGCTACCACCGCCTGCGGGACGGCAGTCTGCTGCGGCTGGACGACAGTCTGGAAGGACTGGACGAGCTGAACGACACGCTGGAGCTTTCCGGCGCAAAGCTGAAGGACGGCCACGCCGCCCTGCCGCTCTACCGTGCCCCCACGCTGGACTGGGCGCTTTCGGGGCAGAACGGTCTGCGGTTCGACCGGGACGATGCCTTCCGGCGCATCAGCCGCAGCTTCCACGCCGTGCGGGACAGCGAGTATACCCCGCCGCTCTCGCTGCAAAAGACCCTGCGCAAATACCAGAGGGACGGCTACCGCTGGCTGCGCACACTGGATGGCTACGGCATGGGCGGCATTCTGGCCGATGATATGGGTCTGGGCAAGACCGTGCAGGTGCTCAGCTATCTGCTGGCCATGAAGGAGGGCGGGCAGCAGCTGCCCAGCCTTATCGTCTGCCCGGCGTCGCTGGTGCTGAACTGGCAGGAGGAATGCCAGAAGTTCA
>OODI01001145.1_pt1 | contig 11699 bp, 10 predicted proteins | sample 1671141 | NCBI WGS metagenome assembly OODI01 (sample SAMN06348126, study PRJEB24527) | human gut metagenome | biome: human gut; feature: ankylosing spondylitis patient; material: feces | host: Homo sapiens | place: China | collected 2015-10 | reverse complement strand
CTTTATGACGCTGTCCGCGACAGAAAATCTCGCGGAAAAAATGGTGCATCTGTTCGGAGATACCATACCGTCATGGCTTACGGTGTTTATAATTTCGCTGTTCCCGATTCTTGAGAACCGCGGCGGTATGATAGCCGCAAGACTGCTCAATATGAATATGCTTCAGGCATTCATCATCTCGTATCTCGGGAATCTTGTGCCGATACCGTTTATCCTTTTGTTCATCAAAAAGATATTCGAGTGGCTGAGAAAGATAAAGGGCTTTGACAAAATAATAAAGCACTTTGAAGCAAAAGCCGAAAAGAATCGAGATAAAATAAACCGCGGTAAGCAGTGGGGGCTTTTGCTGTTCGTTGCGATTCCGCTTCCCGGAACCGGTGGCTGGACGGGCGCGCTTATGGCGTCGCTTTTGGAAATACCGCCTAAAAAGGCATTTCCGATAATCGCCCTCGGCGTGCTTATAGCCGGGCTTATAATGACCACCGTGACATACGGCATAGGCTGGATAGTTTCCGGCTCGTAAGTCTTATATGGTTTTATGATTCCAAGACCTGTTTTCGCTTTGCGGCGAGGGCAGGTCTTTTAAGTGTCAAAAATTTTTTTGATTATTTGTGAGTATTGCCTATTGATTTTTCAAAAAACGGTTGTTAAAATTTTAACGTAGATGGTTAAACGTTTACCCACGTTGCCGTTAAATTTATTTTATTGAATACGGAGGAATAAGTTATGGCTAACAGATTTGTTCTTAATGAGACTTCTTATCACGGCAAGGGCGCAATAGAGAGCATTGCCGACGAGGCAAAGGGCAGAGGCTTTAAAAAGGCTTTTATTTGTTCGGACCCCGATCTTCTTAAATTCGGAGTTACCAAAAAGGTTACGGATGTTCTTGATAAAGCCGGACTTGACTATGAGATATACTCTGACATCAAGGCTAATCCCACAATAGAAAACTGTCAGCACGGCGTTGAGGCATTTAAGACTTCAGGCGCCGATTATCTTATCGCAATCGGCGGCGGCTCCTCAATGGATACCTCTAAGGCGATTGGCATAGTTGTTGCGAATCCCGAATTTTCAGATATCAGAAGCCTTGAGGGAGTGGCTCCCACAAAGAATAAGGCTGTTCCGATTTTTGCCGTTCCCACAACCGCAGGCACAGCCGCTGAGGTTACCATAAACTATGTTATAACCGACGCCGAGAAAAACAGAAAAATGGTGTGCGTCGATGTTCACGATATCCCGGTAGTTGCTTTTGTTGACCCGGATATGATGTCGAGTATGCCAAAGGGGCTTACTGCCGCAACCGGTATGGACGCTCTTACACACGCTATTGAGGGCTACATCACAAAGGGCGCTTGGGAGCTTTCCGATATGTTCCATTTAAAGGCAATCGAAATAATTTCTCGCGCTCTTCGAGGTGCTGTTGAAAACACCCCCGAGGGCAGAGAGGAAATGGCTCTCGGTCAGTACATAGCCGGAATGGGCTTCTCAAATGTCGGCCTCGGCATAGTTCACTCTATGGCTCATCCGCTCGGCGCGCTTTACGACACACCTCACGGTGTTGCAAATGCAATTATTCTTCCGACTGTTATGGAATATAACGCTCCGGCTACCGGTGAAAAATACAGAGATATAGCAAAGGCTATGGGCGTAAAGGGTACGGACGATATGACTCAGGATGAGTACAGAAAGGCTGCTGTTGATGCGGTAAAACGCCTTGCTTCCGATGTAGGCATTCCCGCAGACCTTAAAGAAATCGTTAAAGAAGAGGATATACAGTTCCTCTCGGAGTCTGCGTATGCGGATGCCTGCCGTCCCGGTAACCCCCGCGACACAAGCGTTGAAGAGATTGCAGAACTCTATCGTTCGCTTATCTGACGCATTATTACTCAACAATAACGAAATTTTGGTTTCCTCGCTTAAGGAACGAGCCGCCGTAATGGCGGCTCGTCCCTTTTTTAACGGTACTTTACACGCGACTTGTGTTTTGATATTATATTATCGATTTAAAGGAGGCGTTCGGATTTTGGACAATGACGAAAACAAACTGAAGAAGCGCTTCGCGGAGCTGTCGCTGCGCGCCGTCGAGCAGCGAAGAACCGTAAGCTCCGATTTTTTAACGCTTGACGAGCAAAGCACTTTAGCATCTGCACAGCTGTTTTCGAGGGTGTATCTTTACGGCGGCTATCCGCTTGCCGAGCGTCGTGCGGCTCTTTTCGGCGAAAAGAGTGAGGAGGAAAAAGCAGCCGAATGCGATTTTGTGTGGGTGAAAATTTCACCGGTGGCAAAAAAGTTTGCCGATGAGCTCACTCACCGTGATTTTCTCGGTACGCTTATGGGGCTCGGCATCAAGAGAGAGACAATAGGCGATATTCTCACAGATGATAATTGCGGATACGTTTTTTGCGAAAAAAAGGTTGCACGCTTTGTGCTCGACAATCTTGACAGAGTCAAGCACACCACGGTGCGATGTGAGATGACATTATCTCCTCCGGACTCTGTCGGAGCCTTGCCGGAGGAACGAACGGTTACGGTGCCGTCTCTGCGGCTTGACGCGATGGTTGCCGCGGTTTATAAAATATCGCGCAGCGAGTCACAGCAGCTTTTTATGCAAAAGCTTATATTCGTAAACGGCAAAATGACCGTCAATTCATCATATATACCGAAAGAGGACGAGATAATATCGGTGCGGCACAAGGGACGGTTTGTGTTTTGCGGCAAAATCGGAGAGACAAAAAAACAGCGTCTTAAAATCTCCGTCAGAGTTTTTTGAAATACGTACAAAAAATCGGACTGTAAAAACGTGCTTTTTACAGTCCGGTATATTTTTATATTGTGATTATGAGTTTTGGTCTATCTGCTCCTGCAAATTAGGTATCAGAACCTTTTGTGTAAGTAAAAATACCGTCAGCCCGTCCTTTAAGGTGCAACCGTCATTTCCCGTATAGCCGCCGGTACGGCTTACCTTGGAACAATCGGCGTTTACGTAATAAACGTATTTAAGCGTGTCGGCGTTTCTTATGAGCTTGCCGTTTTCGTCTCGGCTGCCGTTAAATTGCCAGACGTAGTTACTGTCTCTGCCCTTTACCGAATATGCGGTTATAAGACCTTCGCGGTCAATTCCGTATTTCGCGACTACGGCGTCAACAAATTTGTTGTCCGTATCGAAGTCAAGCTGCGAATCGCCGTATTGTGCTTCGTATTCCGTTGTTTCCGTGCTGACTGCGGCGGGAGCCGTGCTTTGCGGCTTTGTGGATTCGGCCGTGGTTTTTTCAACCTTTTTTGTTGTCGTTTCGATGGGAACGGTTGTTTCGGAATGTGAGACGGCAGGTGTGATATAATCCTCCTGCTTTTTTTTGCCGCAGGAGCAAAGACACGCGAGCATCAGCAATATACATAATGAGATTCTAAAGTGCTTCATAACAAATCCTTATAAAAAATCAAGCGGTGTAACCGAAATTACACCGCTTGTCGAGTGGCTTGATTATTTGCCGCCGATGATGCCGCCGATGAGACCCATTATAGCGTCGATAATAGGCTTAAGAGTCGGAAGCACGTTAGCCTCGAAGAAGCCCTTGATTGTTTCAAAGATAGAACTGAAATCCATGGATTATCTCTCCTTTTTTTAAATTGGTTTTAGGATCCTTCCTATGTATAATATATCAGAGAAAATAAAAAAAGAAAAGAGCTTTTTTCGAAAAAACACTACAAAATTAAACTGCATATATTGGTAAAAACTAACAAGTCGGGCCGGAGTGTTGATTTGTTGTGTGCAATGAGGCGGATGTTTTTATTGTAAGAAAAGACATTTTGTGATACAATAATATTATTGCTGCAGAGGTATCGGGCAGATACGGCGGCAGAATACAAATATATTCGGGAGAGTGCTCTTATGGCTCTTAAAACAGGTGCGCTGATTATAGCCGCAGATAATAAAAAACGCGAAAAACCCATTTATATGTGTGAGGCTTTGTCTTTGCCGCTCATTTCGTATGTGAAGTCGTATGCCGAAAAGGCTGATGCGGAAAAAACGGCAATTATAACTGAAAGTGACAGCTCCGGTGTTGAAGCAATAAAGGGCGACAGCCGGGTGTTTGTATCGCCGGATGCTGAAAATGACAGCGATTTTCTGCTTGTAGCCGACGGCTTTGCAGACGAATTTGACTATGTATATGTTATCTATGGAAATGTACCGCTTATGAGCGGCAACTCTCTTAAAAACGCGCTTTCTCTCTGCGTGAACGAGGGAAATGAGGCGGTCGCCGTCTTTTCAAGACAGCCTAATGGTGAGGATGTGACCGGAGCGTATGTGTTCTCTTCAAAAAAACTCATGACACTCATTAAAAACGGCGCATCGCGCTCAGCCGAGGAGCTTTTTCGCGCCTGTGATAAAAAGACACGGTTCCAAACCGATTGCAGATGCGAAACGAGTGCCGTCTATGATATGTGCTCACTTCACGAAATCAGCGAGACTGTTCGCTTAAGAGAGATAGAGCATCAGCTTGACTGCGGTGTGAATATCCCGTGCTTTGACGGAGTTATGATTTCCCCGAACGTAAAAATCGGCGAGGGTACGCTTATTTTGCCCGGCACGATTTTACGCGGAAACGTAACGATAGGCAAAAACTGCACCGTAGGGCCCAATACGCTTCTTCACAATACAACTGTCGGCGATGATGCGTATTTAAACAGCGTTCAAAGCTTCGACGCAAGGATAATGAGCGGCGTAAATATAGGTCCGTTTGTTCACATAAGACCCAATTCGGTGATAGGCGAAAAGGTGCATCTCGGCAACTTCGTTGAGGTGAAAAATTCCAATATAGATACCGGCACAAAGGTTTCGCACCTTACGTATGTCGGCGACAGCGACGTGGGTAAGAGGGTAAACTTCGGCTGCGGAACGGTAACGGTCAACTATACAGGCAAGGCGAAATTCAGAACCACCATAGGTGACGATGCGTTTATAGGCTGCAACACAAATCTTGTAGCTCCCGTGACGGTCGGTGACGGCGCATATACCGCGGCAGGCTCCACAATAACAGAGGACGTTCCCGGTGATTCACTCGGTATAGCAAGAGCACGTCAGGTTAATAAGATAGGCTGGTGCCTAAAAGATAAATAAGGACAGGTAAACACAATAATGTTAGGCAGATTCAAAAAAACGGAAGCTGTCGGCGCACCCGAATTTTTAGTGGCAGGGCTCGGTAACCCCGAGAAAAAATATACCCTGACACGTCATAATTCGGGGTTTTTGTGCGTTGACTTTCTTGCCGAAAAGCACGGTTTTAAAATAAATAAACTCAAGTTCAAGGCGGTTATAGCCGATACGGTTATAAACTCGCACCGCTGCATTGTAATGAAGCCGCAGACCTATATGAATTTAAGCGGAGAGGCCGTAAAGGCCGCGGCAGATTTTTATAAGATACCTCCGGAAAAAATCATTGTGATTTTTGACGATATATCGCTTGACGTAGGCAGACTGAGAATACGCCGCAAGGGCTCAGACGGCGGTCATAACGGTATAAAGAGCATAATATCCTGTATAGGCAGCCAAAATTTTCCGAGAGTCAAAATCGGCTGCGGCAAAAAGCCTCATCCCGATTACGACCTTGCCGCATGGGTTCTCTCCGAGTACAAAAAGGACGAGGCACCGGAGCTTAAAAAGGCACTTGATAATGCCTGCTGTGCGGTGGAGCTTATTTTGGACGGTAAAACAGACGAAGCCATGAACAAATATAATTCCTGAAGGAGCTTTAATTTAATATGTCAGCATTTGCTGAGGTCTTAAAGACCTCGCCCGAATATAAGACACTCGAAAAGGCGGTAAAAAGCAAAAAACTGCCTGTCGGAGTTCTCGGCGTATCGGGAATCCATAAGGCTCATATTATAAATTCGCTCTGCGGTAATTTAGGCCGCAGGGCTCTTGTCATTATGCCCGACGAAGCGGCCGCGACGAAGCTTTGCGAGGACTTGCGTGTTTTCGGTAAGAATTCGTTTCTGTATCCGGCGAGGGATTTTTCGTTTACCTCGGCGGAAAATCGTTCCCACGAATATGAGCAGCGCCGTATAAATGCGCTCACAAATATTTTAAACGGCACCGCCGATATAGTGGTTTGCTCCGCAGAGGCGGCGGTTCAGAGGACTATTCCGCCCGAGGACTTAAAAAAACATTCGCTTACGATAAGGCGAGGCGAGGATATTAAGCTCGGCGACATAACGAGTGTTCTTCTTTCCGCAGGCTATACGAGAGCCGATATGGTGGAGGGAGTAGGTCAGTTTTCCGTGCGCGGAGGAATACTCGACCTGTTTTCGCCGGACGACCAAAATCCCGTCCGAATAGAGTTTTGGGGCGATACCGTTGACACCATGGCTCATTTCGACATAATGTCTCAGCGAAGAACCGACAATGTTGATAAGCTGACGCTTATGCCGTCAACCGAGATAGTCTTTTCGGGCGGCGACGACTTAATGAAAAAGATTACCGCATTTTATGATACCGTAAAGGGTAAGGGAGCCAAAAAGGCTCGCGAAATGCTGCAAAAGGATATAGACAGGCTCAAAAACGGCGTGAGCTTAAGCTCTGCCGATAAGTATCTTCCGCTCGCTTACGAAGAGAATGCGACAATTTTAAGCTATGCCGATTCGCTTTTGCTTATTGTTTGCGAGAGCGCCGGAGTCAAGGAGAAGGCAAACACCGCAATAAAGCTCCAAAACGAGGATATCAAATATCTCCTTGAGGACGGCGAGCTTTGCCGCGGACTCGACGAGTTTACGATGACCTTCCCGGAGCTTACACGCGAATATGAAAAAAAGGATACTGTTTTTCTCGACGATTTTGCGCGCGGTTCGTTTGACGTACCGGTACGCGACCTTGTAACATTTACGGCGTCAACACTTCCCGTATGGAACGGAAAGCTCGACATACTCTTGGACGATTTGTCTCCGCTTGTTCAAAAGGACTCGACGGTTGTAGTAATGGGAGGAACGGAAAAGGCTGCAAAAAACCTTGCTGAGGATCTCGAAAACGAGGATGTTCCGGCACTTTATTTCCCACTCGAGCCTGCCGAATTTCCGCGTGGCAGAGTTTCGGTTTTGCCCGGTGCGCTCTCGGGCGGCTTCGGCTATCCGCACGAAAAATTTTATGCCTTTACCTATGGCAGAAACGCCGTTGCGTCCAAAAAAAGAAAAAGCAGGAGCGGGTTTAAAAAGGGACAGAGCCTCCACTCGCTTGATGAGCTTAAAAAGGGCGATTACGTTGTTCATTCGCTCCACGGTATAGGCGTGTTTGACGGCATCAATAAGCTTGAGGTCGGCAAAATAACCAAGGATTATATCAAAATCAAGTATGCAAAGGGCGACGTTTTGTATGTCCCGGTAACGCAGCTTGACCTTGTCTCAAAATATATAGGCCCTCACGAGGACGACGGCAGAACAGTAAAGCTGAATAAAATCGGCGGCAAGGACTGGGAAAAAACGAGAAATAAGGTTCGTGCCGCAGTCAAGGACATGGCGGATCAGCTCATAGCCCTATATTCAAAAAGGCAAAACAGCCCCGGCTATGCATTTTCTCCGGATATAGATATGCAGAGCGATTTCGAACGGCGGTTTGAATATGACGAAACGTCCGATCAGCTCAGAGCAATCGATGAAATAAAGGGCGATATGGAAAAGCCTTATCCCATGGACAGACTTCTCTGCGGCGACGTCGGCTTCGGAAAAACCGAGGTCGCGCTTCGTGCGGCTTTTAAATGCGCGGCAGACGGTAAGCAATGCGCAATACTTGTTCCCACAACAATTCTCGCGTATCAGCATTACCGTACCATACTTAAAAGATTTGACGGGTTCCCCGTAGAGATAGAGATGCTGTCACGCTTCAGAACTCCTAAGGAGCAGGAGAAAATACTTAAAAATTTGAAGCGCGGCTCGCTTGACATAATCGTAGGCACACACCGTCTTGTTTCAAAAGATGTAAAATTTAAGGACCTCGGCCTTTTAATAGTCGATGAGGAGCAGCGCTTCGGCGTGGCTCAAAAGGAGAAGCTTAAGGAGTTGTTCCCAACGGTTGATGTTTTGACCTTGTCGGCGACGCCTATTCCGAGAACGCTTAATATGGCTATGACCGGCATACGCGATATGTCCGTAATAGAGGAGGCTCCGCAGGACAGATACCCCGTTCAGACATATGTTATAGAGCATGATATGGGAATTCTCTGCGAGGCCATGGAGAAGGAACTTCGCAGAGGCGGTCAGGTATATTATCTCCACAACCGTGTCGAATCAATCGAAAGCACGGCGGCTAAGATAAAGGAAATGATGCCGTCGGCTCGTATAGCCGTGGCGCACGGCCGAATGGGCGAGGAGGAGTTGTCTGAAATCTGGCGTGACTTGCTTGAGGGCGACATAGACATACTCGTTTGCACCACCATCATCGAGACGGGCGTCGATGTTCCGAATTGCAATACGCTGATTATCGAGGACGCCGACAGGCTCGGGCTTGCCCAGCTTCATCAGATACGCGGAAGAGTCGGCAGAAGCACACGCAGAGCGTCGGCATATTTCACGTTTAAGCGTGGCAAGGAATTGTCGGAAATAGCGAACAGACGACTTTCGGCAATAAGGGAATATACCGAATTCGGCTCAGGCTTTAAGATTGCCATGCGTGACCTTGAAATCCGCGGAGCGGGCAACGTCCTCGGTGCGCAGCAGCATGGCCATATGGAGGCGGTAGGCTACGATATGTACTTGCAGCTTCTCGGTGAAGCCGTGGAGGAGGAAAAGGGCGAAAAGCCGATTTCGCGTAAGAAGGAATGTCTCATAGATATGCAGATAGACGCTCACATTCCCGATAATTACATCAAGAGCATTCCTCAGAGGCTTGCGGTTTATCGCAGAATTGCGGACATTAAAAATACCGAGGATGCAGAGGACGTTAAGGATGAGCTCCGCGACCGATTCGGTGAAATTCCGCAGTCGGTTCAGGGTCTTATCGATGTTTCGCTTCTTCGTAATACCGCCGCCGCAAAGGGTATATACGAAATAGGGCAAAAGGGCAATTCCGTTATCCTTTATGTGAACGATATAGATACAAATACGGTTTTGAACCTGTCCTCCATGATGCGCGGCAGAGTGTCTATAATGGATTACGGCAAAAAGCACATCGCGGTAAAGATTGCCGATGGTCAGTCGCCGCTCGATACGCTCAAGGAAATATTCGGATATATGGTGTTTTGATTATGAAGATAGCTGTTGTTTGCGACTCTTTTAAAGGGAGTCTTACGTCAAAGGATGCTTGCGCCGCGGTTAAAGACGGACTTCTTCGGTGTAACAAAAATTTTGAGGTGCTTTCTCTGCCGTTTGCCGACGGCGGAGAGGGGACCTCTCGCTGTTTTTACGATATACTCGGAGGGCAGCTTCGAAAAGCGGCGGTGCACGACCCTCTGCTTCGTGAAATCACGGCGGAATACACCGTTTTACCCGACGGTACTGCTGTAATCGATGTAGCCTCGGCAAGTGGGCTGACGCTCCTCAAGAGCAGCGAGCGCGACGCCGTGAAGGTGTCGTCATTGGGAAGCGGAGAACTGATTAGCGACGCTGCGGAGCATGGGGCAAAACATATAATTCTCGGACTCGGCGGCAGTGCTACCACGGATGCGGGGACGGGCATTTTGTATGCCCTCGGTATGCGGTTCTTTTCGGAGGACGGCGTCGAGGTTTTGCCCGACGGTCAAAATATGATAAGAGTTAAGAAAATACGGCGAACCGAGAATTTTGAAAGATTCAAGGATATAAAGTTCACTCTCGCGTGTGACGTCACAAATCCTCTGTGCGGAGAAAACGGAGCGGCTTATGTTTTTTCTCCGCAAAAGGGAGCCTCGAAGAACGATGTAAAGCTTTTGGATGACGGCTTACGAAATATAGGAGAGATTTTTGAAAAAGCGTCCGGCAAAAAGATTATAAATCTTCCGGGAGCCGGAGCTGCGGGCGGCATCGGCGGTGGATTATCCGCCTTTTTGAACTGTGAGCTCCAAAGCGGATTTGATGTGCTGGCAAGGGCTGCATCGCTTGAGGATAAAATACGTCGCTCCGATGCGGTCATAACAGGCGAGGGCAAGACGGACAGGCAAACCCTATTCGGCAAGCTTCCTAAGAGGGTCTCGGACATAGCCGAAAAATTCGGTGTTCCGTGTATCCTTTTGAGCGGCGACGTCGAAAACGATATTTCCACCGAGACACTCGGAGTATGCGAAATACATAAAATAAAGGAAAACGGTATAAGCCTTGAGCATTGCATGAAAAACGCCGCCTCGCTTTTGTCCGAAAGAGCCTTTGCGATAGGCAAAGACTCAAAAATAATAAATAAGCAATATAGCAGGAAACAAGAGGAAATGCGAGAAAACGAGAGATAAATCATATAATCGTTAAAATATTGAAAAAACGGTGTTGACGAAATCGTTTCTTCGTGATAATATATTCGGGCAATAAAAAAGAAATAATTATTCGGAGGTTATGTTTTATGTCAACTTATATGCCTAAGGCTGCCGACATCAGCCGTAATTGGTATGTTCTTGATGCTGACGGCAAAACCCTCGGTTCCGTTGCTGCGGAGGCTGCTACGCTTCTTCGCGGCAAGCACAAGCCGACATTTGCTCCTCATGCTGACTGCGGCGATCACGTAATCGTAATCAACGCCGGCAAAATAGTTCTTACAGGCAACAAGCTTGAAAAGAAAATGTACTATCATCACACCGGTTATATCGGTAACATGAAGAAGATTCAGTATAAGACCCTTATGGCTGAGAAGCCCGAATTTGCTCTTAAAAAGGCAGTTAAGGGTATGCTTCCCGATAACTCACTCGGCAGAAAGCAGCTTACAAGACTTCGCATCTTCAAAGACGGCGAACACACACATGAGGCTCAGAAGCCCGAAGTTAAAGAATTCTGAGAAAGGGAGGCAAAAATAAATGTACGAGACTAATCCTTATTTTTACGGCACAGGCAGAAGAAAGAAGTCGGTTGCAAGAGTTCGCGTTTATGCAGGCTCAGGCAAAATAACGATAAACAATCGTGATATCGACGATTATTTCGGCCTTGAAACACTTAAACTTATAGTTCGTCAGCCTCTCGCTCTCACCGGCACAGCTGACAAATTCGACATCGTCTGCAACGTTCAGGGCGGCGGTGTAACAGGCCAGGCAGGCGCAATTCGCCACGGCCTTTCAAGAGCTCTTCTTCAGTACGACGAAAATCTTCGTTCGGCACTCAAGAAGGCCGGTTTCTTGACTCGTGACCCGAGAATGAAAGAGAGAAAGAAATACGGTCTCAAAGGCGCTCGTCGCGCACCGCAGTTCTCAAAGAGATAATCGGTTACGATTTTTCAATCAAATACTTCAAAAGCCACGGAAAATCAACGGTTTTCCGTGGCTTTTTTATATAGCGATACCATAAACGGCTTCTTTGCATAGGCCGAGAAAAGGATTTTGCGTTCGGTTCGCTGTGTTTTAAATTTTCCCCAAAAAGCCTTGACGGGTAACCGAACGGTTACTACTATTTGAAAGCGAATTTATGACGGGAGATACAAAGGAGCGTATTATGGAAGCCGCGCTTTTTGAGGCAATGTACAATGAATTGCCTCCGCGATAAAAAGAGCTTGCGGTAGATCGGAAGAGCGTCGTGTAGGGAAAGAGTGTAGATCTCGGTGGTCG
>OODI01001133.1_pt1 | contig 11764 bp, 11 predicted proteins | sample 1671141 | NCBI WGS metagenome assembly OODI01 (sample SAMN06348126, study PRJEB24527) | human gut metagenome | biome: human gut; feature: ankylosing spondylitis patient; material: feces | host: Homo sapiens | place: China | collected 2015-10 | reverse complement strand
ACGAGATCGTGATGTGACTGGAGTTCAGACGTGTGCTCTTCCGATCTAAGGGAAAGAAAAGTATTTGAATTATTTGATTACAAGTATTTTAGAGAAAACTTTGGTCTTCCCGATTTGCCTAGAAAGAAGGATGAACAGATAAAAGAACTTCGGGAATTCTTGAATATTGCGACTTTGACTGTACTTACAAAACGTGATATGGCTGTAAGCTTTAGAAGTTCAACAACAGCGTTAGAAGAAGCTAGTACAGTTAAAGCTAATACAATGGTTCAGATTGCTATTAATAAGGCATTGACAGTTGATGCCCCGAAGTTTAATAAGAAAAAATTTGAAGACGCTGTACAGTATGCTTTGACTTTGACTAAGAATCATGGTGAATTCTATCCTTTGATTCGAAAGGCATTTGAGGAGTCGGGTGTTATATTTGTAATTTTGCCGAATATTTCCGGTTCCAAGATTAATGGTGCTACTAAAAAGATAGGTGAGAACATTATGCTGATGGTTAATGATAGAAGACTTAATTCTGATTCTTTCTGGTTTACCCTGTTTCATGAGATAGGGCATATTATCAATGGTGATTATGGGATATCGTTTGAAAAGGAATCAGGGGAGCAAGAACTGGCAGCTGATTTATTTGCAGAGGATAACTTGATACCAAGAGACGAGTATAATGATTTTGTAGCGAGCAGGAAATTTGGATTAAATGATATTATTGGTTTTGCAGAAGTAATTAATAGAGATCCCGGTATCGTACTAGGTAGATTACAGAATGACGGTTTGGTCAGATTTGATGATTGGACAATGAAACCAATAAGACATAAATATAAGGTTAAGATGATATAATGAACGCAAAATCCATTTGCTCGCAAGGATGCAATTTTGCGGAATGCATAGAATGTGCGAAGCACATGATATTATTGATTTAATAGAAGGTGTTCATAAAGAAGAATGCCGATGCAGGAGCGAGCCCTGCATCGGCATTCTTTTCTTTGCGAAAATATTACTCCTGCCTAATCCGGATATCGCCGCTGGTTGTGGTGACACCACATTCATATTCGGAATTATTTGCACCATGTGGAATATCGATATTACCACTTTGTGTATTTGCGGAGAAGCTATAGCTTCGGTCAGAATCCAGCTCCAGGTCAATATAGCCGCTCATAGCAGATATGTCGATTGCTTCGGCATCCGCAATGTTCATATCCACATCGCCACTTGCTGTATTGCAGGTTAGGCTGGTATTTGCGGAAAGTTCGCTTGCAGATACATAACCGCTTGTTGTGTAAAACTCGGCCTGACCGGCAGCGGTACGGTTCAACAGGATATCACCACTTGAAGCATGAAGCTCCAGCAGTGTTGTAAATGAACTATTGCTGATAGAGATGTTACCTGATGAAGTCTTTGTCGTGAGCGTATTGGCTTCGATATCTGCGATGCTGATGTCTCCACTGTTCGTTTTGAGACTGGTGAATGCAGAATTGCCGGCTGGCTCGGTATTCGGCTTATAAGAATACCGATAATCAATATTTCCGCTTGCGGTAGTAACCTGAATTGCCTGATATTCCTTCTCTGCCAGATATATGGTTGTCTTGGTATCGGAGCCAAATCCGAGTGAGATTGTCGGATGGTGGGTACGTTTGTCTTCGCATCGGAACGTCAGAACGCCGTCTACGACTGTTGCGGTATTGACCAGTCCTTCGGTATCATAATATTCAATGTAACTGTTCCCAGTGTCAGAATTCCTGATGACTACATCAGTGGATGCTTCGCCTGCGATGTCAACGGCGTTGAAATCATCTTTGATCTGAACTGTTTTCTTCACATAGTCCGGCAAGGCTTTCATACCGAGCAGGTCGACAGAACCATTTGGAAAATGGAATCCGTTAATTGCAAAACTTAAGAATACGATAATGACGCCGACCACTATAAATATAGAAGCAACAATAACTGCTTTTTTGGATTTATTCATAATTATCTCTCCTTTACAAACATTCTCTTAATTCCATTGACGGATGCCTTGTACAGCTTGAAAATGCCGATCGTAACAGGCTTTACGGCTACGATGAACAGGATCGCAAGTCCGATTCCGGCAAATGCAGCTCCAAGCATGAAAAGGGCAGCCGGAACATTCTGTGTAACAAAAAATGGAATAACTCCCAGCAGCCCGGCGATACCTGCAACTGCCATCGAGAGTACGATTACATAGAAGGACAGGAGAAGTGCCAAAATGACAACCGCCATGGCAATGACCAGAACGATCGCGGTCAGTAACAGCGGAGCCCATATAGGAGAACCAAGAATCAGCAAAATGATCTCCCATGCCTTTAATCGGTGGGATGGTTTGATTTTTTCTTTCACAAGTTTCGTCAGTGGCATATCTGCCAGGATCTGATCAACGACATCGTCCGGGGCATCCATATCGGCAACCGCTTCTTCCTCCGACAGGCCATCTTCCATACGGTCATCGATCATTTCACTATAATAATCCATAAATTTATTAATATCGTCTGCCGGCATTTTCCGGATCTTTCCCCGGATCGCTGACAAATATTCCTGTTTAGTCATTGTCATTCTCCTCTCTGATAATAAAACGATATATAGATTCAAGTTCTTTCCATTCTTCTTTAAATTCCTCGATTCGTGCTTTGCCTGCATCGGTAATATGATAGTATTTCCGAAGCCGTCCGTTGTGTTCTACGGAGCGAACGGTGAGGAATGCGCCGGCTTCCAGTCTTCGCAGGATCGGATACAATGTAGATTCCGATATCGTTACAAAGGGTTTCATATCCTTGATGATCTGATATCCATAAGAATCTTCATCCTTGATCGCAGCCAGTACACAGACATCCAGCATACCGCGTTTTAATTGAATATCCATATGTATACCTCCTTATGCACTATACTATATGACGTATAGTATAATATGTCAAGAGGTATTTTGTAAAAAATAATTTGACAAGAATGCTCATGGTTGCTATACTCAAGGTTGATAAAAATAAGAAGAAAAGCGATGACAGAGACAGTAGATCATGTTTGAAAGGCAGAGCGAGCCGGAGATGGTGCAAGACCGGTGCGAGTAGAAGATGATGGAAGATCACTCTTAAGCTTCAGACCGAAAACGACAGCCAGTAGGCTCTGACGTCATTCCCTCGTTACGGGAAGCACATATGTTAGTATGCAAGTAATAGGTGGTATAACGAGAACTTTAAGCCTTCGTCCTTTTTGCGGCGGCGGCTTTTTTTACTTTATAGAAAAGTTTGTCTAATAATATTTTGCATACATTGAATAAAAAGAAAGGAAGAACAACATGTACGAAAAAGTATCGACCAAATTGAATTTCGTAGACAGAGAACAGAAGGTTCTGGATTTCTGGAAAGAAAATCAGGTATTTGAGAAGAGTGTGGAAGAAACAAAGGATCTTCCGACTTACACATTTTATGATGGACCGCCAACAGCAAACGGTAAGCCACATATCGGCCATGTGCTTACACGAGTTATCAAGGATATGATTCCAAGATATCAGACAATGAAGGGCCATAACGTAGTAAGAAAGGCAGGATGGGATACACACGGCCTTCCTGTAGAGTTGGAAGTTGAGAAACTTTTAGGAATCGATGGCAAAGAGCAGATCGAGGAATACGGTCTGGAGCCATTTATTCAGAAATGTAAAGAATCCGTATGGAAATACAAAGGTATGTGGGAAGAATTCTCCGGCAAGGTAGGATTCTGGGCAGATATGGATGATCCATATGTAACATACCACAATGATTTCATCGAGTCCGAGTGGTGGGCACTGAAGAAGATATGGGATCAGGGACTTTTATACAAAGGCTTCAAGATCGTGCCATATTGTCCACGTTGCGGAACTCCACTGTCAAGCCACGAAGTAGCACAGGGTTATAAGACTGTAAAGGAACGTTCCGCAGTTGTAAGATTCAAGGTTATCGGCGAAGATGCATATTTCCTTGCATGGACAACTACACCTTGGACACTTCCATCAAACGTAGCCCTTTGTGTAAATCCGGATGAGACTTATGTCAAAGTAAAGGCAGCAGACGGATATACCTATTATCTGGCAGAAGCACTGGCAGACAAGGTACTCGGCTCCCTTGCAAAGGAGGCTACAGACGATACACCTGCTGTACCTGCATATGAAGTTCTGGAGACATACAAAGGAAAAGATCTGGAATACAAAGAGTACGAACCATTATATGAGTGCGTAAAGCCTGTATGCGAGAAGCAGCATAAGAAGGGTCACTACATCACATGTGATTCTTATGTAACTATGACAGATGGTACAGGTATCGTTCATATCGCACCTGCATTTGGTGAGGACGACGCAAATGTAGGAAGAAAGTACGATCTTCCGTTTGTACAGTTCGTAGATGGCAAGGGTGATCTGACAGAGGAAACTCCTTATGCGGGAATCTTCGTAAAGGATGCAGATCCAAAGGTATTGGTTGACCTTGACAAAGAAGGACTTCTGTTCGACGCACCAAAGTTCGAGCATGAATATCCACACTGCTGGAGATGTGATACTCCGCTGATCTACTACGCAAGAGATACCTGGTTTATCAAGATGACAGCAGTCAGAGATAAGCTGGTTAAGAATAACGACACCGTAAACTGGATCCCTGAGAGCATTGGTAAGGGACGTTTCGGTGACTGGTTAAAGAATGTACAGGATTGGGGACTTTCCCGTAACCGTTATTGGGGAACTCCGTTAAATATCTGGGAATGTGAATGCGGATGCCGTCATGCGATCGGTTCGATTGAAGAATTAAAGAGCATGAGCGACAACTGCCCGGATGAGATCGAGCTGCACCGTCCGTTCATCGACGCTGTAACGATCAAATGTCCGGAGTGCGGTAAGCAGATGCACAGAGTATCTGAAGTTATCGACTGCTGGTTCGATTCAGGTTCCATGCCATTTGCACAGTGGCATTATCCGTTTGAGAATGCAGACATCTTCGAGAAGCATTTCCCTGCTGACTTCATCAGCGAGGCAGTTGACCAGACAAGAGGATGGTTCTATTCTCTGATGGCGATCTCAACCCTGTTATTTGACAAGGCTCCGTTCAAGAATGTAATTGTCCTCGGACATGTACAGGATAAGGATGGACAGAAGATGAGTAAGTCCAAGGGAAATGCCGTAGATCCGATGGATGCACTGAACAAATACGGTGCAGATGCGATCCGGTGGTATTTCTACAGCAACTCCGCTCCATGGCTTCCAAACCGTTTCCATGAAGATGCGGTTATCGAGTGCCAGAGAAAGTTCCTCGGAACCTTATGGAACACTTACGCATTCTATGTATTATATGCAAATATCGACAACTTCAATCCACTTGAGCATGAGCTGGATTACGAGAAGCTGTCACTGATGGATAAATGGTTATTATCAAAGCTGAACTCAACCGTAAAGGCTGTTGATGAGAACCTTGCAGCATACAAGATCCCTGAGACAACCAGAGTATTAGAGGAGTTCGTAGATGACCTTTCTAACTGGTATGTTCGTCGTGGACGTGAGAGATACTGGGCAAAGGGTATGGAGCAGGATAAGGTAAATGCCTACATGACACTGTATACAGCCCTTGTTACAATCTCCATGACAGCAGCTCCGCTGATTCCGTTTATGGCAGAGGATATTTACCAGAATCTGGTAAGAAACATTGATAAGGATGCTCCATTATCTGTTCATCTGTGCGAGTTCCCGAAGGTAGAGGAGAAGATGATCGACACAGACCTTGAGGCAGCTATGGATGAGATCTTAAAGATCGTTGTTCTTGGACGTGCAGCCAGAAATACTGCAAATATCAAGAATAGACAGCCGATCGGAACCATGTATGTAAAGGCAGCAAAAGAGCTGACAGAGGATGAGACAGCGATCGTCAAAGACGAGCTGAACATCAAGAACGTAGTATTTACAGAAGATATCGCAAGCTTCAGTTCTTACACATTCAAGCCACAGCTTCGTACCGTAGGACCAAAGTACGGCAAGCAGTTAGGCGGAATCAAGGCATATCTGTCATCCGTTGACGGAAATGCAGCTATGGCAGAGCTGAAGGAAAAGGGTGCTCTGACATTTGACGTAAACGGCACAGAGGTATCTCTGGCAGAGGAAGATCTGCTGATCGATATCGCACAGACCGAAGGCTATGTTACAGAGGCAGATGGTGCGGTAACAGTTGTTATCGACACAAATCTGACAGAAGAACTCTTAGAGGAGGGATTTGTCAGAGAGATCGTATCCAAGATCCAGACCATGAGAAAGGAAGCCGGCTTCGAAGTAATGGACAAGATTACAGTCTATGCAGAGGGAAGCGACAAGGCAACCGGACTTATGAATGCAAACGCTGACAGCATCAAGTCAGACGTTATGGCAGATGCACTGGTAACCGGAAGCGTAGATGGCTATTCCAAGGAATGGAACATCAACGGCGAGAAGGTAACACTTGGTGTAAAGAAAAACGCATAAATAATACAGGGCGTTGACCGATGCCGAAAAAAGCAAATTTATACTTGCTTTTTTCGGAAAGCGTCTGTATTATAGATAACATATTAAAAGGTGCAAGGAAGTACTAGAGATAGCAACTTCCCTGCACCTTTTTCTCGTTAATGAAGTTGTCAATTACACAACAAGAAATAGGAATGAATATGGAGGCGATGGGTATGGAAAAACTCAATCAGATGGTAAGTGCAGTTGATTCGTTTGTGTGGGGACCGGTGATGCTGGTGCTTCTCGTAGGAACCGGTATCTTTCTGACGATACGGACGCGGTTCCTGCCGTGGAGGAATCTCGGATATGCGATCAAGAGCACACTTAGTAAAGAAGCAAGAACAAAGAACAGAGGAACCGGTGATGTATCCCCATTCTCGGCACTGACGACAGCACTTGCCGCAACAATCGGAACCGGAAATATCGTAGGTGTGGCGACGGCAATGGTATCCGGTGGTCCGGGTGCCCTGGTCTGGATGTGGATCTCGGCGTTGTTCGGAATTACATCGAAATTCTCAGAATGTATGCTGGCGATCAAATACCGTGAGGTAAATGCCAAAGGAGAGATCTCCGGCGGCCCGATGTATACGATGAAGAAAGCATTGAAACACAAAAGATTCGGAAGTGTGCTCGGTTGGCTGTTTGCATTCTTTGCGGTTGTTGCATCCTTTGGTATCGGAAATATGACACAGGCGAACTCGATCGCATCCTCCATGAATGAGACCTTTCACATCAATCCGATTATCATCGGTGTGATCCTTACGATCCTTGCCTTAATGATCATTATCGGTGGTATCAAATCCATATCAAAGATTTCCGCGATTGTTGTTCCGTTTATGGCAATCTTCTATGTACTTGCAGGACTTATAGTAATTATCGGAAATATATCGAATGTGCCGGAAGGTCTGCGCGAGATCTTCACAATGGCATTTTCCATGAAATCCGTATCCGGCGGTGTGCTTGGTACCGTAGTTGCATCCATGACAAATGCAATGCGGTTCGGTGTTGCCCGTGGTTGTTTCTCAAATGAAGCAGGTATGGGATCGGCAGCGATCACCGCAGCAGCAGCTACAACAGATAATCCGGTTCGTCAGGGATATATCAATATGACGGGAACCTTCTGGGATACGATCGTTGTATGTACGATCACCGGTCTGGTAATCGCAAGCTCCGGTGTGATCGGTAAGACTTCGACAATGACAGAAGGCTCATATGCAATCACCTCTGAAGCCGAAGATACACTGGCTCTGACACATGAAGAAAAAGGCAAGATGGTGACGACAGAATATACTGTTACATATAAAGATGGAACATTGACTTTGTCCGGGGGAGCAGAGGACATCGTTCTGACACCATATGCAGACGCTTCCGATAGTGAAGCATTTGCAAAGCTTCAGCATCAGCCGGATAGTCTGGAAGCAGTTTATGAGAATGGCGTGATCACAGGTGCATGGACCTCTGGCTGCAATGCTTATATTTTTGATGAAGATGGTACATATTATTATGAAGAAGCCTATACAGGATCAGCACTGACGATCAAAGCATTTGAAACGGTTCTTGGTAAAGCTGGCGCATGGCTGGTAACGATCGGTATTGCATTATTTGCATTCTCGACCATCCTTGGTTGGGAGTATCATGGTGAGAAAGCCTTTGAGTACCTGTTCCATTCCCACAAATACAACATGATTTATCGTATTGTATTCTCCCTTGTCGTATACATCGGTGCGACGACTTCGCTGGATCTGGCATGGAACTTCTCGGATATTGCAAATGCACTGATGGCGATTCCGAATCTGATCTGCCTGCTTCTGTTAAGCAAAGAGATCGCAACGGATATGCAGGAATTCCAGAAAGTACTCGCAGAAGAAAAAGCAGCAAAGAAGCGTGCGTAAATAGTCGACCTGCCGGTAAGTTTTTGAATCAAAATGGAAAATACATTACATATTATTCCGCAAGTCGTTTGCACTCTATTTCAACGCAGCGGTGCTAAGCTCCTCGCCTGTGGCGACTCACTAAGAACCGGCGTTGAAACAGGCTTGCTACATAACAGTAATGTTATTTTCCATTTTTGTCTTAAACATTTGCGTACGGACAGGCTGACTATTTTTATGTAGAATATAATAGTAGTTTTTCATATTTATAGTAGCAAAATGACAGTTTATGAGTATAATTATAGTAAACGCGCAGACGGAATAATGAGAGGAAGATGCCGGAATGTGAAGCATAGCCGGATATGAGAGCGCATGAAGATGCGAAACTTACTGATGAAGTACAGGGATCTGTCTGCTTTATTATAATGGATTCAAAAATGAGTTCAGGGGGAAGCTGCCGGAGAAGTTCCGGCGGCATACCCGGATACATAGAAAGTCGATATCGGCTTTGGATAAAAAAGAAAACATGTGGGTAAGAACACAATGAGTATGACAGAAGAAAAACACAACTATACTTACATAGTCCGGTGTAAGGACGGAACGTATTACACCGGATGGACGAATAATCTGGAAAAGCGGATGAAAGCACATAATGAAGGACGAGGGGGCGCCAAGTATACCAGAAGCCGGCGCCCTGTTGTCCTTGTTTATTATGAGGAATCAGAGACTCCGGAGGAAGCAATGAGCAGAGAGTGGCACATCAAGCAGATGAGCCGGAGCCGGAAAGAAGAATTAATCAGAAATTTTCAATCAGATAGTATACAGAAGCCATGAAAATAGTATAAAATATAAGAATTGAGAAAATAAAAGTCGAACACCAGGAGGTTATAGATGGGAAGACAATTATGGAAACCGGGAAATATGCTGTACCCGGTACCGGCAGTTATGGTAACATGTAAGCGGGAAGGCGGACAACCGAATATTATCACGATCGCATGGGCGGGAACAGTTTGCAGTTCTCCGGCGATGGTTTCAATATCTGTTAGACCGGAACGCTATTCTTATGATATTATAAAAGCCAGTGGAGAATTTGTGATCAATCTGGTGACTGAGAAGCTGACATTTGCGACCGATTATTGTGGCGTAAAGAGTGGACGGGATATAGACAAATTCAAAGCAACAGGACTTCATACCTGTCCGGGACTTACAGTTGCCACACCGGGTATCGCGGAGAGCCCGGTCAATATCGAATGTAAGGTAAAAGAAGTGATCCCACTTGGAAGTCATCATATGTTCCTGGCAGAGGTGACCGGCGTACAGGTGGATGAAGTATACATGAATGAAAATGGCAAATTCGAGCTTAACCAGCTTGGACTGGTGGCTTATTCCCATGGAGAATATTTTAAACTTGGAAAGAAACTGGGAAAATTCGGATATTCAGTGAGGAAGAAATAAGAAACATGAAGATAGAATTACAGGCATATGGTAAAGTAAATCTGGGGCTGGACGTGCTCAGAAGAAGACCGGACGGTTATCATGAAGTAAAGATGATCATGCAGACAGTAAAGTTACATGACACATTGACATTTGAGACAGTGGATGAGGATGTGATCGTTCTCAGCACAAATGCGGACGAGCTTCCGGTAAATGAAGATAATCTGGTATATAAAGCATGTCGGATGTTGAAACAGGAATATCAGATCACGCGTGGAATCCGGGTATTTCTTCAGAAAGAGCTTCCGGTTGCAGCCGGAATGGCTGGTGGAAGTGCTGATGCGGCAGCAGCGCTGATCGGAATGAATAAGATCTTTGATCTTCAGATTCCGAAACATAAGCTGATGGAATATGGAGTGAAGCTTGGTGCGGATGTTCCATACTGTATCATGAAAGGAACTGCATTATCAGAAGGAATCGGCGAGAAGCTGACAGCACTTGCACCGATGCCGGACTGCTATATCCTACTTGCAAAACCGCCGATCGCGGTATCGACGAAGATGGTATATGAGAACCTGCATGCAAATGAATTAGAAAAACATCCGGATATAGACGGCATGGTGATGGCACTGGAAGAACAGAGTTTACAGGGCATCACGGAACGTATGGAGAATGTGCTAGAGACAGTAACTGAGGTACGGTATCCGGTTATTGCAGAGATCAAAGCTTGCATGAAAGAATGTGGTGCAATGAATTCACTTATGAGTGGAAGCGGTCCGACTGTATTTGGTATATTTACAGAGAAGGAAAAAGCGGAGAAAGCGGCAGATGCGATCCGCAGCCGGAAGCTGGCAAAGCAGGTATTTGTCACACAGCCATATAATGTGTAAGATCAGGCAGGACAGAGGGAGTTGTTCTGCAGAAGAAATAGAGAGAAATGGGGTAACTTATGGAGTTGAAGTTAAATATGGATGAGTATCTTCCGCTTCGGGAGGTTGTATTTGAAGCGTTGCGGGATGCCATCGTACATGGAGAATTTGAACCGGGCGAACGGTTGTTAGAAGTGGCACTTGCAAAACGTCTGGGTGTCAGCCGGACTCCGGTGCGTGAAGCAATCCGGATGCTGGAATTAGAGGGCTTAGTCGTGATGGTTCCAAGGAAAGGTGCAGAGGTTGCCCGTATCACGGAGAAGGATCTCCGGGATGCATTGGAGATCCGCCTGAGTCTGGAAGAACTGGCAGTCGAACTTGCCTGCAAGCGGATTGATGAAGAAGGCAGGCTCAGATTAAGAGAAGCCTGTGAGAATTTCCGTGAGGCAGTCCGTTCCGGTCGTGTGTCGGATATCGTAGATACAGATGTTGCCTTTCATGAAACAATCTGTGAATTAAGCAACAATCCAAGACTTGTGAGTCTTACCAAGAACTACGGAGAACAGGTGTACCGATACCGTGTGGAATATGTGCGGGATACCGGATATCATGGCATCACGGAGGCGATATTGCATGGAGATGTAGAGAAAGCAAAAGCAGTTATGCATCAGCACATCTACGATCAGGAGCAGATCGTGATTCAGAATATCAAACAGAAACAGGATACTGTATAAGGCCGGGTGGTCAGAAATAGGGAGTGGACAGTAAGAAATTTACCGTTCACTCCCTGTTTTTGACCACTCGGTTCATTTTGCAGTTTTTTCAGGAATAATCTGTTATAGTAGAGGTGTTCTGAATACATCAAGCGTGTAAAATAAATTGACAAATACATATGTATGCCATATACTTGGTATTACTAGGTATAAAATAATAGGAAGAGAAATTATGGCAAATCAAAGTATAAATCAGTTTAAAAAAGGCATACTTCCCATGCTTATCCTGCAGATCATAGCAGATGAAAAGGATTATGGTTATAACATTGTCAATCGTTTTAATGCACGATGTGTTGCCGGAATGGATATCAAAGAAGG
>OODI01001124.1_pt1 | contig 11795 bp, 13 predicted proteins | sample 1671141 | NCBI WGS metagenome assembly OODI01 (sample SAMN06348126, study PRJEB24527) | human gut metagenome | biome: human gut; feature: ankylosing spondylitis patient; material: feces | host: Homo sapiens | place: China | collected 2015-10 | reverse complement strand
GAGATCTACACTCTTTCCCTACACGACGCTCTTCCGATCTGTCTAACGCACTTTGAATAAATGTGGTATCGTCAGATATACCGTCACCTTTAGCGCCATACATTTGTGGCGTAACATAAAAGTTAAAATATTTTTGAAATAATAATGTTAATTCTCCACTTTTTGCCATTTCATCAAGCTTCTTATTAATTTCTTCCTGCACATCAAGGTTGTTAAAATAGTTTTCAACATATTTTTTAAGAGTATTAAAAGCGCTTTGTAGTTCGTCAAAGTTCTCACTTAAGTTATTAACATTTTCCATTGTTTTATTTAAATAGTCAATGACCTTGCATAATAACTCATAATAACTTAAGCTATCATCATAGATTAATGGGAGCACCTTTTGGCACCAATACCTAAAAGGTTTTAAATCGTTCATATATACCTCACTTTCTCTTTACCATATAGTAAAAAATAAATCTTTAAGTTCATCAATAATCATCATGTCAATGTTTAGAAATGTTTCTCTAAACTTTAGTAGCATTTCTGATTGGTTACCCTCGTAACCTAAAATTTTATCAACATAACTGTCGCTTCTATTTCCTGTTCCTGTCTCAGTATCACTAGTATTACCGTTTAGAGTGCTACTAGTACCGTCAGTGCCAGTATTATGTGTAGCATTGGTTAAATAGTCATTGCTTTCAAGTCCATTAATACCGCCCTGTGGTGTATCACTGTAATAACTCCATGTGTCAGTGGTACCGTCAGTCCTCGAATTACTACTATTAGTCCCATGTCTGTTAGTGGTTTTGGATTCGCTTCCACTACCTTCATGTGATACACTCCTGTTCATACTAACTAACGGTTCAATCTTTAGCAATTCGCTCTGATAAAGTTGGTTGTAATACGGCATAATATTTTTCATTTTGTTACTAAGAAACAACTTCCATCTTCCTACAGTTTCGCAACAAATCTCTCTGGTATAGTAATGCCTTAAAATCTTCTTACAAAGTTCCGCCCTGTATTTTTCGTCAAAAATAGGAAAGTCGCTAAAAATTTTACTCCAAGATTTATCTAGTATACTTTCAATGTCGTTGAACCCTGTTGACTCTGTTAAATTTGCGTTTGTTTCGCAAATAAATCTAACTTGTGTCGTGTATTTACTCACCTTCGTTATCCTCCTCCCTGTCGTCCTTTTGATTGAATACGTCACGGAAATGGCAGCTTATCTGTGTATCGAACATCCTGTTTATCTGCTCACATGCCTGTTGTCTTGCAAATTCTCTCGAATACCTGTTAGCCATTACACCGCCTTGTAACCTCTGCACTTCATCCTTAATCATTCTCTCTTTTTTCTGAATACTAATATTTGATACTCCCAAATAAGTCAGAGCTTCATTCCATAAATTAACTTTTAATTCATAAAGTTTATCAGCAACAAATGGCGCGCCAGTTGTAAATACACCAAAAGAGCTTCCATCCCCATTCATAAAATCGTTACTTGCAAAAATAACAGGTTGGTTGCCATCATACTCCATGTAAGCATTTTGAAGGGCTAACTGTTGCTGTTCACTTCCTTTAATCAAAATCGGTGTTCTTTGAGCTTTACAATTGATATCAATAGACGCATCAAGCTCAGCTAGTCTTTTAGCATATATAGACATTTTATCTTTACAGCACCAATGCGTCATGTTGTCCCAAATAATAACACTATTATCTCGATTACATTCTCGCTGATAGCCGTTAGAAGCGTATGCCCTTCTATCAAGAGGTATATTGTAAACATCAAGTTGGCCGCCTAGTATACCTCTAAGACAAAGATTTCCCATAACATCATCATCAAAATATAGCATAGCCCTATCCTCGTACAATCCGACTTCAATAAATCGTGCATCTACAGTACTAGGAAGTCCAACCCACTCAAACGAACTAATTGCAATTTCTGTAAATAAATCTAAGTATTGGTCAAATGTATATAGTTGATAACAGATACTGTCATCAAATGATGTCCGCTGTTTCTGTCTTCTTTCTTTTCTTGCTTTACTCATTCTTACACCTCCTTTCTAAACTGAATTATCAAGTGAATAATTTCCTACTTCATTGGGATTTTTCCAAAAAGTAATACCATTGTTAAAATAGCTTTCAATTAAAGCTATATCGTCACTAGGCGCACCGCCCACTATTGTACAGTCAACAGTTTTGGTATAATTCCAATGAGGTCTGCTAGATACGTTAGGTACTTTAGTTGTGTGACAAGCATATCCAAAAACATCAAAGTACTTATCAATAGCCTTAGCGTACTCAGCAGTAATGGATTTTCGTTGAGCTTCAAAACATACTTGCCCTTTACCGAACATTGCATTGTTAGTGGTAAAATTACCCTTCACGTCATTCGCAGATATACTAGCTGTGTAAGCACTAGTTAATATATTTTGTACACTACCTAGAGCCGAGTTACTTGTCTGCCCTGTAATCATTCCCACACTTGTTTGAATAGCTGACGGAATAGCGTTAATTGTAATCGGTACAGCGTTTTGCGCTACCCAAGCATTAAATGCATCCACATTCCATGAACATAAAGGGAAACTGTCAAGAGTTATAGTTTCGGTCATATCCATTCTACCTGTACCTGTAGTTTCTGTAGCTTTGTATCTGTCAAGCCGTAATACTTCCTGTACAGGCATGGTCATGTTTCCCACTATATTGTAATATGGTGTAAGACCCTCTGAAAATTCATATCTTTGGATCAATGTCTGACCGCAATTATTTCTTACTTCATTAAAGTTAAAAGGATATGTATACAGCTTCATATTCCTTGGCTTGTAACCATTTAGCGTATCGTGGGATGTAATTGGTGTACCTGTGACATTGATTGGATTAGTCTGTCCTGTAAATGTGATGTTAACTCCTTCGTCTGTTACTTCGACAGGTAGTATGTCAGTAGGACAGGTATACATAGCTAATATGCTATCTGGTGTAGACAAGTATTGATTTAAAAAATTGGTGAGATTATTACTGCCTGTTTCGGTGTTTAAAAAGGCTTTAATTTGATATCCACTATAAACACCGTCATAGATGTAACCTCCTGTGGTAGCAAGTAGTACCATAGTGCAAGTACTAAGTGAGCCTAGCCCAATTACTTGCGATTTACCATTGTAAACATATTCTCCACACTCAACATTTTCAGGCAAAATATGCTCACCTATTCTATCAGTAAGACTATGCTCTCGTTCAACAAAGCACTCTTTTCTTTCAATGTCAAACCAGTAAGTTTGCAAAACATCAATTTGAAAGCTTATCTCAGCAGTTACATTATTTATATATTCAATTCCAGTCACAAATGCATAAAACCAACGAGTACTAAAAGCACTGTTTTGAAACATCATATAATTGCAGTCATATAGACTATCCGCTGTAGCTTGCATACGACATTTACCCTTATTTACACGATTGTAACTTACATTGGTAAAATGTTTTTTTGATTTACTCAAAAAATAATTAGTTTGAGTCTTAATATCTGAAAAATAAATCGTGTGTTTCTGCTGAGTGGAGAGTGGTACCCCACTCAGCATGTACACCTCACTGTCTGGTACTATGTACATATTTCATTACCCCTTATTTAATACAATCGTATCACCCACGACACTGGCTCCTGTAATTGTTGTATCTCCTGTGTAAGTTGTTCCATCTAAGTCCGCTATCAATGTTATTTCTGTAGTAGATTTTGATGATGGTATTACAATAGCACCATACTTTTGAACAGCAATTCCGTCTGTGGTAAGAGCTTCCGACTGTACAAAATTGAGTGTGTTTGGCACAAGGGTAGCTGTATCGTCCTGTACATTAAGAGTGAAAATAGTGCCAACCTCTGATATGTCTTTTCCTGTAATATTCACAGTGATTGTTGGTGGTTTGGCAATTGTCGCACCGCTATCAACAAACACAATAGCATTAGCAAAAGGTGAATAAGATACAGTTTTCCAAACATGAAGCCAATAATTCCAATATAAGCCACTTCCTACTGGAGTTTCATTAAATTCAAAGAGGTTATCATAAACTTGAAACCACTCTTCATCAAGTAAAACACCCTTAACATTCTTCATAATTGCAAGCTCATCGTCTGTTACTTTTTCAAGCCCTGCGGAGTCTTCCCTAATAGCTTCAAATCTTTCATTGTCAAATGAGGTGAAATCGTCAATTAAATGCAGTTTGCCAATAAATTCTGCTTTATTCATGTTAAATGCACTAGCAAGGACTTCAACGTCAAATTTAGCGTTAAAATCAGCATCCATAAAAATGCACTGCTTATCAGTTGGTGTATTGTTCTGTACATGAGACTCGTTAAATCTACCTGTCATATCAACAGTAAGTAAGTTCGATTTACCCCTAAAAGCTACAGCCACACTATTCATATCAGTAGTATCAATCGGCTGAGGATATACTTTACCATGCGTAATTGCTTTAATAAGTAGATACTTAAAAAGTAAGTACTCGTCATACTCAGCCGACTGATACACTTGATTGATAATTGATGTAATAAGATTAGTTACACCATCAGCGGATGTAAAGGCACGTCTTAAAGCCTGTTTCTCAATAGTAATTGGGTACATCACCCGCCAGTTAGTGAGATGAAAAACAGACTGTACATTCGGCAGAGTACGTTTAAATTCTCTGCTAGCGCCCTTCTCAGCATCATATTTTACAGCCTTGATGATACCGACAAAAATATCCTCTACACTCTCACCAAACTCCAAATATCCTTTTTTGAGGTGCTTATATGGGTTATTGAAAGTTGCACTCTGCACGCGCACCAGTGCTATCCTATTAACTAATGCGTTAATAAATTCGTTTGCATGTGTTGGATTTCCAAAAAGGATTTCACCAACTTTTGGTATGTCCTGTTCCTGTGATATTACAGGGATATCTTTCTGATAAGCATATGATGCATTATTTCTAATGACATTAAGAATATCAATAGAACGGGCATCAAGTTTTGTTTTAGCAATTATTCTAGCCATTAATTCTCCTCCTCTTCAAATAAATCCTCGAATGAACTGTACTCTTTCTCTTCCTCTTCATGTTCAGTTGGAGTGTCAAATTCTTCATCTTCCTTCTTTTCGAAAAAACGTGATATATATTTATCCCGCCACATTTTATCATTTTCCTCAAATTTGCGTTTCCATTCATCAACGTCATCTGAGTCTACTGAGTCAGAAATATCCTCGATAATCTCAAGGGTTTCATCATCATTTCTGTCACCAATATATTTTCTTACTTTTTTAAGCAATTCGTCCTTTAATAATTTAGCCATTATCATTCTCCTTTTTAAAATCGTCTGTGTAACATCATATAAATAGGTAAGTGCCCTCTTGTCACAGGTGTGGGCGGTGTGGGTGGTACAGGTGAACCACTTAGATATTCAAACCAATTTTTTCCATTTTGTATTCTTTCATCTAATGCAACAACACCCGCACGCTCTCGTTCAAAACAGTAAGCTTTAACAGCTTCTTCAACATTCGTTAGCCTGGAAAATTCTAAACCACTATAAGGGTAACTCTTAGTAGGTAACCACTGACCTCCATATCCTTCAAGTATCTCAGCATTAATTAACTGGCATTGAAGGTTACCATCTTTCCAATCCTTGCCTTGTGCATTTGCATAATCGGTAAGATTAGCGGATGGTGTCCACTGAATTAGACCCCATCCACTAGATGCACTTAATCTTTCTTTGAGGCCGGGGTTAAGTGTACTCTCTCTCTGAACATTACCAAGCATACCGCATATGCTTTCAAGTGTGTATCTTCCTGTGAAGTATGCATTAAATTCTACAGCATTATTTTCCATTTGATTTTGTGTCAGATACTTTTTAGTACCCTCAATAGCAATCCATGCCATTAAATTACCTCGCTAAGAAGTTCTTTCCATGTATTGTTACCACACTCACCGTCCTGTAAAAGATTGTGATCTCTTTGAAAATTAATGCAAGCAGACACACACCCTTTACCATAGGCGGTATCAATTGAGCCTGTGTAATATCCAAGTTTTGACATTAATATTTCAAACACTGTGACATCATTATTTTTTGTACCTCTTTTCAGTAAGCTCATTGCTGTTATTTTCTCCTTCTCAAAATCGACAATTCTTTTAACAAGTACTAAATCGTTTCGGTGGGAAATATTAGTAATTGATACACCCTTTCCTTTATTTATTTTTGTGTTTTTACTATTTCCCTTTGACTCAATCATCTGTGTAGTGTTAATAGCAATAGCTATGTGAGTAATTCTCCTAACCGATTTACCGAAATAAAGTAAATCACCACTTTGAATATTAGTTACTTTTTTACCTAATCCTGAGTAACCCTGTGCTGTAGTTCTCGGTACTTTCATACCACACTTATTCAGTACAGAATATACAAACCCACTACAGTCATACCCGCCCTCAGCCTCGGACTCTCCGCCCCACACATAGGGTTTACCTAAATATGCTCTTGCCGTTCTTACAATATCATTACTTGTCATTTACATTTACCTCACTATCAAGTTTATCGCAAAGTTTTTGAAGTACTACTGTATTATTGTTGAGTGCCTCTGCGAACTTGTCTGACTCTTCCTTATGAGCATCATTAATTTTGTTAATGTAATAACACATAATTAAACACATACCTATGGGAAAGCCAAGTGTTGAAATCAATGTTGATAACTCGTTAATCATAATGTCAACCTCCTTTCTTTTTTCTTATTATAGCATATTATCCACAAATTATCAACATTAATTTGACAAATTGTTGATAATTTGTTATAATTAAACAAGGAAGGTGGATAAATGAACGATATAAAATATTATGACGGCACTAAGCTATTAAGCATGAAGGACATTAATGGAAAGGTACCAGAAATTTATATATCAACATCAAATAGAAGTGCAGGAAAAACAACATATTTTAATAGGTATTTAGTGAATAGATTTTTAAAGTATGGTGAGAAATTTTGTTTACTATACAGATTTCAAGACGAGTTAAAGGACTCAGCGGACAAATTTTTTAAGGATATACACAATCTTTTTTTCTCAGCATACACCATGAAGGCTGTACAAATTGGTAATAGTAAAATGTATGAGCTATTTCTGTGTAGTGCCTATGATGAAGAGGACGAGGGAAAATCCTGCGGATATGCTGTAGCCCTCAATTGTGCTGATAAAGTGAAAAAATATTCTCACTATCTGAGTGATGTATCAAGAATTCTTTTAGATGAATTCCAGTCTGAAACTAATCATTACTGCGCAGATGAAGTTAGCAAATTTATAAGTATACACACCTCAATAGCGCGTGGCAATAATAGTCAGGTTAGATATGTGCCTGTAATAATGATTTCAAATGCCGTAACATTGCTAAACCCTTATTATACAGCACTGGCCATTACTGACAGGCTGACCTCTGATGTTAAATTTTTACGTGGAGACGGTTTTGTTCTTGAACAAGGCTATAATGAGAGTGCGTCTAAATTACAAGAAAGCTCACTATTCAACAGGGCTTTTAACAAATCTAACTATGTGGCATATGCTTCTCAGAATGTTTATCTCAATGACAATCATGCTTTCATTGCAAAGATGAAGGGTCAGAGTCGCTATCTCTGTACACTTAAATATAAGGGTGAAGAGTATGCAGTTAAAATGTTTGAGGAACAAAGTATAGTTTACTGTGACAAAAAAGTTGACCCCGCTTTTAAACATAGAATTTCGGTGACTACAGATGACCACAACATAAATTATGTGATGCTCAAAAATAATGGTTGGTTAATTGATTATATGAGATACTTCTTTGACAGAGGTTGTTTTAGGTTTTATTCACTTGATTGTAAAGAGTGTATACTTAAATCATTAGCTTATTATTAATGGTATCTGCGTTAGTTATTTTTGTAACATAGTCATGAAAGGCTCTTTGAAATATAAGACATGACTATGTTGTTGGGTGTATGCCTGCCCATGCATTAAGAATTAACGTTATAGATATATTAAAAAGGACAGAATTTAATTCTGTCCTTTTGTTATGTTTCACGTGAAACATTTTATCTCATTTTATATGTTGTCTCTTGTAATACTACACCTCCCCTTATTCTAACAGGGCGCAGTTTTCCATATACTTCCAATCCTATTCTAAAATCATCAAGTGTTCTCTTTGTTTTCAAAAATTCCCGCTGAATTGTAGGGTATTTCTCTAATTCTTCATCTGTCACCCCTTCCATTGATTTAAGAAACAATTTCTTACATCTATCAGGCATACCCGCACATTTTACATTATAGTAAGGATTATCAATCTGTTCTTCATCTTCATGTGTGACATGTTCAATATATGTTTTTTGTCTGACAAAAATACCCTCATCCCAAAAACTTTCTAGTTTCCAACAACAAAAATTAGAAGGGTGTATTTTAATACCTTTAATATTTTTCTTTGTAGTACAGCAATGTATACTGTCCGTGTCAGCATATACAAAATACTTGTAGTTTTGCTGAGCGGCGCGAATAGTAAAATTTCTAGCATAACTTGTTATGGCTGAACCTATTGGAATATACATAACTTTCTTTTCGTGTTCTTCAAATGTTGTAAAACCTAATGAGCCATCATCTTTCTCCCTTGCTACTTTAAAAGATGATATATCCGAACTACTGAGTTTACCATATAAGTTATTTAAAAAAAGTTTTGCTAGTGTTCGTCTTGCCCCTGTACTAATCTGTTTAATTTTCTTGTATTTGTCAATATATTCGTCAAAAATCCCTGTTATAGTTCTAAAATAACATCCGTCCAATAGCTCAAAATCTACAAGATTGTAATGCTCTTGCAACAATTCAAAATCAGTTTGCGTAAGCACCATTTCAACAGTAGCTTTTTTAATATTACCGTCAAAATCTTTGTACCATGTGCATGTTTCTCCCGTATCTTTATCAACTATATCTGACGTCTCTAACATTTCAGTAGCCTTATAGAAAAAACTTCCTTTAATCTGAATGAATGGCAATTTGTTAGGCTTTAAATAAAAACGTGTACGAATGCGAACAAAATAGTAGTATTGGTTTGTAAGACATTTTGATGGTATTTTACCTTTGAAAAAAACTGGATGACCGATGGGGTAATAATTCCCACTTTCTGAGTGCATCATTGATGGGTACAAGCTATTAACATCTGCCGTAATACCCTCGGTGTAAATTCTATTTTCGCATCCCTTCTTTAGATAACACCAACCCCCCCTGTAGGAATGCCTGATATACTCGTCAGCGTTTGAGTATTTATATTCAACGGGGTTTAATTTATATTGTGTTAAATCAGGGAAAAAAGCCTGATAGTCTTGCTTGTCAATTGTATGTTTAAATTCAGATAGACAGCATGAACCAATAGTGAGTTTTAAGTGCCCCTCTGATTGCATTATTTCCAATGCTTCTTTAACCACTAGAACATCATTGGCAATATAGCGTTTTTCGTTATCTGTAATTGAACAGCCTGCATATCTTAACCCCGTATACTCCATTTCAAGTTTTCTATGCTTTGTGTCAAAACTTTTGCCTATTTGTTCAACTGAAAACGGTAACAACTTCAAGCTGTCTCTAATCTCGATAAATGCATATGGTGTTTTGATAAGAATGCTATACCACTGCCCCATGTCCGAAATCGAATAGACAAACGATTTTGGTGTTAAATCTTTCTCCTTTAGAAAATGAACGTCACTATCATTATTGGGATTTACATAGAGTTTTTGTTCATATTTCAAATCTGTTAGTAGGAATGAAAGCCAAAACGAACCGTCAAACTTCAAGTTATGGTAATATATACAAATATTCTGCTTTAAGTTGTAGAGATAATTATATGTTTCTCTAATTGAATGATGTATTTTAACATCCTCTGTGCCTAGTTCAACAACTGCGGACGCCCACACCTCAGTAAATGTCTGCCCCTCATATACTGTAGTTTCAAAATCTCCCACCATATATTTGACTTGCTTTCTCATATCTCATCCCAATACTCATCGTTAGATAATGCATTGTCAATTTCTGCTTGTTCTGCATCGTTCGGTAAATTACCACTTATTAATGTATATAAATGCTGTACGGCCGTTCTTGAAACTTCACTGGATGGGTGATACTTAATAATAACTTCACACGTTGATAAAAAATCGTCACTTGACTGCGATATTGAATATAAAACTGCGTCTACTCCGTACTTCTCAATTTCTGAATTTAACAATTTGTTTAATAAGTCTGCTGATTGTGATTGTTGCACACCAACATTAGCTATCATAGATTGCACTTTATCCCATACTATCTTTGAAGCATGAAACGTCTGTTGCCATTCACTATCTGATTTCATCCTCTCATATTCTTCTTTGTCTTTTTTCCTCCGCCTAGTCTCCCATGCTTTCATAGCTGCCGCTTGTCTGATTTCTCTTTTTCTCTGATCAACCGTTATTGGCTGTCCTGTTACTGCACTGATAGCATAAGCTTTGTTATAAAGCTGTGCCGGTCTAATCTTTGAGAGTCTCCGTATTGACCCTGCTGTAATAGTTTTGGGTTTTGGTGGGATAAGATTAGGCGCAAATACGTATCCTCTTTTTTCAGCGTTTCTAATAAAACGTTTAATCCTGTTCCGCTCTTTGTTATAATCTTTCAACAGCTGAGACTTCTTAGTTATCTTACCCATAGTTTTTATCCCTCCTGTGTCCATAAAGAGTAATTAAGGGGAGGTTTTTAGCCTCCCCCCCTTTTAAGTAATACTTTAAGAAATAACTATACTATCATTAACTGATAGAATTTCCTGCCACTGTTGGAGGTATTCTCGCATACCTCAACTACAGCGTGTCCGTCATCTGATATGATATCCTCAAGCATATCCAAGGTTTCATTAACAGTCTTAGAAATGCTTGTAAAAACTGATCCACTTTTATCTACAAGAACTGATACCTCCACTGGGTTGCCATCTTTGTCTGTATCGGCGTATGAGCCGACATTGACAATATCAATCTGTAATCCCTTCTCGATTTTCTGTCCTGATGCCTTTGCATTAAATAATTCTTTCGTTGATAACATGATAGTGCCCTCCTATTTACTGTGCTGTGTCTGCTGTGTCTGCTTCGTCTGCTGTGTCTGCTTCTTCAATAAACTTACTAAGTGCCAGGGTGTATGTCTTAGTAACTCGTGTCGTGTCTGTGATTGCTGAGATTTTAAAAGTATCTGTTTCATACATTTTACGAATGTAATTAAACAGTTTTGCTTCATCCCTCGGTGCTTCACTCTCATAGACTGGGTAAGTCTTAGTCATAGGCTCACACGAAACAGTGTCCATACCTAATACTGTGACATTTAGCGTGCTGATTGTTCTTGTTACGCTTGGTTTTCTCATTTTTTTGCTTCCTCCTTGTTCTTGTAATGAGTTTTGCTTTGTAACTTGTTGTAACTTGTTGTAACTTGTTGTAACATGCACCATTGGTGCAAAGGCTAGTGAGTGGAGTTGCACCACTCGTCAGCTTGGTTACTGCTAGCCGATAACTATTACTGATTGTGTAAAGCTTCGCATACTGTCTTCATTTCCTTACAAGTATATAATACACTATAGTACGTGAAATGTCAAGTATTTTTCAAAAAAAACTAATAAATTTCAATGTAAAGTATACCGTTTTTTAATTCATGAACTTTAACAGGGCTATTGACATGCTGTACCAATTCACTAAGAGTTAAGCGCTTTCCGTCTTTAAATACCTTTATTTCATAACAAGGTAATACGCTCATTATTTCCAACACATTACATACCTTTGGGACATTACTGTCAATATATT
>OODI01001116.1_pt1 | contig 11845 bp, 3 predicted proteins | sample 1671141 | NCBI WGS metagenome assembly OODI01 (sample SAMN06348126, study PRJEB24527) | human gut metagenome | biome: human gut; feature: ankylosing spondylitis patient; material: feces | host: Homo sapiens | place: China | collected 2015-10 | reverse complement strand
CGACCACCGAGATCTACACTCTTTCCCTACACGACGCTCTTCCGATCTCGGTGTCATAACCGTCTCCTGACTTCTCCGATAATTTTCCCATTCAAATTTCGTCACTCCGAATAACCCGTCATGCTGTAAAATATCCCGTTCCAAATTCATAACTCTTTGCGACTGCTCCTGAACGTCAACTGCGCCGGTCAGCCCGTAAACCGTTACTCCCTCATGGTGCAGTTCCACTGCCCGTTCCCTAGTAAGCGGAAGCATACTTTCCGAATAAAATCCAGCTTCATGCAGTTCGGATAAGCCGATCAGCGAATCCGGCAGACTCTCAATCTGCTCCTCCGCTTCTCCAAGCAGTTTTAATACTTCTTCTCTGTTTCCATCCAGAATAGACTCTGCAAGGCTCTCTGACAGTTTTTCCGTTGCTTCCCTATTATCCAGTTTATAAGCAAAATTCACGATAAGGTTTCTCTGGTCATTGCTGAAAATCGTCCGTTCCTGTTCCAGACGGTTGATGGTCTGCTCCGCATACTGCATGGCACTCAATTCTTCTGCCTGCTCCGGTATTTCTATCTGAAATTCTTTGAGTTTTTCCTCAATCTGTCCGATCATATCAGCAGAAGTCTTACGAATGGTGTCCATGGAAGCACGAAGCTCTTTCATATTTTTACCAGAAGACCAGCTTGCAATATAGGAAAAGGAATACTCCGATGTGTCCAGTCCAAAATGATTACATACCACATAAGCAACACTTTCTGCCTCCACTTCTTTTGTAAGCTGGTCTTTTACGACACCCTCTGCTTCCATCTGGTCACGATCATGCAATACTGCATGTGCGGTTTCATGCACCGCAGTTTTCATGGTCTGTGCCTCACTCATACCAGGCTGAACAGCAATATATTTATCTACAATCTGATAAAAGCCTTTCGCTTCCCCATCAATTTCAATAAAACTGATGGGAACTGGGGCAACCGTTTTCAGTGCTTCCATAAAATCATGGTAAATCAGAACATCCCCCTCCAGTTCTGATACCTCAAACTCTGGAATTGGTTCTCCTGTGGTCTGGCTGACATCAAATACTGTCGTAACCCGAAATTTTGTAATGACACGCTCTACCACTTCTGTTTCCGGCTGTCCATCTTCCCCGATCACAATCTCGCCTGTTTCCGGATCTGTTTTCTCAATCTCCTGTTTCTCTTTATACGGAGCCGGGGCAATGATCTGGATGCCTTTTTCTCCTCTTTTTACCTGCCGGTTAAATTTCTTTTGCCATGCCTGATACCCGGCTACCAGTGTCGCTTCCGGTTTCTGCATGGTGATTAGCAGAGTATTATTGAAACTGTAATTATGGAACTTTGCCATTGTGTTCAGATATTCCGTATATTTTTCTGATGTGAATATTTCTGCAACACCCTGTTCCAACTGCTCTGTAATCTGCTTTAACTGCTCTTCTCTGTTTGCCATAATCAAATCCTCCATAGAAAAATCCCGCCAAAGCTCTGGTCACTCTGACGGGATACCCTTTATAACTCCTGTTCGTGTTTCTTTTTTGGTTTCTGCTGTGTTTCGCTTGTCTGCTCCTGCTGTTTCTGTTCTTTCAGTCTTTCCAGAATAGACGTTTTATGAACACTGTCAGCGATTCTGTCCTGACGTTCCTCTGGTACATTTACTTCCGGGTTTTCCCCGATTCCCTCGTCTGCCAGAAGATTTTCTCCCCCTTTCTCATCCATGTTGAGCATGGCATTTAATTCTGCCAGACGTTCCATTTTTTCACTCAGTTCCGCTTCTTTCGGAAATGGCTTCTGCACCTCTTCCTGTGCGGTCTTTAACTGCTGTTGTACCGTTTCCAGATTCTGCTCAGTATCTGCCAGCTTTTTCCCGATTGCCGAAAGTGCATTATGAATCCTCTGGATATTGCCCAGAGTATCCTTTCCGAACTCAATCTTATAAGAACATTTTCCCTTGATCGTCATGGTATAGGTATTTGACAGGAAATTGTATTCTGAAGAAAGTGCAAAGCCATGATATTCCCCGATCTGCCCGGCTGACTTTACGGACTTCAAACCGGATGCTGCTGAAAGAAGTGCAACTCCCGCTTCTTTTTTATCGGTATACAGCTTTCCACCAACTGTCATTGCAAAATGGTCATTATCCTGTAAATCTATTCCTTTTACTACATCTGCATCCACACGCATACCGGCAATCTTCTCTTTTAATGCTGTAATCTGTACCGGATACCTCTTTGCAATATCCGATTCCAGACGATAGATCTGACTGGTATGGTTTGCTTTCAGAAGTTTCAGTTTACTTACCTGCACATCCAGATCCATTTTTTCCTTGATGTATTCGTTTCCTGTTGCCAGTGCTTTAATCTCTGCATAGGACAGAGCTGTATCATCCACATCCTCACAGGCACGAACCGGGGATTTACTGGTCATGATCTGCGAAATAAACTTCTGCTTGTTTTCCAGAATCTGCCACATGTACGAATCGAATGTATTCTCTGTTACATATCGGAAGATTTTTACCTTGTCATTCTGGTTTCCCTGTCTGAGAATACGTCCCTCCTGCTGTTCCAGGTCAGACGGTTTCCAGGGGCAGTCCAGATGATGCAGTGCAAGTAGTCTGTCCTGGACGTTGGTACCAGCACCGAGTTTTGGAGTGGAACCCATCAGGATTCTTACCTGCCCTGCCCGCACCTTTGCAAACAGTTCTGCCTTTTTTACTTCCGTATTATACTCATGGATAAATGCGATCTGGTCTTTCGGGATTCCCCGTTCTACCAGCTTGTTCCTCACATCATCATAAACATTGAACGTTCCGTCAGTTTTCGGTGTGCTGAGGTCACAGAAAATCAACTGGGTAGCCTGTGTATCTTTTCCGTCCTCCCATACCTGGAAAGCATTCTCCACACAAGCATTTACCTTACTTTCCCCTGCATCCGGCAACATATCATTTAAAAGCCTCTGGTCTAATGCACATTTTCTTCCATCGTTGGTAATCTTGAGCATGTTATCTACCCTTGGATCTACCGCACCGCCACGAACCTGTTCTGCACGTTCTGAAAAGGCTTCCACCATTTCTTTCTGTTCCTCACTCGGCTTTAATACTTCATTGATATATTCTGCTTCCGGTACAGGGAGATTCAGCATATCTGCAGTCTGAATATCCGCTGCTTCCTTAAATATGGATATCAGCTCTGGAAGATTAAAGAAACGGGCAAATCGTGTTTTTGCACGATAGCCCGTCCCTTCCGGTGACAATTCGATTGCTGTAACTGTTTCTCCAAAAGTCGCTGCCCACGAATCAAAATGTCCCATTCCCATATTCATTAAAGTATCATACTGGAGGTATCTCATAATGGTGTATAATTCCGTCATACTGTTTGATACGGGTGTTCCCGTTGCAAACGTGATTCCCTTTCCCCCGGTAATCTCATCCATGTACCTGCATTTCATAAACATATCTGAGCTTTTCTGTGCATCGGTCTGTGAAATGCCTGCCACATTCCGCATTTTTGTGTATAAAAAAAGGTTTTTGTAATAATGTGACTCGTCCACAAACAGCCTGTCCACGCCTAATTGCTCAAAAGTCACAACATCATCCTTTCGTGTCTGATCATTCAGTTTTTCCAGTTTTGCTTTCAGGGTTTTCTTTGTCTTTTCCATCTGCTTAACCGTATACTGTTGTCCTGTTTCCTCTTTTGCTGCTTCAATAGAATAGGTAATGTCTGCAATCTGATCTTCCAGCAATGCAATCTGCCTTTCCCTGGAAAGCGGAATTTTCTCAAACTGGCTGTGTCCAATAATGACCGCATCATAATCCCCGGTTGCGATTCTGGAACAGAACCGTTTTCTGTTTGCAGGTTCAAAATCTTTCTTTGTTGCCACCAGAATATTCGCTCCCGGATACAGCCGTAAAAAATCACTTCCCCACTGTTCCAGCAAATGGTTTGGAACCACATAAAGGCTCTTTTGTGCCAGTCCCAGACGCTTGCTCTCCATACCGGCTGCAATCATCTGGAACGTCTTGCCCGCACCTACGCAATGTGCAAGCAGGGTATTATTTCCATAAAGGATATGTGCCACCGCATTTTTCTGATGCTCCATCAGCTTAATTTCCGGATTCATTCCGACAAACTGGATATGACTGCCATCATATTCCCTTGGCCGGATGCTGTTAAACCGTTCATTATAAATTTTGCAGAGCGTTTCCCGTCGGCGCATATCCTTAAAGATCCACTCTTTAAATTCCTCCCGGATCAGTTCCTGCTTCTGCTGTGCCAGGGTGGTTTCTTTCCGGTTCAGTACCCGGTGTTCCCCATCCGCATCATGTATTATGTCATAGATTTTTGTGTCACGCAGATTCAGAGCATCCTCCAACAGTCTGTAAGCATTTGCCCTCTGTGTTCCGTAAGTTGCGGTGGAAAGCGGGTTATTGCTGCTGTCCACGTTCTTTCCTTTTACGTTCCATTGTCCGGTCACTTCCGCATACTGTACTTTGATACGCTCATAATTGATATGCTGTCGTGGTGTATGGAATGTTTCTGCCATGAACTCTGTAATATAGTCCGGCGAAATCCATGTTGCACCAAGCCTTGCTTCAATCTCGGAAGCGTCCAGATCTTTTGGCTGTACCCGTTCCAGTGCCTGTACATTGACCATATATTCCGGATGGTTTTCTGCAAACTGCCTTGCAATGTTCAGCTTCTCCCTGACGTTTCCTGAAAGATACTCGTCGGATGGCTCCCATTTATCTGTAAGGGGATTTTTGAAGATAACGCCTGTAAGCTCCTCTGTGACCTCTTCCTCTGTTTTCCCGGTAAGCTCCATCATATAAGGAATATCCACTTTTGCCTTTTCCCCGATAGATACCGCCAGTGCTTCACTTGCAGTATCTACCGATGTTACCGGCTCTGCCCTGTGGATCGTCCTTTTCGTAAATATGTCTGCTTTCCGCTTCAACTCGCCCTTTTCGTCCAGAAATTCAAGGGAAGTCAAAAGGCAATAGCTGCTGTCCATGCTGAACGCTCTTTTATTGGCATTGCTGCTGAGTAGTCCATACTTTGCGGTAAAACTGTCATAAACCTGGTTCAATTCAGCCTGTAAGCTGGCAACCTCTTCATCACTGCATTCTTCCAACTGCCGTTCCAGAAGTCTGTTTGTTGCATCCCGGATAGCAACCATGCCTCTGACACGCTCGCCTGTCACAATGGGAATTTCCGTCTTATTCATAACAGAATTTTCCCTGTAATAAATGTCCTCTCCTACAAGTGCAAAGCTGAAATTCTTAATGCTCGGATCTGCCGGTATGGATACCACCTGTTCTTCCAGTTCCGTATCCGAAATCTCCTGCTCTGTGATGGTTCCCTGGATATGTTTCACCGCTTCTTTTAACTGTTCTGCCAGATCTGCTCCCTCTTTTGCCTTTACCGTTACTTCCTGTTTTCCGTACTGGGTACTTTCTGTTGTGAAATCCCCAAGCACCATTTCCGGATGGTCTGCAAAATAGGAATTGACTGTATAGCCTTCTGGCGTGGTTTTTAACTGTACCCAGTCTGGCTCTGTGATCGCAGCCCTGTCCCTTTTCTGGAAAAACAGGATATCCGCAACCACACTGGTATTGGCATTTCTCTGGAAAGCATTGTTCGGTAAGCGGATTGCCCCTAGCAGATCTGCCCGGTTTGCAAAATACTGTCGGACTTCCGGATTCTGTTTATCCATCGTACCGCTTGACGTGACAACTGCCACCACTCCGCCCGGACGCACCATATCTAAGGATTTTGCAATAAAATAATCATGGATCATAAAATGGTATCTGTCATATTTGCGGTCACTGACCTGATATGCCCCAAATGGTACATTTCCAATCACACAGTCAAAAAAGCTGTCCGGATAACTGGTTTCCTCAAATCCCTGTACCGCAATCCTGTTCTTCTGGTAAAGCTGCTTTGCAATCTGCCCAGAAACCGGATCAAGCTCCACACCATACATATTTGCAGCACTCATGCTTTCCGGTAAAAGTCCCATAAAGTTACCAACTCCACAGGACGGTTCCAGGATATTTCCCTGTTTCAGTCCCATATTTCCAAGTGCTTCATACATTGCTTTGACGACTGTCGGAGAAGTATAAAAGGCATTCAGCGTTGATGCCCTTGCTGCACTGTATTCTTCTGGTGTGAGGATTCCTTTTAACTGCGTGTATTCCTCTGCCCAGGCACTGTTTCTCTCTTCAAAAGCCTGTGGAATACCGCCCCATCCAACATATCTCGACAACACTTCCTGTTCTTCCGGTGTTGCTAATCTCTGATCCTGTTCCAGTTCTTTCAGCAGCCGGATAGCTTCCATATTTGCTTTAAACTTTGCTTTCGGACCGCCAGCACCAAGGTCATCATCTGTAATATGGAAATTATGCGGTTCCTGTTCCTGCACCTGTTCATTCTGCAGATATGGTAAAAATTCTCCCTCATAGCCAAATAATTCGTTCTCCCCTAGAATATAATTTCGTCCAGTTTCCATACACCGGAAAATATCAGCTTTTGATGAACCACTTGCCTCGTAGAATCCTGCATAGGAATATAAAATATCATCTTCTCGCTCGTAGGTAGTCAAGTGCAATTCTGTATTTCCTCTTGTCTGGTTTACCAGTTCTTTTCCTTCCAGACCTTGAGGAAGAACCCCCACTGCTTCAAAATGATACCCCTGATATTCAAATACATTCTCGTCCCATTCTTCCTGCACAATTACGGATTCCGACTCAAATTCTGATTCTGGTTCTCCTTTTTGTACCTCCTCCACTTCTGCAGCCGATTCTTCCACTTCTGGTTCTTCTGTATTTTCTTCTGGTTCGGAAGCACTCACAATATCAAATAAAGACATCTGGTATCCATTTAAGCCATCTGCCTGATCTGGTACTTTCTGCTCTGGAAAAATCGTGTAGCTTCCCTCCACATACTGATGTACTTCCGTCAAAAGCTGTAATTTCTGTTCATAGGTATATCCCACTGCTTCAAAATCCAATGGCAGCATTGCCAGGGCATCATCCATCGCCTGTAACAATTTCTGCGTCTGCTCTGAATCATTCAGCATAACAGGAAGTTCTTTTCTTGCTTCTTCATTAAAGAAATCCTGTTTAAACGGACGCTCAATTTCTTCCGGAAGTCTTGCATAAAAGCTTATCACTTTCCCTGCAATCCTTTCCCTCTCATAGTCTGGCATACGGGAATAATCTGTAGAATGTAAGAACTGCTGGTTATCAATCAGATATCCGATTCTTTTTGCCACTTTTGCCCAGGGAAGCAGCACCGAAGTATCTGGATTTCCATAGTCCCCTCTCTCCAGCTTCAAACCTTTTCCATCATAATCTGCATGTGAATCATCTGCCCCACATAAAGCATGGCTGCAGCCACCTGTTCCATATCTTTCCTTGATAAAATCTGTTCTTGCTTTATCATCTTCATTCAGAAGATAAAAAGAATAGGTAGAAAGCCTTCCATCCGAATACGGACCTCCCCCGGCAAGAAAAGCATCTATTTCATCCTGAGTAATAAACACCTTATGTTCCTGCCATACAAATTCACCCCTGGCACTGTACGGAACCACTTCTGCAGCAAATTTCTGGAACTGACCGGATATCCTGATTGGATTATAGGTGCGGAACCGCATAATGCTTTTATCTTCCGCATAAGCCATTGCCAGTCCTTCCAGACGCTCATTCAAATCTGTCAGCCACTGTGGATCTGCCAGTTTTTCTTCCAGATAGTCTGTTATCTCTGGATAAATACTGCGAAGATGCGGTAAATCTTCTTCAGCAAAGACAAGTTCTGCTACACCCTCTGCCATATCTGCCTTCATATAGGCAAGTACCTGGGCATGTTCCTTTACTGTATTTTCCCTTGCAATATCAAGTACGGACTGCGGTGCATATTCCCCTTGTTTCAAGAGCTGATGGATACGTCCACTCACATCCTCCCAGGATAAAAACGCCTTATCCAGAATCTGATCGGTAACGGTATGTCCTACTGCAATCTGCAATCCTGTTTCATCAAACCAGACTGAGTATTCCATTCCATTGATCTCAAAACCTTTTCCACCAGTCCCATACTCTCGTTTCACAAACTCCGTATATTCTTCCGGTGTCTGTTCACTCATAAAATTATAAATAATACGAAGCTGGCTCTTGCTTCGGTTTCCTCCGGTTCTTAAAACCTCATCGACTACTTCACTTGGAATCGCAATCTCCCCGGCATAGAGGGCTGCTAATCTGTTTTCAATTTCCCTTTTCTGTTCATTTACAGACGGAAATTCGGGCAAAGATAAAGCAGAGGCAATTTCTTCCTCTGCTTTACTTAACTGATCTTCACTTGTGTCTTCAATTAGCTGTATACCAATTCCGTCAAGATGCTCTCTTCCGCTGTTGCCGTCAGACTGTTCATATGTGCTGTCCACGCCATCGGATTCTCCTCTTTCGACGGTGCCGGATTCTTCTCCAACAGTTTCTCCATCTGTACTTCCAATCTCTTCTGTGCTGTTTTCTCGATCTCCTCCAGATGGCTGTTCAGTTTCCCGGTCAGTAACAGGCTCTGATACAGGCTGTTCTTGTGTTCCTTCAGAAATGTCCTCCGCAGCATTCCGTATTTCCCGATCTGTACCTCTGTCTCCTGGATTGTCAGGTTCGGAAACAGATAATCCCCTTTGCGATGATATGTCAGTTCCATACTCATTTCCTCCTTGATTTTCCTGTGAATATTCGTTTTCTATGATTCTGTTGTTGTTTTCTTCGCTTTCACGAATTAACGTGTTAAATTTATTATAATTCCTTTCCTCCGAATTTTCAATACCCTTTTTCATTTCTTCTAATGAAATACGGTGTACAAATCTTCCAATATCCACTAGCACAGACTCACTGGCCATGCTTGTTGCATTTCCAATAAATGTCAACACCGAAAGACTGTTATAATCTGTGATATGTACGAAGTCCATTTCTTCCTGCCGTTCCAGCGGATCAAATCCGCACCTGGACGCCAGGGTATAATAAATACTGTCTGTCAACAGGCTGCGAAATTCACTGCGATGGTATCTTCTTCCAGTTCCTCCAGGTACGTTCCTTCCGTCACATACGTCAAGCCATCCAGGTATTCATCCAGATTTTCTTCTACCATATACTTCGCTGTTGCCATCAGTGCATCAGAAAGACTTCCTGTATCTTTGGCTTCCAGTCCGTAAGCCTCTTCTAAATGGTTTAATAATGCCTCCTGTTGTTTCTCCTGCAACTGCCACAGGTAAGGTGTCCTTCCACCTTTTACCTTATGAGTATCCTGAATATCAAATACATATCGGAGTCTTGTTTTCTGCATGGTTTCATCCAAAAGAGCAATTCCCTTTGCTCCTCGGTTTACCCACCGCAGCATTTTTTCATTCCACAATTCCAACGAAGCACAGGCAGTTGCTTTTGGACGCTGTGCGTGGATCAAAAGCTGATCCATAAATGGATACCTGTACAACCTGGCTGCGGTATCCAGATAATTCATCCAGTCCCTTGGTGAACTGCTGATACGGGTTGCATGATATTCCGCAAGTCCACGTATCTCATCTAAATGAGCCATAACCTATTCCTCCTTCTGACTGTGCTTTATTTTTTCTTTTTAGGAAATTCCAGGCTGAATCTGGCTTTTCCATCTTCCACGCCCAGTACCAGATCTGCATCAAACTTGCTGTCCTTTTTCTGGGAATACAAACCTTTCACATGGGTACGCCCCTTTTTCAAAAGTTCCACAGCCATCTTTTTATCCATCGACTTTTTCATGCTTTCCAGAAAACGGTTCGCCTTCCACAATGCAAACGGGCAGTTTCTGTCAGCACAGTAATAATTTGTCTTTCCTTCATATACGTCAGAACCACACACCGGACATTTTCCAATCACTTCCCTTGCAGTCTGAAAACGGTTCCGTTCTTCTTCCGGAATCGCCCTGCATACGGAAAGAATCTCAGTGATCATGGATACAATCCCATCCATAAATTCATCTTCCTGGATTTTTCCCTTTTCCATCATCAAAAGCTGATTTTCCCATTCTGCTGTCAGACTTGCGGATTTCAGATTCTCAGGCATTACATGGATCAGCTCGCAGCCTGCCACTGTAGGAAGAATCTGTTTTCCCTTACGTTCTGCATACCCGGAAGATACCAGCTTCTCAATGATATTTGCCCTGGTTGCCGGTGTACCAAGTCCCTTTTTCTCTGTTTCCGAATCAAATTCTCTATTCCCTGCTGTTTCCATTGCCGCAAGCAGGGTATCTTCGGTAAACATCTTCGGCGGGGCAGTATAATGGGTACTCTTCTCTGCTTTCACAGAAGCAAGCGTCCTTCCCTCTTTATATCCCTCTGGAAGTTTTGCCTTATTATCCGGTTCGTCAGATTTCTTATCCTTTACACAATATTTCCGAAAGGCTTCTTCCACTTCTTTAAATCCCATCTGCACAGGCAGCTTTCCTTTTGCAGCAAATTCATGTTCTTTGCACTGTACGAAAATTTCTGTCTGCTCATAAAGATAATCTTCCCCTGTTGCCTGAACAAGCTGCTGTCCGATCAGCATCAGCAGATTTTTCTTTCCACTGGAAAGTCCTCCCATTCCCTTTTCTATTGTTTCTTTCGTCGGCAGGATTGCATGATGATCAGATACCTTTGCATTATTAACCACACGATCTATGTTTTCTCCAGTCTGTCCAGATTCCAGAAACGGAAGAAAATCTGTCATGCCTTTAGCAAGCATTTTTACAGTTTCTTTCATATCCTCGGTTACATACTGACTGTCTGTTCTCGGATATGTAACCATCTTTTCTTCATACAGTTCCTGCAGCATATCCAATGTTTTCTGTGCAGTATATCCGAAAAATCGGTTTGCTTCCCTCTGCAGACTGGTCAGGTCATAAAGTTTGGGCGGGGAAATCTTTTTCTGTTCTCTTTTCACTCTGGTTACAACAGCTTCTGTTCCATCACAGAGTTTTCTTAATTCTTCCGCTTCTGTTTCAGACTGAATATTTTCTGAAATTACCGCAAGTTTCCCATCTGACAGAGAAACCTTATAATAGGCTTCTTTCTTGAAATGCTCGATCTTCTCTTTTCTTTCCGTCAGCATGGCAAGCGTCGGTGTCTGTACCCTGCCAACTACCAAACGCTTAAAATATCTGGTTGTGTAGGCTCTCGTTGCGTTCATTCCAATCAACCAATCCGCCTGTGCCCTGCATACCGCAGCATTACAAAGCCCTGCATATTCTCTCCCGTCAGTTAGGGACTGAAATCCTTTCTGAATGGCTTCATCTTCCATTGAACTGATCCACAGACGCTTCACTGGTTTCTGACAGCCTGCCAGATCATAAACTCTTTTAAAAATCAGTTCTCCTTCTCTTCCGGCATCACAGCCATTGACCAGATATGCTACATCTGCCCGGTTTATTAAGTTGCATAGCACATCAAACTGCTTCTTTTTATCTTTGCCCACCACCATCTGCCAATGCTCCGGCAGGATAGGCAGGTCATCATATCGCCACTTGGCATACTTGGGGTCATAGCTGTCTGCATCCGCAAGACCGGCCAGGTGGCCCACGCACCAGCTGACACGCCAGCCGTTGCCCTCCAGATACCCGTCCTTACGGACGGTTGCGCCGATCACCGCCGCCAAACTCTGGGCAACTGATGGTTTTTCGGCAATTACCAATTTATGTTGAGCCATGATGGTTCCTCCTCTCTTTGAGCCATCGGGACATTTCCCGGTGACAGATACCTACGCAGGGTCTTCCATAATTCCCGCAACCATAGCAGGGGTGGCTGTGGGGTAAAGAAGGAGGACGGGAAGTTTC
>OODI01001115.1_pt1 | contig 11848 bp, 7 predicted proteins | sample 1671141 | NCBI WGS metagenome assembly OODI01 (sample SAMN06348126, study PRJEB24527) | human gut metagenome | biome: human gut; feature: ankylosing spondylitis patient; material: feces | host: Homo sapiens | place: China | collected 2015-10 | reverse complement strand
TTGTTGTTAAAAAGATACACGAATTTGAAGTATTCGGTTAACAAATTTGACAGATCGGGGGGGGGGTGGTAGGAAAATTTCAGACAGCAAAGCGAATGTCTTGTGAGATTTGCTTTCATTCTTATACAAGAAAGATGTCTTTTTAAAAGGAATATCTATCATGAAAAAGACTTTAGCTGCTGTTGCTGTCTTGGGCGCTTTTGCAGGTTCTGCATTGGCTGCTGACGTAACTCTTTACGGTCGTGCTGACCTTGGCCTTCAATATGTTCACCAAGATAACAAGGGTGAAAAGACTGATAATTGGGGGCTTCAATCCGGTGATGCTACCTCCTCACGTTTCGGTATTAAGGGTCAAGAACAAATTTCTGAAGGTTTAGTTGTTGGTTTCCAATTGGAACACGGCTTTAATGCTGATGATGGTACCGATGCAGATGATACGAGAGCCTTCTCCCGTGAATCTCGTCTTTATGTGACAACGGATTACGGTACGTTGCATATGGGTCGTTTTGGTGCTTTGGATTCTGGTACGGGTTCTGTTGACGTAGCTGCTACTTTCACGGCTTCCGGAACTGGTTACGGCACTAATATCAATGACCAAAGTCGTGTGCTCAATACGTTTACCACACGTATGGATAACTCCATTGCTTATACCTCTCCTGAATTCGCTGGTATGACATTCCATGCCATGACTTCTTTAGGAAGTGATTATGAAGACGACGAAGATAATCCTACTGTAACTGGTGCAGAAGGTTCTTCTGATGTTGACCGTTACTATGGCTTAGGTGTGACAGGCCAGTGGGGTAATTTCGGAGCTGGTTTGGTTGTTAGCCAAGTTGACTACGGTCACAACGAAACTCCTTTGGCTGACGAAGATGCTCTTAACGTAACGGGTGGCGTCAACTATGACTTTGGTGTTGCTAAGGTCTTCTTGGCTGCTAACTACTACCAAGGCGGTGAACAGCTTGTGGCTAAACATTCTCGTGATCTCGCAGAAGACTATAGCCAATGGGGTGTCAGCCTTTCTGCTTCCGCTCCGTTAGTTGGCGGCACGTTTGAAACGGCTGTTGGTTACGCTGTTGGTACTGATGATGCTGCTGCAAGTGACGAAGATGAAAAGAAGATGTTCAACATTGGTGCTATGTACAAGTATCCGTTGAGCAAGCGCACTTATGTATACGCCGGTGCCGGTTACGACCAAATTGAAGATTTCGATGGTGAAAAGATCAAGACCACGGAAGTTATCACTGGTCTTGTTCACCAGTTCTAATCTGAGGCGACTTCTAATCTAAGTTAGACAGTTTTCTACTACCTTCTGTCTGATTTGGAGTTAGTTGAGGGGCGGATTCAAGAGCATAAATGCTTTTGAGTCCGCTTTTTGTTGTAAAAAAACAACTGAATATTTATTAACTTATAAAACCTATAAAACTCAATAAATACAAAAAGTTAAGCGATATTTTCATTAAGCAATCTGAGATTGAGTGTTAGTGACAGAGTCATTCAAATGTTTGACTTACCTCTTTAATGCGAGCAACAATGCAACTCAAGCAGAAGGTTTTCTGCGTTTTCCTCTAGAGGAAAAACAATCTGTTTTTTCATATAAAAAGGTAGTAATTATGAAAAAGACTTTAGCTGCAGTCGCCGTGCTCGGCGCATTTGCCGGCACTGCTTTGGCTGCCGACGTTACCCTTTACGGTAAGATCGACGGTGGTTTGAACTACACGCACGTGAGCGAAGAATCTCAAGAGGGCGCTCATGTCAGCTCTTCCAATTCTGATGATTTCACCTTTAAGTCAGGCCAAAACTCCGGCTCCCGTTTCGGTTTGAAGGGAACGGAACAAATCACTGACGGTTTGACCGTTGGCTTCCAATTGGAAAACGGTTTCTCTGTTGACGATGGTAAGATGGGTCAAGGCGATCGTCTCTTCGGTCGTGAAGCTCGTGTCTATGTCCAAACGGAATTCGGTGAAATCGGTTTCGGCCGTATGGGCGGTTTGGATTCCGGTTTGGGTTCCTATGACTTGATCGCTGGTAGCTCTGTTTTCGGTACGGGCTGGGGTGAATATACGGGTGCGATGGACGCCTTCTTCAAGGGTGTCTCTGACCGTTATGACAACATGATCACCTATAAGTCCCCGAAGTTTGCCGGTTTGACTTTGGTCGCTCAAGCTTCTTTGAAGAAGGATTCTGGTGCTGACGGTGATGAAGGCACTCACTTGGCTGACCGCTACTACGCTGTTGGTTTGGGTGCTGACTACGGTGCCTTGAAGGGTGCTTTGACTTTCAGCATGCAAGACTACGCTGGGTTCGCTGACCGTTATACTGGTGTAGAAAATACTCCTACCGAGGTAAATGATAAGAATGCAAACGATAGCGACGGTTACACCGTTACAGCCTTTGGTTCTTATGACTTTGGTGTGACAAAGGTTAGCTTGGGCGCTCAGTACTTTGATAATGTAGCACAAGCTCGTGGCTCTCTCACCTCCTCGGCTGCATTTAACAAAGAAACTGGTAAGACAGAATACAAGTTTGGTGATGTCAGCTATGGTGTGACTGGCTACGGTGTGATCTTGGGTGCCATTACCCCGATCGCCGGTGGTAGCTTGTACACCTCTTTAGGTTACGCTGATTACGAAGCGTCAGACATTACTGACGTCAATGACGAGAAGAACTTTGATAAGGCCGATTATAAGGTCTATGGCGTTGGTGTTGGCTATCAATATCCGTTGAGCAAGCGCACATATGTTTACACGGCTGCTAGCTACACACACCAAACTGCTAACAAGGGCACGATCTCTGAAACTGGTGTTAAGGCCAAAGATCTCGACACCGACGTGACGGAAGTCATGATGGGCTTGGTCCACAACTTCTAATCTGATTGCGTAAGTCTTAACTTACTTAATTAGTTAAAAGTTTGGCCCTGATGGTTTATTCCATCGGGGCCTTTTAGTGTTCAATGAGTGGATGAAAGCGAAACGATAGCAAATTGCTATACTTAACCTCCATTTTTTATCAACAACAATTTGTTTTAAAAGAACAAATTTCCTTTTGTGCAACGGATGTAAACCGTGACCGCGAAAAAAATTTATCTTCGCAGCTTTGGCTGCCAAATGAACGAGTACGACTCTGAAAAGATTGTTGACCTAATGATTGCCAATGGTTATGAGCGTACGGAAAAGGTCGACGAGGCTGACCTTGTTGTTTTAAATACTTGCTCTATTCGTGAAAAGTCTCAGGAGAAAGTATTCTCTGAATTGGGGCGCATTCGCGACGCTAAAAAAGAAGCCCACAAAGACGACATGCTGATCGCGGTGGGCGGCTGCGTGGCAAGCCAAGAAGGCAAAAAGATATTGTCTCGCGCGCCCTACGTGGATATTGTCTTTGGACCGCAGACTTTGCATCGATTGCCCGCGATGGTTCAAAAGGTTGAAGAAACGCATCGACCTCAGGTGGATATTCGGTTCCCCGAAATTGAAAAATTTGACCATCTGGCAGAACCTCAAGCCCGAGGCGCAACAGCATTTGTCTCCATCATGGAAGGCTGTAGCAAGTATTGTTCTTACTGCGTGGTGCCTTATACGCGTGGCGAAGAAATCTCCCGCCCTATGGCAGACGTTTTAATTGAAGTGGCAAAACTTGCCGCGCAAGGCGTCAAAGAAGTGACGCTTTTGGGACAAAACGTTAATGCCTATCGGGGTTTAACACCTGATGGAGATATCGCGGACTTTGCGATGCTCTTGGAATACGTGGCTGAAATTGATGGCATTGAGCGCATTCGCTATACCACGTCTCACCCCAAAGAATTTACGCAGCGCTTGATTGATGCCTACGGCAAAATAGATAAACTGGTCAATCACGTGCACCTGCCTGTGCAGTCGGGCTCTGACAAGATTCTTGCCGCCATGAAGCGTGGCTACACAGTCTTGGAATACAAGTCCATCATTAAACGTTTGAAAGCCGTGCGTCCTGATATCTCGATAGCAACGGATATTATTGTTGGTTTCCCGGGAGAGACTGAAGAGGATTTTCAAGCGACCTTAAAACTCATGGACGATGTGGGTTTTGATGCGAGTTTCTCTTTTGTTTATAGCCGTCGTCCCGGCACTCCCGCGGCTTATCTTAAGGATGACACCCCACAGGAGGTCAAACTCAAGCGCCTTCAGATTTTGCAGGCTAAAAATGATGCCAAGGCAACTGAAATTGCCCAAGCCATGTTGGGAACCGTGCAACGTGTTCTAGTGATCGGCCCGTCTCGGCGTGGTCGCGGCATGATGGCCGCCCGCACGGACAATAACCGTATTGTGAATTTTGTGGGCGATGAGTCATTAACCGATACAATGGTCAATGTCAGGATTACGGAAGTCAATCCCCACACACTTTTGGGTGAAAAGGTATAAGAAATCAAGATGGCTCTTGAAGAAAAAGTATTGTCGCTGAATTTGGATTTGAGCAATACGGCGTTGGCAAGTCTTGTCGGACCGATGGACGCCAATCTTCGCCAAATTGAGGTGATTTTGGATGTCTCCATTTCACGCCGCAATAATCAGTTCCGAATTGCCGGTGAGCAGGAAAAGGCTCGAGAAGCACTAAATGCTTTAGAGACGCTGGCGCATCGAGCGGAAAATTCATCCGAAGAACTCACAACCGATGATGTGCAGCTCTTTTTTGTCGGAGAAAACGCCAAAAAAGTAGACGGTGACTCGCCCACGTCTCCCGTGTTGCACACCAAGCGCCGCGAGCTTCAAGGCAGAACGCCTCGCCAAAATGACTACATCCAAGCCATTTTGGACAATGACATTGCTTTTGGGATTGGCCCTGCCGGTACCGGTAAAACGTACTTAGCCGTGGCGGCAGCGGTGGACGCTTATGAACGAGACCGTGTGGAGCGTATTATTTTGACGCGCCCCGCGGTGGAGGCCGGTGAACGCTTGGGCTTTTTGCCGGGCGACCTTTCTCAAAAAGTCGATCCTTATCTGCGGCCGCTTTACGATGCGCTTTTTGACTTATTAGGTTTTGATAAAACTCAGCGTCTGCTTGAAAGACAAACCATTGAAATCGCGCCTTTGGCCTACATGAGAGGTCGCACGCTCAACAACGCTTTTGTCATTTTGGATGAAGCGCAGAATACGACGCCAGAGCAAATGAAGATGTTCTTAACGCGTATTGGATTTGGCTCTAAAGCGGTGATTACGGGTGACGTCACGCAGATTGATCTTCCGAGAGGAACGCGCTCAGGTCTTGTCGAAGCTCAAAATGTATTAAGTGGCGTCAGAGGGATCGCAATGACTTACTTTACGGCTTCTGACGTTGTGCGTCATCCCCTTGTCGCGCGCATTGTAGAGGCGTACGCTAAGGCTGATGAGCGAAGACACTTGGCAAAACTTGCCAAAGGGGAAAACGAATAACATGTCCAAATTGAAACTTAAGCTCCATATTTTTGAGCACGGCGAATTCAAGCTTCCTTCCAAAAAGAAGATGAAAAAATGGGTGAAGGCGGCGATTGAACGTGACACCGAATTAAACGTTATGTTTGTGGGCGAAGAAGAGGGGCGTGAGATGAACGCTCAATATCGCCACAAGGATTACGCGACGAATGTCCTAACCTTTGATTATCAGCATGAGCCGGTTGCCATTGCTGATCTCGTCATTTGTGTGCCAGTTCTTATTAATGAAGCTAAAAGCCAGAATAAGTCCTTTGATGAGCATTTGGCTCACTTACTTATTCACGGTGCATTGCACGCGCACGGTTACGATCACATGGAATATAACGAAGCCAATGTGATGGAAGATAAAGAAATCGGAGCGCTTTTAGAGCTTGGTTTTGATAATCCGTATGAAGACCGAATTTTGCTGACAGGAAAAAATTTCACTTCAAAAAATAAATGGGGTTTATCTTAGGTGAGTTAACGGTTTAGTTTTGCAGGTCACTTTCTAAGTGGCCTGTTTTCTTTTGTGTCAAGTAGAGGTTAGGCAATACGATCGCTTCAGTCTCGCCTGTTTCTTTGTTATTCCATGCGACAATAAAATTGATTACAGCGCGAATGGGGGAATAACCCATTTGACGATATTTCAGAAGTTTCTCTTGGAATGCCTTTGATAGATAGGCGCAGGCACAAATTTGCCCATTGAGTTTAGTCGTAAATAGTTTATTCCTAAAAGATAAAATTTGACCGCTACGAAGTTGACAGAGTTCTTCTTTTTTCCCGGTAACAAATCCTAAGTTAACGTCAGAAAGTGTGAGGTTCAAAACAATTTCAGAAGGTTTGTCGTAATGCTTTCTGTCCTCAATTCGGTTAAGACTTTCCGTTTTGATGGGACTAAAAAGAGTGCCGCTGTAGTGGATGTAGAGTGAATTTTTAGCGCGAGTCATGCCGACGTATAACTTGCGTCGTTCTTCATCAGTGTCGTCCGTCACGTTGTCAAGAAATATATGTACAGTGCTGAATTCGTGCCCTTTGGCTTTGTGAATGGTTGAGACAAAAATTTTTCCCTGATCATCATCAAACGTATCTTCCAGTTGAGACTCGCGAACAAACTCTTCAAAATCGGAAAAATAAATTTCTCGTGGTGTAACGCTTTCGAAAAGTTGGATTAAGCGTAGGCAATTGGGTAAAAGCCGGCTTTGATAGAATCGAGACTGCAGAGCGACCTTGGCAAAATTCCATAATTGACGACTAACAATAGGATCTCCTAGAAGGCGCTTTTGAAGGTAGACTAGGAAAGAGCGAATCTCCAAAAGATTATATAAATGAATGTCGCCTCGGCTTTGAATAAGTTTGGCATTGAGTCCCGCTTTTTGCAAAGCATTAAAAATCAAAGCCGCTTCTTCATTAGTGGAAGTCAAAACGGCACAGTCTTTAGTTTCTTTGCTCTCGGAGAGTTCTTTGATAATTGCCTTTTCAAAGTGGTGCCCGCGATGGTGGATTAATGTCACTTGCCCGGAAACGTCACGGTGAGCGATGGCCGGTTTTGTTTTCATTCGGGTAGAGATGCTTGAGGCATAGGCATTGGAAAAGTCCACAATCTGGCGAGCGCTTCTAAAGTTCTCTGTGAGCTCGTATTGCATGGCGTCATATTTGGAGAGAAGTTCCCTCATGAACTTGGAATCCGATCCCCTGAAAGCATAAATATTCTGATCATCATCGCCAACGGCAATCACTCTCATGGTTTCATTTCTTTGCATCAGAGCTTCAACCAGAGCAAAGTCGTCTTCACTCATATCTTGGGCTTCATCAATAACCAGAACACTTTTGGTAATTTTGTCTTGTTCTACGTCTCCTTCACGGATCATTTCAGCGGCTTTTTTAACGACATTATCAGCTTCATTCAGTGTGCCGGGTCGTCCCAAAAGATCGAAGCAGTATGAATGAAAAGTCTTTACTTCAACATAGAAAGCCGCAGAATGAGTCAAGTCAATCAGACGTTGTTTGAATTCTGTGGCAGCCGCCCGAGAAAAGGTCAACATAAGGAGTTGATCCCGTTTGACATCTTCCATGAGCAATAATGCGGCCAATTTATGAACCAGCACCCGAGTCTTGCCGCTTCCGGGGCCTGCCGCAACCACGATGTGCTGAGATGTGTGATCGTTAATAATTGCGAGTTGTTTTTCCGATAAAGAACCGAAAAGTTTTTGATAAAGCTTTTTCGTAATGGTGCGTGACAGATCCGCTTTATTGTCTTTGAAATATTTATTGATGAAATCTCGGTAGTCCACGTAAAAGTAATCGTGTACGTACTGCAAGGCGGCGTCGTAGTTTTTCAACATCAAGTTGGCAAATTGCCCGACGATATGAATTTGTTGAATTTTCTGTTCATAGTAATCGTCAAGTTGTTGATAGTCTGATCGCTTATATTTTCTGAGGTTACTCAATTCAAGACGGGTAATGGAGAGGCCGTTATAAAGGACTAAAAATCCGCCTTCAATTCGAAGCGCATCAATTTTGGATAGATAGAGCAGCGCATCTTCGACGGCTTTTTGCGTAGCTTTATTTTCAAAAAGGCCGCTTGTTTGACAATACTTTTTTTGAAGTGAAATGACAGAGAAGTTGACGGCAATTCGATCCTGCTGATCTTTTTCAGACTTTTGTTCAGAGGCACGCTCAAAAAGCTCTTTCAAAATGAAGTCGCAAAGCATTGCACGAGCCAAGCATGCGTCGGCTAATTGTTTTGTTTTCTCATTGGTGGTGAACTTGATGTGGTTATTGCCGCAATTGGTAATCTTTTCAAAAAAGCTTTTGATCTTCCAGTAATAAAAGATTGTTCGAATTTTCTTAATACTGGACGATAAGCCCGCTTCCTGCGCTTTGGCATTTAACTCTTTGAGATTGTGGATACGCTCATCAGTAAAGGGAGAAAGTTCGGTGATGAGGAATTGTTCCAGAGCCGTGAAATTCCTAAGGACATTAAACGATTTCTTTTCAGTGTCAGACTTAAAGATATAAGCCGACATATCCATATCATCACGCAGTAAGTCACCTTCTTTCAAGAGACTGATGATGCGAATGAATTCGCCTTTTTCAATCCCTAAACGGTCAGCTAAATAATCCACCCGGGATTCCGCTTCATCGTTACCCGCCTGAGCGATCGAATGGCTTGAGATAAGCGAAGCAACAATACGTTTGGCGATTTGTCGGTCTGTGTCATTTGTAAAAAGGGGGCAGGCATCAATTTTAGAATTGGCCTCCATGACACTGGCAACTTTTAAGCTCGTCGCGTAAATATGGGGAACATTTTGTCCACGTTTGATGTAGCCAGCGAGTTCCAATGTGGCCAAGGCCGTTTTAATGCCGGTTTCCAACTCATGAGACTCTCGATCCCATCCCGCCCAACGCGCTAATTCCAATGCAGAACATGTCAGTCGGGGGCCTCGCTTGGTGTGATCTTTGATGGCTTTCCAAACTTGCTGAATTTCACTCATGCTCAGTTTTGTTTGATTCAGAAGAAGGAAGTGTTTGTTCAGATCATTTTCATTGAAAAGAATGTGGCATTCAGCCGAAAGCGCTGGATCTCGTCCTGCTCGCCCCGCTTCTTGTACATAGTTTTCAAGAGACGAGGAGATGTCATAGTGGATGACCAAGCCGACGTCTTTTTTATCCACTCCCATGCCGAAGGCATTGGTGGCCACCATGATTCTGACTTGATCGCTTAAAAAGGCCTCTTGGTTCTTTGTTTTGTCTTCCGAGGCCATTTTGCCGTTATAAGGCAACGCGCTAAATCCATCTTTATCGAGTCGTTGAGCTAAATTTTCAGTGGTATCCACCCTTGAGACGTAAACAATCGTCGGACAGCTTTTCTGTTCGATCAACTCCCTTAGCTTGGCATACTTGTTATCATCATCTTCCACATGCCAGACAGAATAGTGCAGATTTTCTCGAGCAGCCTGTGAAACGTAGAGTTTTAAATCAAGGTCAAGCTTTTCTTTAAAGTAGTCCCGGATATCTTGCACGACCTTTTGCTTTGCCGTAGCGGTAAAACATGACACCGGAATACGTATGCTACCTTTTTTCTCCTGTAACTCTCGAATGAAGTCGCCGATGTAGAGATAGTCCACACGGAAATCATGGCCCCAGGCGGAAAAACAGTGTGCTTCATCGATGACAAAGCGCTCGATATGACGTGAAAGAAGAGCCTTTTCTAATGTACGCGAACGTAACTGCTCAGGCGATACATACAAAAGACTGGCGTTGCCGTTATAAATTTGGTCAAAGTTTTGCGCTCGTTCAATCGGATCCAATAGACCGTTGATGGTGACTGCATCAGAAATTCCCGCGGCCACTAAATGGTCTACTTGGTCTTTCATGAGAGATTGAAGAGGGCTTAATACGACGGTTAATCCGTGGCAGGCGTCACCGGCCATTAAGGCGGGCAATTGAAAGGTCAGTGATTTTCCGCCTCCGGTGGGGAAAATAGCCAGCAATGACTCTGCGTGCACGGCAGCATCGGCGGCTTTTTCTTGTAGTGGTTCGCCGTTATAGGTTCTAAACTCATCAAAGCCAAAAAAGCGTTTCAGAGCCTGACGAACATTAAGGTGCGTGCGGCAATAGGAACACCCTTCAGCACATGGTGTGAAACGCAGTTGTTTAAAGATTGCTTCAACAGAGGGAAAGTTTTTTAAAACCCAAGCCGGAAATATTGATGTTTTATCATCGGTATTAATGAGTGACAGACAGAAGGCTAACTCTAAAGGCCTTTCTTTAACCAGAGTTTCAATGTCCGCATGAGAGCAAATTTTTCCTTCGAAGTGCTCTTTAATGAAGGGGGTTAAATTTTGGAAATCTGTGTGATAACCGAGATAGTCAAAAAATCCCTCAAAAGCTTCCTGTTTGTTTAATAGCCCATAGAAAATAACCTGCATAAAAGCGGGGAGTGCACGGAATGTTTCAACACTTTCGAGAAAAAGTGTTTGACATTTCTGAGCGTCATTGACGGGATTACAAAGCTCCTCTGTAATGAGCTTTTCATCTTTAACCAAACGGTGGTATGGCTTTTTAGGAAAAAGCAGTGCAGAAAGGTAAAGAGTGTCAATTTTTAGCGGAGTCTTTTTGTGGCCAAAAGGCTTGACCAGTATTTTTTGAAAAAGACTACTAAGGGAAGAACTAAAAAGCGACTTAAGAAGTTTTAAGTCATGGGCGAGAATATTATGACCGCACAGTTTATCGGCCCGCTCAAGAAAGTCCCGAAATTTAGAAACTTCCGCGCCGTGAAAGACTGCCCCATCAGTTGAGATGGCTCCTGCATCGTAGAGTCGCTGGTCAGCCTTGCCAAACTCGCAATCAAAAAATACAACACACTTGTCCATGGTTTGCAAAAAATAGCGAACCGATAATGTTTTATTGTAGAGGATTAGCTGATTGACAGTTGATAGAAAGGAAGAACTCATCTTGAATTCTAAATTTCTACAAAATTTGTAGCTACAAAGTTTTTAGCTACAAATTTTGTATAATTTATGAAAAAGAGTTTAAGAGAGCAGAAAATGAAGTTCTACGGCCGTCAAGAAGAAATGGATTCCTTGCGTTGGCAATTTCAGACCACTCAAGCAACGAAAGTCGCTCGTATGGCAGTGGTGACAGGGCGACGGCGCATTGGCAAAACCACTCTTATTCAAAAAGCATTTCAAGGTATTTCCGCTCCCTTTTTATATTATTTTGTGACGGGGATGAGTAGTGAAGAGGCAATGACTCGATCATTAGTGGCAATGGCTTCTGAACATTTATCGATTCGGTTTCCGCCTGCGTTATCCAAATTAGCTGATGCTATTGGCTGGTTGTTGGAGTGTTCCAAAACTCAACCCTTGGTTTTGGTTTTAGATGAATGCCAGGCGCTTGAGAAACAGGCAGAGAATTTTTGGTCTGAATTACAGCGTGTGTGGGATTTGGGAAAGTCAGGCGCTCAACTTCTTCTTATTATGAGCGGATCCATTCAATCGGCCATGGAAAGAATCTTTGGTAGCCATAGTGAGCCTCTTTTTGGTCGTGCAGACCAGTTGATGACGATCCGTCCGTTTAATACGTCTCTGATGGGGCAAATTTTTGAGGATTATCGTCCACAAGGTATGAAAAAAGATTTATTGCTCTTTTATGCGCTCACAGGAGGCGTGGCTCGTTATGTGGAGCTTTTGGTGGACGCCGGGGCATTGACAGAAAAAGAAATGCTTCAATTTCTTTATTCGGAAAGAGGATCGTGGCTGCGTGCTGAAGGCCAAACAATGTTGGCAAATGAATTCCGCTTTTCGGCCCCCGTTTATCACGAAATTTTAAAAGAGCTTATAAAAAATAGATTTGATGTTGAAGTTGACTTTGGAAAATGAGATCGGAAGAGCGTCGTGTAGGGAAAGAGTGTAGATCTCGGTGGT
>OODI01001093.1_pt1 | contig 11945 bp, 7 predicted proteins | sample 1671141 | NCBI WGS metagenome assembly OODI01 (sample SAMN06348126, study PRJEB24527) | human gut metagenome | biome: human gut; feature: ankylosing spondylitis patient; material: feces | host: Homo sapiens | place: China | collected 2015-10 | reverse complement strand
ATACGAGATCGTGATGTGACTGGAGTTCAGACGTGTGCTCTTCCGATCTAACATCTTCGGCCTCTCGCTGTCGCTCATGTTCGTCATTCTGATCGCGGACTACACCGTCCGGCAGCTCACCGTCGACAGCTTCCACTCGAAGGCCGGCAGGATCTACGTCGTAAGCAACGAAAACACCGTCGCCAGCGCCTATTTCCTGCAAAAGCATCTTCTGGACCGCTATCCCGAGATCGAAGCCACCTGCGCCGTATCGTTCGAAGATCACCATACCGTAGAGGCGGACGGCAAGCTGGCACTGGCCGACGTACTCTACGCCGACACGACCTTCTTCCGCATCTTCGACTTCGAACTGGCCGCCGGCGACAGGCGGCAGGCGCTCGCCGCACGCGACAACGTCGTCCTCTCCGAATCGTTCGCGCGCCGGATGTTCGGCGACGCCGATCCCGTGGGGCGTTCGCTCGTCGCCGAGGGGAAGAGCTACACCGTCAGCGCCGTGATGCGCGATATCGAGCGTTCGGTCATCCCGCCGGTCGACCTACTCTACCGCGGCGATCTGCTGACGAAGAAGAACAATAACAACGAAAGCATGAGCAATGTAGGGTCGTGCTGCACCTTTCTGCTGGCACGCGAAGGGGCCGACCTGCGGGCCAAACTTCCCGACATGCTCGACTATTTCAAAACGATCTATTTGCCTTACACCCGCGGCTTTTACCGGCAGGTAACGCTCCTGCCCCTGCGGGAGGTCTATTTTTCGTCCCTCGACAGCTACGGGAACCTCTCGTCGGGCAACCGCTCGTTCGTGACGATCCTCATGGCAATCGGCATCGTCATCCTGCTCTTCGCCGTCATCAACTACGTCAACCTGACGGCCGCACAGACCGGATTCCGCGCCAAGGAGATGGCCACGCGCCGCCTGCTGGGCGCGACGAAAGGGGAAGTCGTGCTCAAACTGATCCTCGAATCGACTCTGATGTGCTGCACGGCATTCGCCGTCGCCTTTCTGCTGGCCGAAGCGGCCGAGCCCTACGCCGCAAGGCTGCTCGGCGCGAAGATCGACATCTCGGCGGCAGCGACACCGGAGCGGATCGCATGGTACGCACTGTTCCTGCTCGCGCTGGGCTTCGTTTCGGGCATCGTGCCGGCGACGCTGGTAGCCCGCTACAAACCCGTGGACGTCATGCGCGGATCGTTGCGGCACCGCACGAAGCAGGTATACAGCAAAGTGCTGATCGTCATTCAGAACGCAATCACCGTCGCAATGCTCGCCACCTCGCTGACCGTCTATGCGCAGACACGCCACCTGATCGACGCGCCGCTGGGATACGACACGAAAGACATTCTCATGCTTCGCCACGATATATTCGACGGCTACGACCAGATGCGCCGGCTGCGCGACGAACTGTGCAGCGAACCGTCGGTCGAAGCGGTCGCATTCAGCAATGCGACACCGCTTACGAAAGGTTCGAACTGGACGATGCAATATGACGGCGGGCGCATGATCTCGTTCGAATATTTCGTCGCCGACTCGGTCTTCTTCCGCATTCTCGGCCTCGAACTGCTGCGCGACAACCATACCGAAGGATGGGGGTTCAACCAATACGCATTCAAACAGATGGATATCCCCGAGGATACGCCCGGCGTCCGCTTGGCGAACATAGAGGACCCCGTTTCGGTCGCCGGCATCTACCGCGATTTCCGGTTCGGATCGGTGCTCGAAAAACCGACGGCGATGATCCTGTGGAACATCGGCGACTTCGATCGCTTCTGGAACGGGAAAAAACTCTCCGCACCCCGCTTCCCGGGGTACATGCTCGTCAAGACGCGCGGAGACCACGACGAGGCTTACGCCACCATCCGCAGCATTTTCGAACGAATCAACGACGACGGATTTTTCGAGGGGCGTTATTTCGAGCAGCAGATCGCCGACTTCTTCGCCGACGAACAGCGCACGCTGCGCATCGTGGGGATATTCACGCTGGCTGCGATCCTCATCTCGGCGCTGGGGCTGCTGGCCATGTCCACCTACTACATGCAGCAGAAACAGCAGGAGACGGCCGTACGCAAGGTCTTCGGAGCGACGCGGCGCGAGATGCTCCGACGGCTGGTGGGCAACTTCATGGCACAGGTCGCCGTCGCGTTCCTCATCGCCGTACCGGTCGCATGGTACGCCCTCGACCGCTGGTTGCAGGATTACAGCGTCCGCATCCGGCTCGGCGCGTGGATCTTCCTCGCAGCCGGCGCATTCGCCGCGACCGTCGCACTGGCCACCGTCTTCTGGCAGAGCAGCAGAGCCGCTGCCGCGAACCCCGTCGACACACTCAAAAACTGACCCGCTCGGCGATACCGTTCACCCAAAAACGAATCACAACCAATCAAATCATTCCGTCATGTTGAAAATCGAAAATCTTCGGAAAGTCTTCCGGACGGACGAAATCGAAACCATCGCGCTCGACAACGTATCGTTCGCAATCGAAAAAGGCGAGTTCGTCGCCGTCATGGGGCCTTCGGGATGCGGCAAATCGACGCTCCTGAATATCCTCGGCCTGCTCGACAATCCCACATCCGGCAGCTACACCCTGCTCGGGCAGGAGGTCTCCGCTTTCCGTGAAAAGGATCGCACGCTGTTCCGCAAGGGCAATATCGGCTTCGTCTTCCAGTCGTTCAACCTCATCGACGAACTCAACGTCTTCGAGAATGTCGAGCTGCCGCTCATCTATCTGAGCGTGAAGGCTTCGGAGCGCAGACGCCGCGTGACCGAAATTCTGAACCGCATGAACATCTCGCACCGCGCCAAACACTTCCCGCAGCAACTCTCCGGCGGTCAGCAGCAGCGCGTAGCCATCGCACGCGCCGTCATCGCCAACCCGCAGCTCATACTGGCCGACGAGCCGACCGGAAACCTCGATTCGAAAAACGGACAGGAGGTAATGGAACTTCTTTCGGAACTGAACCGCGAAGGGACGACGATCATCATGGTCACCCACTCGCAGCACGATTCGACCTACGCCCACCGGGTACTGCACCTCTTCGACGGTACGCTGGTCAAGGACCTGACGAACAAACTCTGAACGCCGCCGCAAGAAACGCGGTCGAAAATCTCACAACGCGAAGACCGCAAGCAACAGAATTGCTTGCGGTCTTCGGTGTGCCCAGGACAAGACTCGAACTTGCACGAACTAAACGTTCACTACCCCCTCAAAGTAGCGTGTCTACCAATTTCACCACCTGGGCTTTTTAAAACAGGCCGCGGCGTTCGGCATCGAACCCTTGGCGCATGTTCGCGAAACACACGGTTTCGGAGTGCAAATATAGACAGGATTTTGTTAAGCACAAAATTTTCAACCGATTTTTCGGAAAAAAATCCTATCTTTGACTGCGTCTTAGATACTCCGTCTCGGCATAATCAAGCTAACGCTTGCTTCTGCACTCGACTTTTCGTATCTTTGTATTACCGAACTTCAAGGTAGGCAGGTCGCATTCCGGCAGAAGCGGCCGCCGCCGGAGTCCGGCCCGCATCGTTCCCGCCGGCGGAGCCGCTCCGTCCGCAGGCGATGCCGACCGCCGAAAACCGATATTCGAAACAAATAAAAACGATTCACCGAAATGAAAAAAACGATTCTGACCGCCCTGCTGCTCTTCGCCGCAGCCGCCGTCTTCGCGCAAAGCGAGTACAATTTCCAGCGCCGTTCGCTCTTCGAGAAACTGCCCGTGACCTCCAAGGACATCGTATTCCTGGGCAACAGCATCACCGACGGCGGCGAGTGGAACGAACTGCTGGCCAATCCCCGCGTCAAGAACCGCGGCATCAGCGGCGACCGTTCGAGCTGGATGCTCGATCGGCTCGATCCGATCGTCGGCGGACAACCCCGCAAACTCTTCCTGTTGATCGGCACCAACGACCTGGCGGCCGGTACTCCGGCGGCGGAGGTCGTCGCCAACGTCCGCAAGATCGTGGAGCGCTTCCAGAGCGAATCGCCCCGCACGAAATTCTATGTGCAGAGCGTCTTTCCGGTCAACGACTCGTTCAAGAAATACGCTGCCAAACACGGCCGTCACGACGCCGACATCGTGGCCGTGAACAAGGGCCTGCAAGCGCTGTGCGCCGAGAAGGGGATCGTCTACATCGACCTGTGGACGCTGCTGGCCGACAAGAACGGCAAGCTGCGCGCCGACCTGACCAACGACGGCCTGCACCAGATGGGCGAGGGCTACAACGTCTGGCGCGACGATGTGCTGACCTACGTGAAATAGAACGTTCCGCCCGTCCCGAAACGGAAAGGGAGCGCCCGCATGCGGGCGCTCCCTTTTACGCTATTCCGCGCTTACTCCACCCACTGCACCCGCTCGACGGGTTCACCCGCGGGGAGCGGTTTGGGTTCGAAATCGGAGTAGCCCAGCGCGATGACGCACAGCACGCCGCACCCCTCGGGAATCGGCAGGAAGGTGCGCAGGTAGTCGACGGCCTGCTCGCCGTCGGGCCGTTCCTTGCTGCGGGGACGGCCGTTGACATGCACCCAGCACGATTTCAGACCGGCGTCGACGAGCGCGAGTTGCAGGATCGTAGCCGCGATGGCCGCATTGTCGACCCACAGGTCGCTCGCCGCACGATCGCCCATCACCACCACGGCCGCCGGAGCACCCGCGAGCGGCACGGCACCGTAGTCGCGCATGGCAGCCATACGGTGCACCGTCGCGGCGTCGCGCACCGCCAGAAACCGCGTCGAACGGCTGTTGCGCGACGAGGGGGCGTGCAATGCCGCCTCGATCGCCTGCGCCAATACTTCGTGCGGGACCTCCTCGTCCCTGAATTTGCGCACGGAACGCCGTGCCTCGATCACCTGCTGAAAGTCCATAAGCGGAATGTTTTCGATTTTCGAGACAAATATAGAATGCAAACGCAAAAAACCGGCCGCAGACGGGCGGTTATTTTCATTTTTTGCGTACTTTTGTCGGGCAGGCTCGCCTTGTCGCTGCCCCTCGCGGGGGAGAGGAAAGTCCGGGCAACGCAGAGCACCGTCCAAGCTAACGACTTGATAGCCGTGAGGTTATAGGAAACGTAACAGAAAACGACCGCCCCTGCTTGCAGGGGTAAGGGTGAAAAGGCGGGGTAAGAGCCCACCGCGGCGGCAGCGATGTCGCCGGCCGTACGTCTGACGGGTTGCAAGACCGTGTATACCGGCAATTAAGGGTTGCTCGCCCGATGTCGGGGGGTAGGTTGCTGGAGGCGGCGGGCGACCGCCGTCGTAGATAAATGACAGGGGCTCCGCACCGGAAGCGCGCAGCGGAGTACAGAACCCGGCTTACAGAGCCTGCTAAAACAAAAGGATGCCTTCGGGGCATCCTTTTTTCCTTAAAAACGGTAGCGATTCCACGCTCCGCTGCATTGCGTCCGGATCGACGATTTCCAAACGGGCGGCCCCGCATTCCGCGGGATTCGGGCAGGGCGAAACTACGGATCGGTGCAATGAAAAAGGGAGCGGTCGAACCGCTCCCCTCCGATTGCAGGCCGCCGGCCGGTCAAAGTCCCATCTTCTTGCGGATAGGTGCCGGAATAGCCTTCTTGTTGACCATGACCGACATCGTCTTGTAGGCCACGAAAGGACGCGAGAAATAGTAGTACCCGTCGTAGGGAGGACGCACGCCCCATGAATTCTTCACCTTGTAATAGTCGTTGCCCGCCTGGTCGACCGCCGTGCCCATGATCTGCATACCGTGGTCGTCGGTAGTCTCGTAGTTGTCGAACGCCTCCTGACGCATCTGCTGCGTGATGACGCGCTCCTTGCCGGGCTTGTCGAACTTGTAGAGCGCCGCCTCCTTCTCCTTGTCGGAGAGTTTGCCCCAGCGCTCGGCGTCGGTGCCGCTCATGCTCGTAAGGTCGGCCTCGGGCACGATGCCGATCGCCTTCGTGCGGCTGAAACCCTTCTCGCTCACGTCCGTCCCCCAGAGCACCGTATAGTCGTTGGCCAGCGCATTGTCCACGACGGCCATCATCTCGTCGAGAGGCAGGTTCCAGACCGTCCCCCACATCCAGTTGTCGGGCACTTCGAGGATGAACTCCTCGTAGAAGGGGTGGTGCGTATAGGAGCTGATCTCGACGTAGTCGTCCATGTCGAGCCCCAGCGATGCAGCGAACGACTGCGGCGTATACTCCTTGCCCTTCCAGGTGAATTTTTCGGGTTTGGGGCCGAGATAGGCGTCCAGAACGGCATCCAGGCCGCGCTGCCAGGCCGTCGTCAACTTGTCGCCGGCGATCACGGCGTCCATATACCCCTTGACGACGCGGTCGATCTCCGTGAAGTCGGGCAAGTCGGTGCCGTAGCAGAGACCCGGATAGACCTCCGTCGGCACGATGCCGTATTTCTTGATCCCGTCGGTCACGTTGCGCGAACCGCCGCCGACGGCCAGATTGAGCGAACCGTGCATACGTGCGTACTTCACCGCCTTCTCGAAATAGGCGTTGCGCACGATCCACATCGCCGACAGGTCGTACTCCCCGCCGCCGTTGCGCAGAATCTCGCTTTCGAGAAACGCGAGGGCCGAGTAGGCCCAGCAGGTGCCGCTGCGGTTCTGGTTCTTGACCGAAGTCACGGGGAGGGTCTTCACATCGGTGAAACGATACCCCTCCTCCTTTTGCTGTTCCTGCGCCCCGACGCCCGTCGCGAGCAGCGCCAGAAGGGCCGTAAAAAGGATTTTCTTCATAAATCGCATGAGTTTCGTTGAATTACGTCATTTCTTCGACGCGGCGACGATTTTCAGGCACTCGTCGAGCGTCAGTTCTTCGGGCTTCGTCCCCTTCGGGATGCGGTAGTTCTTCCCCTTGTAGGCGATGTAGGCACCGTAGCGGCCGTTCTTGACCAGCATGTCGGGATCTTCGGCGAAGCTCCGAATCGGCGTGTTGGCCGCCGTCCGCTGCGCCTGATGCGCCTTGATAAGCTCCACGCCACGTTCGAGCGTCAGCGTATAGGGATCGTCGCCCTTGGCCAGCGAGGCGAAGGTCGACTTGCCCCAGCGCACGTAAGCGCCGAAGCGCCCCAGCCCGACGACCATCGGCTCGCCCTCCCATTCGCCCAGCGTGCGGGGCAGGGCGAAGAGCGCCAGCGCCTCGTCGAGCGTGATCGACTCGATGAGCTGCCCTTTTTTAAGCGAGGCGAAACGGGGTTTCTCCTCGCCTTCGCCCTCGATCTCGACCATCGGCCCGTAGCGGCCGATGCGGGCCTTGACCGTGCGTCCCGTCTTGGGATCGGCACCCAGCACGCGCGCCTGCCCGTGTTTGTCGGACTGCGTCTCGATCGCCGTATCGACCATGCGGTGGAACGGCCCGTAGAAAGCGGCGATCATCTTGTCCCACGTGATGTCGCCCTCGGCCACGCGGTCGAACTCCTTCTCGACGTTGGCCGTGAAATTATAGTCGATGATCGGTGCGAACTGCTGTTCGAGGTAGTCGTTCACCAGCATACCGATATCGGTGGGTTGCAGCCGGTTCTTCTCCTTGCCGAAGCTCTCGCTGAGCGTCTTGGCCGACACGCTGCCGCCCGCGAGCGTCAGTTGTTCGTAGGTGCGCTTCTGCCCCTCCTTGCTCTGCTTGACCACATAACCGCGGTTGATGATCGTCGTGATGGTCGGCGCATAGGTCGAAGGGCGGCCGATGCCCAGCTCTTCGAGCCGCTTGACCAGCGACGCCTCGTTGTAGCGCGCCGGCGGCATCGTGAAACGCTGCGTGGCCGTAATGGTATGATAGAGCACCTCGTCGCCCGCCGAGAGTTTGGGCAGCAGCCCTTCGCTGTCCTCGGCCGGCTCCTCGTCGGTCGACTCCGAATAGAGCCGCAGGAAACCGTCGAAACGCACCACTTCGCCCGTGGCGACGAACTGTTCGCGGCGGCCGTCGATCGCGATCGTGATCGTCGTGCGGTCCAGCTCGGCCGAAACCATCTGCGAAGCGACCGTGCGCTTCCAGATCAGGTCGTAGAGCCGCTTTTCGGCCGGCGTACCCTCGATCGCCTGCCGCTCGATATACGACGGGCGGATCGCCTCGTGCGCCTCCTGAGCCCCCTTGGTCTTGGTCTTGTAGTTATGGTACGACGAATACTTCTCGCCGTAGAGATTCGTGATCTGCTCCTTGCACTGCGCCAGCGCCAGCGTCGAGAGGTTCACCGAGTCGGTACGCATGTAGGTGATAAGACCCTGCTCGTAGAGGTGCTGCGCGACGGACATGGTCTGCGAAACCGACATCCCCAGCTTGCGCCCCGCCTCCTGCTGCAACGTGGAGGTCGTGAAGGGCGGCGCGGGATAGCGCTGCACGGGCTTCTCCTCGACCTTGGCCACCGTGAAGGTCGCGCCGACGCAGCTGCGGAGGAACGCCTCGGCCTCCTCGCGCGATTCGAAGCGCGTCGGCAGCTCGGCCTTGAAGAGCGTCCGATCCTTGTCCCCGGCGGCATGGAACTGCGCCACGACGCGGAAATAGGGGGTCGACCGGAAGGCGATGATCTCGCGTTCGCGCTCGACGAGCAGCCGCACGGCAACGCTCTGCACGCGGCCCGCCGACAGCGACGGCCGCACCTTCTTCCATAGCACGGGCGACAGCTCGAAACCGACCAGACGATCCAGCACGCGGCGCGCCTGCTGGGCGTTGACCAGATTCATGTCGACCGTCCGCGGGTTCTCGATAGCCTCCAAAATGGCCCGCTTCGTAATTTCGTGGAAGACGATCCGCTTCGTCCCCTCGACCGGGAGACCCAACACTTCGGTCAGGTGCCATGCGATGGCTTCTCCTTCGCGGTCTTCATCGGAGGCGAGCCACACGGTCCGGTCCTTCGCGGCGCGCGTGAGTTCGTCCACGACCTTGCGTTTATCCTTCGGGATCTCGTAGACCGGCGCGAACCCGTCGGCGAGATTGATTCCCAGATCCTTTTTCGAGAGGTCGCGAATATGGCCGAAGCTCGACTTGACCATGAAATCCTTACCCAAGAACTTCTCGATCGTCTTGGCCTTGGCCGGCGACTCGACGATAACTAAATTTTCCTGCATCGTAAATCGTTTATACATGCGAAAACCTAAGTATCGCAACTTAGGTTCGCAAAAAGCAATGTGTAAATGCCGTCTCTATTTTATCAGCGTATAGGTCAACTCCATGTGGATCGGGGCGTTCTCGCCGGCCTTGATCCCGCCCTGCAACGCGATGCGGTTGAAGGTGAACAGATCGGTGGCCCCCGGCGCCAGATAGAGCGTCATCATCCGCTTCTGGGCCTCGGTGTACTGCCGCTCGCCCGTTTCGGGATCGATCGGCGCCTCCTGATACGCCCGCCACAGGCGTTGTATATGGCTCGAAATATTGAGCGTGTAGCATCCCAGGCTGCGGTTCAGATAACCGCCGTAGGGAAGCGTCACCTCGTACTGCTGTTCGTAATCGTAGGCGTAGTCGGACACGGGCGTCAGCGTCTTGAAATCGGTGTAGAGGCCCAGCCGGCTGATCGACGCGTCGAAACGTTCGATCACCTTCTGCGAGAATCCCTGCTCCCAGCCGCCGTCGGTCACGCCGTCCACGTAGATCGAGAGCAACGCCTGGTTGATCGCTACCGTCCGGTACCCCTCGTCCTCCTGCTCGGCCTGCAACTCGCCCAGCACGGAGAGGAACTCGTCGGTAAGCGTCAGCTCGACGAGCGCGCCGCCCATTCCCTCAACATAGCCCAGTTCGAAGGGCTGCTGCGGCTCGACGGTTCCGCCGCCGGGCTTCTCGACAATCGCGTCGTAATCGATATAGCGCGTGTTGGTGCGCTCGACAGTGTTGACCGACACGTTGCCGTAGGTGGTCGCGTATTCGTCGTAGAAATAGAAGAGCGTCTGCAACGTATCGCGGATCAGCGTCGCATCGACCGAATCGCGGTTACGCCCGTAGAGCATCATGCCCGACTCGGCAAGCGTGGTGGCGAAGGTCGCGCCCGTGGTGCCGTTGAAATCGAGCGGCAGAATGGCCAGGCCGCAGAAGTAGTTCACCCACAGCGAATCGTTGGTATAGACCGTCGAGTCGTTCTTGTATTTGCCCTCCTGCATCATCAGCTCCTTGACGTAGTCCAGCCCCGCCGCCGTCGGCTCCAGCGTGACGGCCGTCGTGGCGGGCCCCGTCGTCGTCCCGTCGGGGAAGGTGAAGGTGAACAGCGGGTCGTTCTCGTCGACGCAGCCCGCCTCCACGGGATTGAAACTCGTGAAGAAGGTCGTATCGGTCGTGCCGTCGCCGTTGCCGTCGTTGTCCTTCAAATAGTCGTTGTTGAGAATCCGGTAGACGCCGAAGCGCTGCGGCTGGAGCGTGTCGCCCGCATACGAGGAGACGCTCAGGAGCAGTTGCAGCGAATCGAAGATCGGCCGGTAGCCGTACCAGTTCTTGCGGTCGGAGATCGACGCCCACAAATACTGGGTCATGAACCCGGCCTTGCGTATGCCGAAGGTGTCGCTCTTGGTCGTACCGAAATAGCCGTAGGAGAGGTTGGACGACTTGACGGAGTCGCTCATGAACATCCGGGCTTCGAAGCCTTTGCGGATGCTGTGCAGGCGCATCTCCATCTGCTGGTTGCCGGGCACGAGTTCGTACCCCAGCGTATCGTCGACCTCCGTACAGCCGGCAAAAGTCAGCATTCCCGCCACGCCCAGCACCAAAACGGCGTTGAGCCACTTGCGAACGCCTCTATAATTCTTCATAGAACTTATTATAATTATCGAATCCCTCCGCCTCCGGCGCCTGATACTCCAATACCGGCTTGCCGCTGCGGCGGGCATACTCCGCCAGGGCGGCATCGACCCCTTCCGAAGCGAGCACGATGCCGTCGGCATAGTCCATAACGAAACGCATGAGGTTTTGGTATGACGAATTGTCGAGAATTTTCAGATTTTCGTCCTGCACGCCTTCGTGTTCCACCTTGGCGCGGAAACCGGCGTCGAGTTCGCCGGGGAAGGCGTCGTCGTAGAGCGACACGGCGATCTTCACGTCGCGGAAGACGGGATCGTCGGCGAACATGTGTTTGAGGTAGATCGGAACGACGGCCGAGAACCAGCCGTGGCAATGCACGACGGACGGGTTCCAGCGCAGTTTCTTGACCGTTTCGAGCACGCCGCGCGCGAAGAAGATGGCGCGCTCGTCGTTGTCGGCGAACCACCCCGCATCGTCGGAAAGCACCGCCTTGCGCGCGAAATAGTCGTCGTTGTCGATGAAGTAGATCTGCACGCGGGCGGTCGGGATCGACGCCACCTTGATGATGAGCTGATGGTCGTTATCGTCGATGATCAGGTTCATGCCCGAAAGCCGGATCACCTCGTGAAGCTGGTTCCTCCGTTCGTTGATGCAACCGTAACGCGGCATGAACGTCCGGATCTCGTTTCCCCGCTCCTGCATCGCCTGCACCAGCTGCCGGCACAGCGCGGACTGCTCGGACTCCGGAAGGTAGGGGAAAATCTCCTGACAAACGTATAATATCTTTCCTGCCATCGCCAATGTGAGTTTATTTTACAAAGGTAGTGAAAATTTTCCGAAAAACCGCGCAGGGCCGGAAATCCGCACTCCCGCAGCCTCAAAGGAGCAGCATCGCGTCGCCGTAGGTGCCGAAGCGGTAACCCTCCTCGCGCGCGATCTTGTAGGCGTTCATCACGCAGTCGTATCCGCCGAAAGCGGCCACCATCATCAGCTGCGTCGAATAGGGCAGGTGGAAATTGGTGATCATGCAGTTGGCCACGCTGAATTCGTACGGTTCGAATATAAACTTGTTGGTCCAGCCTTCGAACGGCTTCAGCCGGCCGTCGGTAGACACGGAACTCTCGATCGAACGCATCACCGTCGTACCGACCGCGCAAACCTTGCCGCCCGCATCCTTGACTTCGTTCACCCGTTCGGCAGTCTGCTGCGGAATAATCACCTGTTCCGAATCCATTTTGTGCTTGGTCAAATCCTCTACGTCCCCCGT